>JADMIO012771217.1_pt1 | contig 10325 bp, 8 predicted proteins | sample 8958161 | NCBI WGS metagenome assembly JADMIO01 (sample SAMN16585339, study PRJNA669376) | soil metagenome | isolation source: Crop rotation soil | place: USA: Cullars Rotation, Alabama | collected 2011
GGTGACGCTGCGCTGACCGACCTGGTCTTCATCGGCGGGCAGGGCTCCGTCCGGAACGTAACGCGGCATCGGCGCATCAAATGCCCGGCCATTCTGTTCGGGGTACGCCTTGCTAAGCGTCAAGCGAGCCGAGATCTGTTCACCATCCTCGAGCTCACCCATGGTTGCGGGATTGAACGGCAGGCGCATTGTCGCCGGTTCGGCGCGCAGGGTCAGCATACCGGTGGTGTTGTCGATCTGACCGACCGTACCGGAGATGTTGTGGGTCACCGCGCCGGCCGGTTGAGCCGGACCGTCATAGGCCACCGTTGAGGTTTCTCGCTCGCAAGCGGCGCCGGTGAGGGCAATCGCGGCCACGAGTGCCCAGCCAAATCTTGATAATTTCATGCGATGCCTCCTTCCAATCTTCCGAGGGTCGCAGATTCCGTGCCACGACGATTCAGCGTGGCCGTGAGCCGCGACGGCGGCCGCGACCAAGGCGCCGGCTTGTAGGCTTTGCACCCGGCATGGAGAACTTGCATCCGAAAGCCGCGCGGTTGCCCTGCTTTTCGCTCTCAACTATGACCCATCGTCGGCCTTATGGAATTCAACCTCGCTGACCTTTTCGAGAATGCCGTCGACCACTTCGGCGAACGCGAGTACCTGGTATGCGACGGTAAGCGCCGCACCTACCGGGAGATGGAAGCGCGCGCCAACCAGCTGGCTCATCACCTCGCCGCGCACGGAGTCGCCGCCGGCGACCACGTCGGCATCTATGCCTACAACAGTGTCGAATGGGTTGAGACGCTGTGGGCGGTGTTCAAGCTGCGGGCTGTGTGGATCAACATCAACTACCGCTACGTCGAAGACGAGCTGCGCTATCTCTTCGACAACTCCGATCTCAAGACGCTGATCTACCAGCGCCAGTTCAGCTCGCGCGTCCGCGGCGTGATCGATGCGATGCCGTTGCTGCAACATCTAATCGTGATCGACGACAGCAGCGAAGAGCAACCGGCGCCGCGCTCGGTTGACTACGAGCACGCAGTCGCCGGCGGCGCGACGCGGCGCGACTTCGAGTCGCGCTCACCGAGCGATCGCTACATCCTTTATACGGGCGGCACGACCGGCATGCCGAAGGGCGTTGTATGGCGCCACGAGGACGTCTTCATGGCGCTCGGCGGCGGCATCGATCCGATGACCAACGTGCGCGCCGAGCGGCCCGAGTACATGGTCGAGAAAGCCAAAGCCGGCTTCCCGCTCACCTTCCTGGCGATCGCGCCGCTGATGCACGGCGCGACGCAGTGGGCGGTGATGGGTCAGAGCTTTCTCGGCAACAAAGTCGTGCTGATGGGAAAGTTCGACCCGGCCGAGGTTTGGCGCCTGGTTGAGACCGAGAAGGTCAATTCCATCATGATCACCGGCGATGCCATGGGCCGGCCGCTGATCGAGGCGCTCAACGCGCCCGATGCGAAATGGGATACGTCCTCTCTATTCCTTCTCAGCAGCAGCGCCGCCACTTTCTCGCCGTCGGTGAAGGATGAGTTCTTTCGACACTTTCCCAACCTCATGATGATCGATGCCGTCGGCTCCTCCGAGGGCGGCAACAACGGTCTGGTGACGGTGCAACCCGGACAGACTTCGATGAAGGGCGGACCGACCGTCAGCCGCCTCGGCAATACCGTCGTCCTCGACGAGAACGGTGAGCCGTTGGAGCCGGGATGCGGCCAGATCGGCAAGCTCGCCCGCGCCGGCGACATCCCTCTCGAGTACTACAAGGATCCGGTGAAGTCGGCCGAAACCTTCGTCACCTACAATGGGGTGCGCTACTCGATCCCCGGCGACTTCGCGATGATCGAGGCTGACGGCCGCATCACGCTCCTCGGCCGCGGCTCCGTCTCGATCAATTCCGGCGGCGAGAAAATCTTCCCCGAGGAAGTGGAAGCCGCGGTGAAGTCGCACCCCGATGTGTTCGATTGCACCGTGGTCGGCGTCCCCGATCAGCGATGGGGCGAGCGCGTCGTCGCCGTCGTCGAGCTGCGCCCGGGCAAATCGCCGTCGCTCGAACAGGTCCAGGAACATTGCCGCCAGAAGATCGCGGGCTACAAGATCCCGCGGCTGTTGCACGTGGTCGACAAGATCGTGCGGTCTCCCAGCGGCAAACCCGATTATCGTTGGGCTAAGAAGCAGGTCACCGAATAGCCGGAGCACGCCGGCGGAGGGCGTTCATGTCCGACCTCAATCACGAATCGCGCAACCTGATCGGCGGCGAGCTCACCGGGACGCGCGGCGGCGCAACATTCGACAACATCAACCCGGCGACGGAAGAGGTGCTCGGCTCGACGGCCGACGCATCGCCGGACGACATGGGCGCGGCGATCGCGGCGGCGCGCACCGCCGCGGACGACAGCGATTGGGCGACCAACCACGCCTTTCGGCAGAAGTGCCTCGAGCAACTCCACGCCGCCCTGGTCGAGGCCAAGGAAGACTTGCGCCGCATCGTCGTCGCCGAAGCCGGCTCGCCGATGATGCTCACCTACGCGGTGCAGGTCGACACTTACATCGACCAGCTGCCGTACTGGGCGAAGCTCGCGGGCAGCTACCGTTACGAGGGGCAGCTGTCCGACATCGAGTTCATGGGACAGCCGCAGCGCCGTGTGCAACGCCGCGAAGCGGTCGGCGTCGTCGGCGCGATCACGCCGTGGAACTTCCCGATCTATCTCAACCTGTGCAAAATCGCCCCGGCCCTCGCCGCCGGCAACACCGTGATCCTGAAGCCGGCGCCCGACACGCCCTGGTGCGCCACTCACATCGGCCGCCTTGCCGCCGAGAAGACCGACATTCCGCCCGGAGTGCTCAACGTCGTCGCCTCCGCGGATCACAAGGTCGGTGAGCTTCTGGCCACCGATCCACGCGTCGATATGGTGACCTTCACCGGCTCGACCGCGACCGGCCGCCGAGTGATGGAGTGCGGCGCGCGCACGGTAAAGAAGGTGTTCCTCGAGCTCGGCGGGAAGTCGGCCAACATCATCCTCGACGACGCCGACTTCTCGATGCTCGGTCCAACGGTGATGACGGTGTGCACACACGGCGGCCAGGGCTGCGCCATCCCCACCCGTCTGCTACTGCCGCGCTCGCGCTATGAGGAAGGCGTCGCCATCACCAAGGCTGCCTTCGAGCAGATTCCCTACGGCGACCCCACCAATCCCGGCCACCTGCAGGGCCCGCAGATCAGTCGCAAGCAGCAGGAACGCGTCCTGTCATACATCGAGCTCGGCAAGAAGGAGGGCGCCAAGCTCATCGTCGGCGGCGGCGTGCCGCAGCACCTGAAGAAGGGTTTCTATGTCGAGCCGACGCTGTTCGTCGACGTCGACAACTCGATGCGGGTGGCGCAGGAAGAGATCTTCGGCCCGGTGCTCGTCGTCATCCCGTACGACGATGACGACGACGCGGTACGGATCGCCAACGATTCGATCTACGGTCTGTCGGGATCGATCATGAGCGGCAACGAAAGTCGGGCTCTCGATGTCGCGCGCCGGATTCGCAGCGGCACGCTGTCGATCAACGGCGGCATGTGGTTCCACGTCGACACGCCCTTCGGCGGCTATCGCCAGAGCGGCGTCGGGCGCGAGAACGGCGTGCTGGGATTCGAGGAATACCTCGAGACGAAGGTGATCGGACTGCCTGGCGCGAGCTGAGGCACAGGAAATCCCCCCTGACCCCCCTTTTCAAAGGGGGATCGGAAAGGCGCCCCTACGAAGCTAGCTCTTGGGGCGCCACACCCCTTCGATGCCGAGCCGATTGAGCCGGGTCGAGTACGCCGACTCCTCGATGCGCTGGCTGATGCGCCAGCCCGTTTCGGTGCGAACTAACTTGTCGTTGTAGTAGCCGCCATCGAAGTAGAGCGTCATCCCGCCTTTGCCGTCGGGAAGTCCCAGCGGGTTGAAGAAATAGGAGCGGCTCGTACCCGTGTTGCCGCTGACCTTGATGCTGCGATTGGTGACCAGATGTTGCGTCATCGCAAAGATCGGCATCACCTCCGACAGCCACTGCCGAACTTCCGCAAGCGTCCCCTTGATGCCGCCCGACGCGGTGTAGTCGATGAATGCGTCGGCGGTAAAACAACTTTCGTAGAGCAGCCAATCCCTGGTGTCGACGGCGTGGGCGTAACGAGTGAGCAGGTCCTCGATTTCGATGCGGTCAGCGATCTCGTCTACGGTCATCGTCGGGCTCTTCCTCGGGCCGTCGCCTCGCGGATCGCGGACGTGATCCGGCTTGACGGCGCGCTGCTCGCGGCATGCTTTCCATGATCCCCACGGCTGCCTGCAAGGTGCGAGCGTTTCCTAGCGAACCCGGCATCGAGGCACAAACGAAATGTGAGTTGCCGAACCATCGTGCTCGTATTAGTGGTGAAGGTAGTCGGCAAGGACGATGCAAAACCGAATCGCCTATCTTGCGCTCGTCTCCCTTTTCACCTTTTCCTCTATCGCTGTGCCGTTGGCAGCCCGGGCCGGCGTGGTCGACGACTTGTGCACCGGCGACCCGTGCGTCATCGCGGGCGCACACGACCTGCCGGACAGCCTCGATCGCATTGTCATCGACTTCGGCAACGTCGCCGTCGTGCTCACCGGCTCGCTCGACATTGGACAGAACGAGGTCCTGCTGTCGGCACGAAGCTTCGAGATCGAGGGCGAGATCATGGGCGCCGCCGGCGTCGATCGCGACACCGGCAGCGTGGAAATGATCGCCGACAACGTCACCTTTCAAACCGGCAGCATGGTGTCCCTGCGCGCCGCCGACGACGAAGAAGGCTTCGGCGGCACGCTCGACGTGTTCGCCTTCGACTCGATCACCGGCGACCTGATGGTGGACGCCGCCGGCGGCTTCGGCGGCGTTGTTTCTCTGACCGCGGTCAACCGCATCAGCGTGCTCGCCAACATCATGCTCGGCGACCTCGGCGACGCACGATTCGATGCTGGCTGTTCGCTGGAAACCCTGACCGGGACGACGATCACGGCCGACCCCGACGGCTCGATTCAGTTCTTCTCCGGCGGCCCGTCGGTCCTCAGGGGCATGTTCGACGCCGGCGACAACGGCATCATCGCGGCGTCCTATCGTCCGGATCAGAACCCGCCGGACACCGCCGCCGCCACGTTCAATCCGCAGCTCACCGCCGAAGCCGACGAGCTGCTGCCCGCCTGTCAGTTCGGCACGGGACCGACACCGACTCCGACGATCACCCTGACGCCGACGATCACACCGACCTCGACGCCGGTGACACCGACGCCGACGCCGACGCCGACGGTACCGCCGCGGCCGGCTTGCCTCGGCGACTGCAACGTTGACGGCGAAGTGACCGTCGACGAGATCATCGTGATGGTCAACGTCGCCCTGGGAACCGCCGACGTTTCCACCTGCCGAGCGGGCGACTTCGACGGCGGCGGTGACATCACCGTCGACGAAATCGTCGTCGCGCTGAACTTCGGGCTCGACGGCTGCCCCAGCTGACGCCGCACCAATTAAACTGCTACATACGCGCACGATGATCGACCGCATTGCCAAGTTCGAAATCGGCCAGGTCGTCCGCCATCGTTTCTATCCGTTCCGTGGCGTGATCTTCGACGTCGATCCCGACTTCAACAACACCGAGGAATGGTGGCTGTCCATCCCCGAAGAGGTGCGGCCGCGCAAAGACCAGCCGTTCTATCACCTGCTCGCCGAGAACGACACGAACTACTACGTGGCCTACGTGTCGGAGCAGAATCTCCTGCCTGACGAGACCGGCAAGCCGGTCGGGCATCCGCAAGTCAAAGAGCTTTTCGGAGATCTGCGCGCCGGGATGTACGAGATCAAGCAACGCCTCCTGAACTGACGCACGTCCTCACTATCGGTTTAGTTTGATCGCCGACCGCGTGAATCATCGACGCGGTCAGCAAAGCGGCGGCGCCGCCGACCGCCGTGAAGTTTGTAATCGACTCGGCGATAACCGATCATCGCTCGATGAGCCTCCGCACGACCGACGCATTCCATGAGCTGCTCGACCTTCTGAGCGGCGCCGACGCCAACTTTCTCGCCGGCGACCGCGCCGTCGGTGACGAGGTTTCCGCCGCCGAGGGCTATCGCTTTCTCACCCAGATCCTCGAGGTCGCCGCCAAGATCTACCTGTTCGCCGACGCGGCGCGGCCGGAGATGGTTCCGCTCACCAGCTCGACGCTGAAGTGGGGCGGCGACAACAGCGACGCGTTCTACTACTTCGCTCCGGTGAACGCCGCGCACCGCTATCGCATCCGCGGCCGCCGCGGCGATGCTTGCTACCTTTCCGTCTGCGTCTACGCCGGCCCCGACGATGGGCGTTGGTCGAATCGCATCGTCTCCAACCTCAACGATCGCGGCATACGCTTCGAACCCGACGGCTCCTTCGAGCTGCTCGCCAGCCGGGAGCCACCGCAGGATCGGACGAACTGGCTCGCACTCGACGGCGAGACCGTGGCGCTGGTGGCGCGCGACTACCACGTCGATCCACCGAGCGAACGGAAGACGATGTATGTGATCGAGTCCCTCGATCCCGTGACGCCGCCGCCGCCGCTGAGCGACGAGGCGGCGGCAGCCGGTTTCCGTGCCGCCACGAACTTCATTCGCGAGCTGCTGAACATCTCGCCTTTGCCGATCACCGGCGGACCCAACACCGTCACCGATGTCTGGAAGGTCCCCGACATCACCTACGGCTGGGCGGCGCCGGACGCGCACTACGCCGGCGGCAGTTTCGATCTCGAAGCCGATGAGGCGCTGGTCATCGAGGGCCGCTCGCCGCGCTGCGCCTACTGGGGAATGATGCTGTGGAATCCGTTCATGCAGACGTTCGACTACCGCTACGAACGCATCGGCATCAATCTCGGTCAGGTGAAATACGAAGCCGACGGCTCGTGGCGCATCGTCGTCGCCGCCCGCGATCCCGGTGAGCCGAATTGGGTTTCGACCGCGGGACATCGCCGCGGCCGCATCTGGTTTCGCTGGTTCCTCGCCGAGGAGACGCCGCCGCAACCGGTGGCGCGCGTCATCAAGATCTGAATATGTTGCCGGCTACCAGTCGGAAACCTCTGGTTTCCAACCGATAACCGTTCGGTGAGGTCGAACATGGAAGCAGCACGCCCGGCGGCGAAGAGCCGTTCATATAGCATCCAAGGCGAAACCGTCACGTTGCCGTGCATCGTGCGCGATGCCAGCTCGGGCTCGGCCATCTTTATGGTCCCGGCGGCAGCAGCGCAGCTTTTGATTCCCGGCGACGCCTTCGAAGTCGTCGAGATAGCGCCCGGACAGGCTCAGCTCATTCTCGGGTTCGTCGACTACCGCGACAACGACCTCGGCGACTACAACGAGGTGATGATCATCTTCTTCGTCAAGCCGAAGGGCGCGCCGGCCGAAACGCAAGGCACCTATATCTACAAGCTGCCTGTGAATCAGTCGTTCACCTGCGAAGCCGGCTGCACGATCTGGGGCTTTCCCAAGAGCGTCGAGAAGATCGACATCGACTACGCCGGCGATCGCGTCGTCTGCTCGCTGACCATGAACGGCGAGCACGTCTTCACGCTCGGTCTGCCGCGCTCCGCAGAGGCGCCGGAGTCGCCCGATCTCGAGATGACGACGTACACCTATCTCGACGGTCCGTGCGCTGTGCCGTTCACCAGCGGCGGCGCGACTGCGGTTACGCCCGGCGGTGATCAGGTCGAGCTCGAGCTCGGCACGCATGCGATCGCGAACGAGCTGCGCGGTCTCGGGCTGCCGACCGCTGCGTTGATGTGCACCTGGATGGAGCACATGCACGGCTCGTTCGGAGAGCCGGTGAAGCTGGAGGGATTGAGGGCCTGAAGGCTTGGAAGAATGGGAGACTGCGATCAATGAAGGACTTCAAGGACAGAGTCGCGGTGGTTACCGGCGCCGCCAGCGGCATCGGCCGAGCCCTCGCCGACGCCTTCGCCGCCGAGGGCGCGAAGGTGGTGCTCGCCGATGTCGAAGCAAAGCGCCTAGAGCAGGTTGCGGCGGAGATGCGCGCCAAAGGCGCCGACGTCCTTCCAGTGGCCACCGACGTCACCAGGGCGGCGGACGTCGAGGCTCTGGCGCAGCGCACCCTCGACAAGTTCGGCGCCGTCCACGTTCTCTGCAACAACGCCGGCGTCTTCACCGCCGGAGTCAGTTGGGAATCGCCGATTGAAGATTACGAATGGGTGCTCGGCGTCAACGTCTGGGGTGTGATCCACGGCATTCGGACGTTCGTCCCGATCATGCTGAAGCAGGATACCGAGGGGCACATCGTCAACACCGCTTCGATGGCGGGCGTCACCAACGGCCCGTTCAGCGCGCCGTACTACATGAGCAAGCACGCCGTACTGTCGTTGAGCGAATCGATCTACCACGAGCTCAAGTTGACGGGCGCCAAGATCGGCGTATCGGCGCTGTGTCCGGAGATCGTGGCGACAAAAATCGATCATGCGCGGCGCAATCGCCCGGCGGCGCTGCAACGCAAGGGCCCGCCGCCGGCACAGAGCGAGGCGGTCGAGACGGCGCTGAGCTCGTTCATCGGCACCGGGACGCCGCCGGCGGTCATCGCCCAACGCGTTGTGCAAGCCGTGCGCGAGGACCGCTTCTATATTCTTTCCGAAGACGCCTGGCGCCGCTCGTGCGAGACGCGGCTCGAGGACGTGCGCCGCGGGCGCAATCCGACGTTCGACGTGCCGGTGAGTTAGTCGCGAGAGCCCTCTCCCGCAGGGATTCGTAGGCCGATTGCGCCGTGCGCCGGCATTTGTCATCACTGCCTGAATGCGGCGCCCAATCTGGCTTTTCAGCATGGACACGGAGCAGTTCAGCGCTCCGCCGATGACCACGGGGGCGCTGAAGGCTCACTTCCTAGAGTACGGACGGAAGGCAGCGGCCAGCGAAGTCGAGCTGGTTCACTTCCTTCAGGAGATCGACCTCGATCGCTGGCGAACGATCGACTGGCCAGAGAGCGTGCTGTTGCGGGCGCGGGCTGCCGGCGCGGTCGGCGCGCGCCCGGTCTTCGGCTTCAGCTGCTACACCTGGAACGTCGCGCAGTTCATCGACCTGGCGCGCGCCATCAAGCGTGACCTGCCCGATGCATTGATCGTCGGCGGCGGGCCGCACGTGCAGCGCGCCGAAGACTTCCTTTACGAAGACGGCTTCGACGTCATCGTCCTCGGCGAAGGCGAAGAAACGTTCACCGAGCTGCTCGACTGCAGCGGCCGCGATGAATGGGGCTCGGTCGCCGGTCTTGCCTATCTGCTTTCCGACGGCGCCGCTCATCGCACCGTCGCGCGGCCGCGGCAAACAACGCTGGATCTTTTTCCGTCGGCCCTCGACGTCGTTCCGCTCCGTGGCGCCGACGGCCGGCCCCTGTATCTGCATGCCGCCTACGAGACCAGTCGCGGCTGCCCGTACCGCTGCTCCTTCTGCGAGTGGGGCACGGGCGCCATCGGCACCAAGATGCATCAGTTCTCGCTCGACCGCATCCGCCGCGACCTGGAGAGGTTCGTCGAAGGCGGCGTCGAGGATATCTGGTTCTGCGACTCCAACTTCGGCGCCTTGCGCGAGGATCGGCAGAAGGCGGAGATCATCATCGATCTGCGCCAGCGCACCGGCCAGCCGCGTACCTTCGCGACCTCATGGTCGAAGAATCACAACAAGCAGGTGCAGGAGATCGTTCGCCTGCTGCATCGCAACGGCCTGCTGTGGCACTACCACCTCGCTCTGCAAACATTGACGCCGAAGGCGCTTGAGCTCAGCCATCGCACCAACATGCGCGCCAACGACTACGAACCTGTCGTCCGCGCTCTTGCCGCCGAAGGCGTGCCGGTCGCGGCGGAGCTGATCTGGGGCCTGCCGGGCGATTCGTTCGACGCCTTTGAAGCCAGCCTCGATCAACTGATGCGCGTCTTTCCGAACTTCAACATCTTCGGTTACACGCTGCTGCCGGGCACCGAGTTCTTCGAGCGCCGCGAGGAGTATGCGGTCGAAACGATTCCGATCGCCGGTTACGGTAAAGCCAAGGGCGAGTACGTCGTCGGCTGCCACACCTTTTCGCGCGACGAAGGCGAGGAAGGTTACTTCTTGATCGCCGCGTGTGTCGTTCTCGTGCGTGGACAGATCATGCCGCTGACGGCGAGGTTGCTCGCGCTCGACGGCCGCGTGCGCGTCGGCCGCGTGCTGCGTGGCGTTCTGCGCGACCTCGCGCTGGCGGTCGGCGACGGACTCGGCGGCGTGCCGGACGACCGTATGGCATCCTATGAGCAGCGCGCCTCGCTGTATCTGCAACTGATCGCCAAGCTCGATCGGGAAAG
>JADMIO011227419.1_pt1 | contig 10323 bp, 6 predicted proteins | sample 8958161 | NCBI WGS metagenome assembly JADMIO01 (sample SAMN16585339, study PRJNA669376) | soil metagenome | isolation source: Crop rotation soil | place: USA: Cullars Rotation, Alabama | collected 2011
CCGCCGCGTCGGACGCGCGCCGTCATGATCAGCATCTTGCGCAGCGATGCCACGCTCTCGGCCGCCTTGCCTTCCTGGTGCATGCCCATCAGGGCGTTGAGCACCGTGAGTCCGAACACCACCAACGCGGTGACGATGTCCTGGATGGCGACGATGCTGACCACCGCCGCGCCCACCAGCACCAGTTGCATCAGGTCCTTGTACTGGCGCAGGAAGGCGCGCCACGCCGGCTCGGGTGGCTGCTCGGCGAGCTTGTTCGAGCCGTAGCGGGCGCGCCGCTCGGCGACTTCGGTGTCGGTGAGGCCGACCGCGGGGTCGACGCCGAGCCGCCGGCACACCTCGTCGGCAGGCAGCGCGTACCAGTCGACGGACGACTCGTCAGCGGCCTGGGGGATGGTGGCGGTCATGAGAGGCAGTGATCAGGCCGGGGGACGGAAGTCGTCGCGTCGGCCGCCGTAGACCAGCAGGCCGTAGATCGCGGCACCGTAGATGCCTTCCAACACGAGCGTCCAGAGCGGTGCCCAGACGATCCACGAGTAGTTTGCGATGGCGGCGACGGCGAGCACCACGATGCCGAACCAGCGCGCCCACTCCATGCCCTTGACGACCGCGAATCCGGCGGCGATCAACAGGATCCCGAGCAGCAGCCAGATCCAGCCCCACGCAGCCAGATCACGCTCGAACACGATCGTCTGCACGCTCTCCGACACCTCGTCGTCGTACTTCCACGCCCAGATCGCGTCGAGGATCTTGAAGATACCGCTGATCACGAGCAGTGACCCCGTGAACGCCAGCCAGCCCACCCCGAGCTTGGTGCTGCGGGACTCGTTGTACATCCGATCGATCTCGCTCATACGCCCCTCCTTGGACAACGGTTATCCGCCGTGCCGACTCTAACGATCGCACGTAGGGCGCTGGTTCGACCGCATCGTGCGAGCGTGTGATGATGTCCGCACCGATGTCAGAGCCCGTGAACACCCCTGACGACACACGCAGCAAGCGCCTTCCGGTGCTGCTGTCGATGGCGATGTTCGTGCTCGTCGTCGACACCTCGTTCATGAACGTCTCGATCTCCGCCGTGGTCGAGGATCTCGACACCACGGTCAGCGGCGTGCAGTCGGCGATCGCGCTGGAAGCCCTCGTCTCGGCCGCCTTCATCCTGATCGGCAGCAAGGTCGCCGACCTGATCGGGCGCAAACGCGGATACGTGCTCGGCCTGCTCGGCTATGCCGCCGGCGCGCTGTCGATGGCGTTCGCCCAGAACGTCGTCACGATCGTCTTCTGCTGGGCAATCCTCGGCGGGCTCGGCGCCTCGCTACTACTGCCGTCGATGCAGTCCTTGATCCACGGCAACTTCGAAGGCGACGCGCAGAAGCGCGTGTACGCGATGGTCGGTGCGGCAGCCGCGATCGCGGCCGCGGTCGGCCCGTTGATCGGCGGCTTCATCACGACCTATCTCTCGTGGCGCGTCGCGTTCCTGCTCGAAGCGGTCGTGATCGCGGTGGTGTTGTCGGGCATTGGCCTCATCCGCGACGTGGCCTACACCGGGGCGCGCACGATCGATCTCGTCGGCGCCGCGCTGTCCGCCGTCGGCATGGGCGGCATCGTGCTCGGCATCCTGGTGTGGCAGGAGGGCGGCGAAGCGGTCGGAGCATTGATCGGTGTCGGCGCGGTCGCGATGGCCGGACTGGCGTGGTGGCTCGTGCGCCGCAAACGCCGCGGCCAAGTGCCGTTGATCGACCCCGATCTGTTTCTCTCGAAGCCGTTCCGGATCGGCGTGTCGCAGCAGATGATGCAGCAGATCGCGTTGGGCGGCACGATGATCGCGCTCCCGATCTTCTTGCAGATGGTGCTCGAGTACAACGCGATGGAAGCCGGTCTGTCGCTGGCTCCCTTGTCGCTGAGCATGTTCGCCTTGGCGTTGATCGCCGGGCGCAAGGGCGGCCGCTACCGCCCGGCCAACATCGTCCAGGTCGGCTTCGGGCTGCTCGTGCTCGGCCTCGTGATTCTGTTGCCGATCGTGCCCCGCGCCGAGTCGGGCTGGTACCTCGTCATCCCGTTGATCATCGCCGGATGCGGACTCGGCCTGCTGGTCTCGCAGCTCAACAACTACACGTTGTCGCCGATCACCGAAGAGCGCGTGAGCGAGGCGGCCGGCGTCAACTCGGCGGCCGGGTCGTTCGGGCTCTCGTTCGGGTTGGCCTTTGCCGGCGCGATCATGCTGGCAACGTTGTCGTTCCTCTTCACCGACATGGCGAAGGACAGCGACGTGCTCGCCCCCGAACAGCAGGAGCAGGTCGCCGATGCGCTCGAGGACGACGCCGAGGTGATGAGCAACACCAAGCTCGAGGCCCAGCTCGCCGGCCAGCCCGAGGAGATCCAGGACGAGATCATCCGGATCAACACCGACGCCCGTCCGCGCGCCCTGCAGGTCGCGCTGTTGGTGCCGTTGGCGGCCGCGCTGATCGGTCTCTTCAACGCCTTCCGCATGGCGCGCCTCCCCGACCCCGTTCCGTCAGGGGCGGCCGAGGGCATGCTCTTCGATTGAGCGACGATGCGGGTCGTCCAGTTGTCCGACAGCCATCTGGCGGCGGCGGCCGGCGAGCCGGAGTCGTTCCGGGCACTCGTGGCGTGGATCCGAGCCGACCCTCCCGACGTCGTGGTGCACACCGGCGACATCGTGTGGGAGGACCCCGACGACACGCTCGACCGAGCGTTCGCGCAGCTGGTGCTGTCGAAGCTCCCCTGCCCGTTGCTCGCCGTTCCCGGCAATCACGACGTCGGCTTCTTCGACCGCGACCGACTGCCGGCCCGGCTGGAGGCATTTCGCGCAGCGTGGGGCGCAGACCATTTCGTCGTCGACGCCGACGGCTGGCGGCTGATCGGCGTCGACGTCTACACCGTCGGTGACGCCGAGGCCGACGCGTGGATGGCGAACGCGCTCGAGCGCGATGGGCCGATCGCAGTGTTCATCCACCAGCCACTCGCCGGCGAACCGCAGGACGGGTGGCAGGTGCCGGACGACGTGCTGGGGCGATGCGACGAGTTGCTCGCCTCCCGCGACGTGCGGGTGATCGCGTCCGGTCATCGCCACTGCCGAGTCGTCCGCTCGGACGGCCGTGGAGCGACGCACGTGTGGGCGCCCTCGACGACGCTCGTCGGTCCCGAGCCGTACCACGGCGGCGACCCGTCGCCCGGCGCGGTCGAGTACATGTTCGAACCCGACGGCACCTGGTCGCACCGCTTCGTCGATGCCTGACCCGACGTTTCGCTGTGCCGTCGGTGGAGCTACGGACGCAGGCCGAATATCGCGGTCACGATCTGGCCGTTGGCGAGCGAGATCGTGACGCGGTACCTCGCCGACGAGTCGGGGAGCGGACGCGTGGCGAGGTTGTAGATCCACTTGCCGTCGCTGAATCGCATCACGCCGGTGGTATCGGCGCCGCTCGTCGACTCCGGCTCGTTGATCGCTGTCCCGGGAGACGCACCGGAGATCAGCATGAGGCTGATCTTCGGGCCGAGACCGGTGGGGATCGTGCCGTCGCAGTCGACGAAGCCGATCTTGACCGGGATCGTCCTGCCGTACTTGAACACGCTCGAGCCATCGGGGTTGATCGGTTGCAGCACGCCTGCCGTCGTGTAGTCGACCGCGACGTCAGCGGTCGCGGAGTCCGACGCCCCCGCTGAATCGGTGACAGTCACGGACGCCGTATAGGCGCCGGCGAGGGCGTACGTGTGGGCGAGTTCGAATGGACTCGTCGCCGGGTCGACTTTCGTCGAGGTTCCGTCGCCCCAGGAGATCGTCGCCGTGTGGCTGTCGCCGAGGTCCGGGTCGGAGAAGGTCACGACGAGGGTCGCGTTGCCGGTGCCGCACGCGACACGCGATTGCGTGAACGCGGCCGAAACGGACGGTGCATCGTTGAGCCCGAGCCCGAATCGGGTCACCTGCGGATCGTGGTCGCTGGCCTGGTCGGCGAACTCCGAGTTGACGTGCACGACGTCGTACACGAACGGGCGGGTCGACAACGCGTCACTGATCAATGTGTGGTCGAGGGCCTGTGAGTTGCCCTCGAAGACGTACGTGTAGCGCTCCGCGGGCGGCAACGTGTCCATCAGCACGTTCAACTCGGTACCGGCGAGGATCGACATGGTGTTCGAGAATTCGAAGTCGTTGATGTCGCCGAGCGCGACCACGTTGGCGGACGGATCGGCGGCGAGGATCGCGGCGACGAAGTCGTTCTCCACCTGGGCCTGCGCCGCGCGCTGCGTCTCGCTGCTCCGGACTGGCGGCTGGCGGACACCGAACAGCGGGTCGTCGCCGCCCTTGGAGTTGAAGTGGTTGGCGATGACGAAGACACGCTCGCCCCCGAACATGAACTCCGCCGCCAGCGGCTTGCGGCTCGCCGTGAATGCCGAGTTGGTCGGGTCGATGCGACCCGGGTTGGACGTCAAGTGTGTCGCTGCCCCGCTGCCGGTCACACCCGTGGGCGTGGTCGATCCGCCGCCCGCCTTGTCGACGAAGCTCAACCCGCGGTCGGTGCGGAACAAGAAGCCTTGGCGGATGTTGCCGCCTGGTGCGCCGCCGTCCTGGCCGTTCACGGGATCGATCTGACGGTATTGGTACGCCGGTCCGCCGGCGGCAGAGATGGCGGCGATCAACATGTTCCAGGTGACCGATGCGTCGACCGTGCCGTCGTTGACCGTGCCGTTGTTGTCCTGGATCTCCTCGATCGCGATCACATCGGGGGCTGCGAGGTTCTTGACGATGAGTTCCGCCAGGCGCGCGAATTTTGCGGGCGGATCGCCGGGCGCCAGATTCTCGACGTTGAACGTCGCGACCGCGAGCTCGTCCTTGCTCGGTGTCGCGGTCGTCTCCGGCTGCAGTCCGTGGCGCGACAGATCCGGCAGCGAGGTCACCTGCAGCTTGAAGTTGCCGAAGCTGTAGTCGATCACGCCGACCGTGTCACCGGGGAAGGAGTCGGAAACGTTGACAGCTGGAAGGTCGGGTCCGCCGGAGATCCAGTCGTTGAGGATGACGCGCTCCGGGTTGAAATCCGTGGCGCTGATCACGATCCCGCCCCGAGTCGTCCGAAGGCTGGCTCCTGTGTCGGCACCGATCACGGAGATCTCGCGGTTGCTGCCGAAATCGCTCGTCGGTCCCGTTGCCACGACATCGTGGAGCTCGACGAGCATCCCTTCCAAGCTCTCGTAGAAGTCGATGCCGTCATTCGCCGGGTCGAACACGCCGCTGGTCTCGACGCTCCCCGCGGCATCGTCCTCGATGACCTGGTTGGGCGGGATGCGCCCACCCGCTCCGATCACGACCGGCGCCGGCAGCGTGTTGCCCTGGGACAGCGTGCTGACCGTCAGTGGGCCGACGAGCTCGGTGATCGTCAAGCCCGTCGCCGCGCCGCGGAACTCGCTCACCCGGCCCCCGACCTGGACCAGGTCGCCGACGTGCGCGAGCGCCGCCGGATCCGACGAACCTCCGGTGAACACGAACAACCCCTCGGAGGTCGCGTCGTCGGTGTCGGGAACGGCGTCCTGGATGTAGAAGCCGCGAGTCGAACCCTCGGTCCGGAGCGCGGTGACGATCGCCGGCCGCGTGGTGACCGACTGACCGTTGTACGGCGACAGGTGGCCCGCCCCTTCGATCTCGTGGATCGACCGGACCACCGACGTAGAGAACCCGGCCGTGAAGTTGGCGGTCATGTTGTCCGGCGGGTCGATGCCGTCCTGATCGGAGACCTGGTCGGCGAGCACCGTCAGCGTGCAGCTCTCGCCTTCGGCGAAGTCGGTGCCGGGATCGATCGTGAATGTCGTCGGTCCGCCGCTGAAGGTCGCCTCATGAAGCCCAGTGGTCGCGCACGTCAGCGTGAACCACGCGCTGGTGACGTTGACCGCCTCGCTGAAGGTAACCGTCACGCCGGCGTCGACGGGCACATTGGTGGCGCCGGCGGCGGGCACGGTCGCGGTCACGATGGGCGGCTGCTCGGTGGAGCTCGGGGTGAGCGAGAAACCGTCGACCGCCAGTCCATCGTCGCTGCCCGACGCGTTGAAGTCGGACCAGCGGATCCAGAACGATGCACCGGATGCGATGTTCACCCCGGTGATCGTGCCGCTGACCGCGGTCTGGTTGGCGGGGTCGTTGCCCACGAGGAGGCCGGTATTCGGGCCGGTGTTCGGCGCGGTGAAGTCGAGCGCGTCGACATTCACCCACGTGCCGGTGTTCAGCGCGGTGGCGTCGGTGCTGTATTGGAAGTCGAGCCGGTCGACCCGGTCGACCGTGCCGAGGCGCCACTGCTCGCCCGTGTACGCGATCGCGAGCTGGGTGATCGCGCTCCCGGTGTTGTTCGTGAACGAAGCGCCGATCGTGGGGATCAGCGATCCGCTCTGCACGCCGCCGAACGCACGCTCGATGTCCGACACGGCGCCGAAGCTGTACGTGTCGCCGGCGTTGCTGGAACCAGTGCCAGGTGTATACGTCGTGTTGGCGTTCGTGCCGGCCTCGGCGAAGGCCCAGCCATCGGGCACGGTCGAAGACGCCTCGTCGATCGCGAGCGTGTCGAAATACTCGCTGTACGCCACACCCAAGGTGGTGAGGCCGACCGAGCCGTCGGCAAGCGCCGGGCGCGCGCCCGGCGTCAGCACGAACGTGGCCCCTAGCAATGAGCCGACCGCAATCATCCGCTTGATGTTCATCCAAGCTCCCGTGTGATCCGCGCCCCGGTGGATCCCTTTCCTACGGGATGCCGAACGTCGAAGTCAAGATGCGGATGGTGAGGCCTGCTCGGCGCCCCGAGAGTGACGACGAACGGGACGCGGACATCAACGAGATGCTGCAGAAGCTCGACGTCGTGCTGACGCTCGGCTGACGGATTGCGGAGCGTCGCGTCAGCCGCGCACGGGTGCGTTGGCGTTGCATCCCATCATGTAGCGGACGCGGGGTGAGAGTGCCGCCGCCTGCTCCGCGGTCATCGGCGTGCGCAGGTCGACGAACGGCTTCACCCAGCATCGCCCGTACTGGATGATCACGCCTCGGCGCGTGGCGTCGGTGACGTTCTCGCCGTGGCGATGCCACGTCTGCGAGAGCCAGATCGCGACCGAACCGGCCGGCCCCTCGAGCACTACTTCGTCATCGATCGCATCCCGACCGCGCGGCGGTTTGCGGAGCGTCAGATGGCTGCCGCGCCCGACATGCGTCGCGCCGTTGTCACGATGGAAGTCGTCGAGCATCCACGCCGTCTGCATGCTGAGCGTGAAGTTCGGGAGCGGCTCGGGTACCTGTGTCAACGGCGAGTCGATGTGCCATCCCCCGCTCGCCGTCCTCGGACCGACGGCGTTGACGCTGACGTCGAGCAGCACGGCGTCGACGCCGAGTTGGTCCTCCACGACCGACATCACCACCGGATGGTCGACCAGGCGCGCGAACGAGGTGTCCTTGTTGATGAGGTTGAAGATCCGTTGCGATCGCCCTCCGTCGAACATCGTCGGGATGTGGATGAAGCTGATGCACACCTCGTCGTTGGGCACCGGCCAAGGCGTGTCGAATTCCGACGCCTGTTGCAAGGCCAGCCGCTGGGCGAGCCGCCGGCGCTCGTCGTCGTCGAGCTCCCAGATGCGCGTGTACCACGACTGATCGTCGGCATCCGGCAACGCCACGTCGTGACCGGGATCGAACGGGTGGGCGCGCTCCGAGTCGAGCAGGCGCTGGACCCGATCGCGCAGGTCGGCCGTGGTCGCGTCGTCGAGCAGCCGCTCGACGACGACATATCCGTCGGCCAGCAGCCGCTCGAGCACGACACGGGCATCGGTGGTGGCATCGATCGCTGACATGGCTCCTCCTGTGGCCATTGTGGTCGACGGCGCCGGCGCCGGGCGCCCTCGGCGGGTTTGTCGCCCGAACGGGTTAACGGCATGAAAACTCGAGTCAGGGGATGGTAATGCCCCAGCAAATGTGACAGAGTGCCCCGGTCCTGGCGTGGGACTTGAGGGGAACTCAGGCAATGGGCGGACTTGACCACAACATTCGAGGCTCGCGCCGCATCCGTGGGTCACGGGCGGCGGTACTGCTCAGCGGACTGGCGCTGACGGCGACCGGCACGGTCGTGTTCGGATCGCCGACGTTGGCGGCCTCACCTCCGATCGCCGGCGATGACGTGGCACGCACCGACAGCGGGACGACGGTGAGCGTGTCCGTGACCAGCAACGACTTCGACCCGGACGGTGATTCGTTCAGCGTGGTGGCCGTCGCCACCCCCGCCCACGGCAACGTCGCCAATGGCGGCAACTTCTTCAACTACACACCCGATCCCGGCTTCGCTGGCATGGACGAGATCGTCTACACGATCGAGGATTCCACGGGAGCAAGTAGCCAAGGCACGGCGCGGGTGTGGGTCGATACGGGGGCGGCGGGTACCGCCGAGTCGCCGGTCGCCGACGACGACTTCGCGGTCGTCTACCAAGGCGGCGTGGTCGGGTTCACGACCGCCGACCTGCTCGCCAACGACGACGACCCGCAACGCCAAACGTTGACTGTGGTGGCCGTGTCGGAGCCCTCCAACGACGGCGTCCTGACCGGAACGCTCGGCACCGGGTTCAGCTACACCCCCAGCAACGACGCCGGCTTCGTCGACAGCGACCACCAGATCAACTACCTCGTCACCGACACCGACGGCCACGTCACCCAAGGCCGCCTGATCATCCGCATCCTCGCCGCCGGCGACCCCAACCAACCACCAGTCGCCGGTGACGACGTGGCGCGCACCGACAGTGGGGCGACGGTGAGCGTGTCCGTGATCGCCAACGACTTCGACCCCGACGGTGATTCGTTCAGCGTGGTCGAGGTCGTCACCCCCGCCCACGGCACCGTCGAGAACGGCGGCAACTTCTTCAACTACACACCCGATCCCGGCTTCGCCGGGATCGAGACCATCACCTACCGACTCCGCGACAGCCACGCCCTGCTGTCGTCGGGCACGGCGCGGGTGTGGGTCGATACGGGGGCGGCGGGTACCGCCGAGTCGCCGGTCGCCGACGACGACTTCGCGGTCGTCTACCAAGGCGGCGTGGTCGGGTTCACGACCGCCGACCTGCTCGCCAACGACGACGACCCGCAACGCCAAACGTTGACTGTGGTGGCCGTGTCGGAGCCCTCCAACGACGGCGTCCTGACCGGAACGCTCGGCACCGGGTTCAGCTACACCCCCAGCAACGACGCCGGCTTCGTCGACAGCGACCACCAGATCAACTACCTCGTCACCGACACCGACGGCCACGTCACCCAAGGCCGCCTGATCATCCGCATCCTCGCCGCCGGCGACCCCAACCAACCACCAGTCGCCGTGCCAGACGTCGGATCGACGGTCGACTCGACGGTGACCGTGTTCGTCACCGCCAACGACTTCGACCCGGACGGTGATTCGTTCGGCGTGGTCGAGGTCGCCACCCCCGCCCACGGCCGTGTCGAGAACGGCGGCAACTTCTTCAACTACACACCCGACCCCGGCTTCTCCGGGATCGAGACCATCACCTACCGACTCCGCGACAGCCACGGGCTGCTGGGCCAAGGGCTGGCCGTGGTGTCGGTCGACACGTCCGGCGACCACGCGCCGATCGCCATGTCCGCCAACTACGGCGTTCAAGCCGGCGCGACTCGGCAGATCACGCTTTCGGCGGTCGACCCCGAGGGCCAGCCGCTGTCGTGGAGCCTCGTCACGCCCCCGGCGGGCAACCTGAGCGGATCGCTGTCGGGTGCCGCGCCCACGCTCACGTACACGGCGCCGACCAACCGGGGCAACGACGTCTTCGTCTACGAGGTCAGCGACGGCACGCTCACGGCCCGGGGCACGATCACGATCCGAGTTCTGCGCCCCAACGTCGACCCGGTTGCCAACGACGACACCGCCACCACGACGCAGGAGACGCCGGTCCTGATCGACGTCACGAACAACGACACCGACGGCGACGCCGACGTACTGCTCGCCACTGCCAACACGAATGGCGCCCACGGGACTGTCACATGCGACGCCGCCGGCTGCACGTACACCCCAGATCCCGAGTACTTCGGGAGCGATTCGTTCACCTACACCGTGACCGACGGCTTCGGCGGCGCCGACATCGGCAACGTGGCGGTGACCGTCAACCCGTCGCCGATCACCGCGCTGCTCACGCCGGCGAGCCCCACGGTCGGTCCGGGCGCGACGTCGATCCAACTCACCGACATCCCCTACGAGCGCATGCGCGAACTTGACGTCGACGTCGCCAACTCCCCGTTCCTGAAGCGGGCACCGTTCCTGAAGCGGGCACCGTTCCTGAAGCGGG
>JADMIO010909395.1_pt1 | contig 10320 bp, 8 predicted proteins | sample 8958161 | NCBI WGS metagenome assembly JADMIO01 (sample SAMN16585339, study PRJNA669376) | soil metagenome | isolation source: Crop rotation soil | place: USA: Cullars Rotation, Alabama | collected 2011
CCGAAGCCGTTGCTCGGGAACACGCTCGATTGGCCCGGCGCAATCTGGAAACCGTGCTGGGCGATGAGAGCATCTGGAATTGCATTCCCGGCGCAGCTCTCATCACGAGCCCGCCCATTTAGTATGCAGGCATACACCCTATCGCTTCACATATTTCTTCAGCGACTTTGAGCCCACTTCCGCCCCATACACATTGCCCGCAGCATCGGCAGCCACACCCTCGGATATGCTCGTCGCCGGCAGCACCCCATCCTTCGGCTCCAGCGGATCCGGAATGAACGCAGTCACCACCCCATCCTTCACGCCGCCAATCCGTATACCCCGCTTCCATCCCGGGTTATAGCCATAGCCCTCTTTACTCGTCGACTCGGAGTCTGTCGAATACAAAATGTCATTACGAATATAGAGGCCGCTTGCCCGCCCAAACTGCTTCCACTCCGTCAGGTACTTCCCATCCTGATCAAAGATCTGAATCCTGTTATTCCCCCGGTCGCTAACCAGCAACCGGCCTTGCGAGTCGATCGCCAGCGCATGCGGCATCTCAAATTCGCCCGGCCCCGTGCCGTGCTTGCCCCATTGCTTGATGAACTTCCCGTCTTTTGTATATTTGATGACCCGCGCGTTGCCCCGCCCTACATCATGCCCATCGGACACGAAAATATCGCCGTTCCGCCCGACCACCACATCGTCCGGTTGATTCAGCGTATCCGGCCCGTCGCCAGGAATGCCTGCCTTACCTAATGTCAGCAGCACCTTCCCCTCGGGACTGAACTTGAATACCTGGTGCCCCTTGCCGCCCTCGCCCCGCCCGTCGGTCACCCAAAGGTTGTCATCCGCATCCACGTAGATGCCGTGCGGAAAGATGAACATCCCCGCGCCGAAGCTCGTCACCAGCTTCCCATCGGCATTGAACTTCAGGATCGGAGCCAAATTTGACCCCGCACACGAATTCGCGCCGCACCGCTCCGCCACCCAGATGCTCTTCCCGTCGCGCGCCACCTCCACCGCGCTCGATGAGCCCCAGATACGGGCCTCCGGCAGTTTGGCCCAACCCTCGATAGTTCGATACGGATTCGGCGCCGAATTCACGGGGCCTGTTTGTGCTCCAGCCAGAGCCACAAGCCCTAGGTAACCCAGTTGGACTAGTCCTTTTCGCAGCATGGCGGACACATCATACCCCAACTTCCATCGCTGTATGCTTGCATGCCAAAACTTTTCCAGATAGAATCTGGCCACTGGTGATACATAAATGACTCGTAATTGGGTTTGGGGTAGTGTCTTTGGCATAACGGTCGCAGCGCTCGGTGCCGCCGTCTGGATCTTGGATGGCCATTCCGTGGAAGCCGCGACAACGCAAGCGCCGCGCTTCGAAGTGGACCCACTCTGGCCCAAGCCCCTGCCCAACCACTGGATCATGGGCAATGTGATCGGAGTCTCGGTCGACGATCAGGATCACGTCTGGATCATCCATCGCGGCGGCTCGCTCGAGGCCAAGGAAGTCTACGCCACGGCTAATCCGCCCGCATCCGAATGCTGTGTCGCCGCTCCGCCTGTGCTTGAATTCGATCAAGCCGGCAATTTGCTCGCCCATTGGGGTGGCAACGACGGCGACGGTTACAAATGGCCCGCATCGAACCACGGCATCACGGTCGACTATAAGGGCAACGTCTGGATCGGCGGCAACGGTCGCACCGCCGTCAGCACCACCACCGAAGAAGCCGGCAATCGCCCCGCAACCTCTGGCGCACCCAAACAGCCACCCGCCGCCACGAAACAAGGAGGCGCGCCCCGAGCCCCGCTCTATCACGACAGCATGGTGCTGAAGTTCTCGAAATCCGGCAAATTCCTCATGGCCATTGGCAAGCCCAGTGCAAGCCAAGGCAGCAACGATGTCGAAAACCTCGGCCTCCCTGCCAAAACCTTCATCGACGCGAAGACCAACGAACTCTACGTCGCGGACGGCTACGGCAACCATCGCGTCATCGTCTTCGACGCCGATACCGGCAAATACAAGCGCCACTGGGGCGCCTATGGCCACAAGCCCGATGACACGCCGCTCGGTCCCTACAAGCCCGAAGCTCCGGCCGCGCAGCAATTCCGCAACCCCGTCCATTGCGCCGACCTTTCGGTCGACGGCCTGCTCTATGTCTGCGACCGCGTCAATGACCGCATTCAAGTCTTCAAAGCCGACGGCACCTTCGTCAAAGAAGCCTTCATCGCCAAGAACACGCTCGGCGACGGCTCCGTTTGGGACGTGGCTTTCTCCAAGGATCCGCAGCAAAAATATCTGTATCTCGCAGACGGCGCCAATGAAAAGATCTACGTGATGCAGCGCGACACGCTCGAAATCCTCACGAGCTTCGGCGACGGAGGCCGCCAACCTGGTCAGTTCTACGCCGTCCACAGCATCGCGAGCGATTCCAAAGGCAACGTTTACACCACCGAGACCTATCGCGGCCAGCGCGTGCAAAAGTTCGCCTACAAGGGCTTGGCACCCATCGCAAAGAAGGATCAGGGCACGGTTTGGCCCAAACGTTAAGGCAGCAGGAGAATGACGATGACGAAGATCTTCCTCGGACTCGCAATCAGCGCCGCAGCCTTAGCGGCCGACTCGGTGACATTCACCAAAGATGTCGCTCCCATTCTTCAAGAGAAATGCGAAGGCTGCCATCGCAAAGGCGAGATGGCGCCCATGCCGCTTGTCACCTATACCGAAGTCCGCCCGTGGGCAAAATCGATCAAGCAGCGCGTGGTGGCGCGCCAAATGCCTCCTTGGCATCTCGACAAGACTGTCGGCGTACAGAAATTCCAAAACGACTTCTCACTCAGCAACGCTCAGATCGACACCATCGCGAAATGGGTGGATGCCGGGGCTCCAGAAGGCAACGCCAAAGACATGCCCGCCCCCAAGCAATGGCCACCGAGCGACGGCTGGCAGCTTTCCAAACAATTCGGCGCCCCGGATCTGGTGCTGAAATCCGACCCCTACGACATGCCCGCCGCCGGTCAGGACGCCTGGTTCAAGCCGCTCACGCAGATTCCCATCACCGAACCTCGCTGGGTGCGCGCCGTCGAGATCCGCCCCGCGACCCCCGCCGGCCGCCGCATCACCCACCACGCACTCGCCTACCTGCAGCAGGAAGAACCGGGCACCAACACCGGCATCATCACGCAGGGCCTGCTGATGGAATGGGCCGTCAACAAGAACTTCGATATCTATCGCCCCAACACCGGCAAGCTGCTGCTACCCGGCTCGCGTATCTGGTGGGAGATGCACTACCACGCCGTCGGCGAAGCGATTCGCGATCATGTCGAACTCGCCGTCTACTTCTATCCCAAAGGCCAGGAGCCGAAGTTCCGCACCACGCTCACCGCATTCCCCGGAACGCCCGGCACCGCAGGCAACGGCACGCTCGACATAGCACCGAATACCCTCACGCAAACGGAAGGCTTCCAGGTTCTCCGCGAGAACGCACGCCTCGAAAACTTCCAACCGCACATGCACCTTCGCGGCAAGTCCATGCTGCTCGAAGCGATCCTGCCCAACGGCGTCAAACGCGCCATAGCCTACGTCGGCAACTTCAACTTCAACTGGATGACCAACTACATCTTCGCTGACGATGCCGCGCCCGTGCTGCCGAAAGGCACCGTCATCCACGTAGTCGCCTGGCACGACAACACATCGAACAACAAGAACAACCCCGACCCTGCGCAATGGGTCGGCTGGGGAGACCGCACCGTCGACGAAATGGCCCACGCCTGGGTCAACGTTACGAATCTGAACGACGAGGACTATCAGAAGGCCCTTGCTGCCAACACGAGCCCTTCGATTCTCGCCGCTGCCCGTCCGTAATAGACGAAAAATGCGAATCGCTCTCGTCGTCATAGCGGCCGCCGCACAGCTCGCCGCGCAAATTGTCCCGCTCGAACCAGCGCGCGAATACGGCAACAGCGTCACACCCGCCTACGAAGGCTGGTTCCCCAACGCCGACGGCACATTCAGCATCCTGTTCGGTTATTACAACCGCAACGTCAAGCAGGAGCTCGATATCCCCGTCGGCGCCGATAACCGCATCGAACCCGCCGGCCCCGACCGCGGCCAGCCCACGCACTTCAATACAGGCCGCAACTGGGGCGTCTTCACCGTCACAGTGCCAAGAGACTTCGGCAAAAACAAGATCACGTGGACGCTAACAGCCAACGGCGTTACGACGTCGATCCCCGCGGGCCTCGACGCCCTATGGGAAGTTGCGCCCTTCAAAGACGCCAACGGCAACACACCGCCATCCATTGGATTCAGCGAAAAAGGCCCTTTCATTCAAGGCCCCAAAGCCCAGACATCCACGCAAACTGGCGCGAACTCGCAGCCGATTAATCTCTGGGTGGCCGACGACGCAAGCGTCATCCCCGGCGCCGTACGCCCCCGCACCCCCGCCGTGACCCTCGCCTGGAGCAAGTATCGCGGCCCCGGCACAGTGACGTTCTCGAACGCACGACCTCCCGTTGAGGGCGCGCCTTTTACATCAGGACCCAACACAACATTCCAAGGCAAAGCCACCACCAACGCCATCTTCAGCGAGCCCGGAGAATACATCCTCCACGTCGTTGCCAACGACTATTCGGGCGACGGAGGCCGCGGCTTCCAATGCTGCTGGTCGAACGCGCAAATCAAGGTAACCGTCAAACCCACGAAATAGGCAGGAGACTCCGATGCCTCGAACTTACGCCCTCGCTCTCCTTCTCGCCGCGGGAGTCCTCAATGCCCAGCAGCCCTCCACCGCGAACGGCGAATGGCCGTACTACACGGCCGATCTCAAGGGCACGAAGTACTCCCCACAAGACCAGATCAACGCCAAGAACTTCAAAGATCTCGAAGTCGCCTGGCGCTTCAAGACCGACGCCCTCGGCCCGCGCCCCGAATACAAGCTCGAAGGCACGCCGCTCATGGTCAAAGGTGTCGTCTACGCCACAGGCGGCACTCGACGCTCCGTGGTCGCGCTCGATGCCAAGACCGGCGAGCTCATGTGGGTCTACAGCCTCCGCGAAGGCAACCGCGCCGCCATCGCCCCGCGCCAACTCTCCGGCCGCGGCGTGTCCTATTGGACCGACGGCAAAGGCGACGACCGCATCGTCTTCGTCACCACCGGCTATCGCCTCATCGAGCTCAATGCTCACACCGGGCAACCGATCGCCACGTTCGCCAAGTCCGGCATGCTCGACCTCAAAGTCGGCATGGTCTCCGGCGACGGCAAGCAAATCGATCTCGAAACCGGCGAGGTCGGCCTCCATTCCACGCCGCTCGTCGTCAAAGACGTCGTCATCGTCGGCTCCGCCTTCAAAGAAGGCATGACCGTCGCTTCGCACAACAACACCAAGGGCGTCGTCCGCGCCTACGACGTTCGCACCGGTAAGCAACTCTGGGCTTTCAACACCATCCCTCGGCCCGGCGAGTACGGCGCCGACACGTGGGAGAACGGCTCGTGGGCCAGCAACGGCAACACCGGTGTCTGGACCCAGATGACCGTCGACGAGGAGCTCGGCCTGGTCTACCTTCCCGTCGAAAGCCCCACCTCCGACTTCTACGGCGGCCATCGCCCCGGCAACAACCTCTTCGCAGAAAGCCTCGTCTGCATCGACCTCAAAACCGGTAAGCGCAAGTGGCATTTCCAGATCGTGCACCATCCCATCTGGGATCACGATCTCTCCTCCGCACCCATCCTGGCCGATATCAACGTGAACGGCGAAGCCATCAAAGCCGTCGCGCTTCCCACCAAGCAGGCCTTCCTCTATGTCTTCGACCGCATCACCGGCGAACCCGTCTGGCCCATCGAAGAGCGTCCTGTGCCGCAATCTGACGTCCCCGGTGAAAAGACCTCAGCCACGCAGCCCTTCCCGACGAAGCCGCCCGCCTACGCCCGCAACTATCTCGCCGTCCCCGACGACCTGATCGACTTCACTCCCGAGATGCGAGCCCAAGCCCGCGACAACATCTCACGCTACAAGAACGGCGGACTCTATCTACCGCCCGTCGTCGGCAACGCCAACATCATCGCCGCCATGGAGCTCGGCAACGCCGCCGGCGGCACCAACTGGCCCGGCGCGGCCTACGACCCTGAAACCCACACCGTCTACGCGCAAGCCGGCAACAATTCGTTGTTCCCCATCTCCCTCCGTGAACCACCGGCCGGATTCTCCGACCTCGAATACGTCATGGGCCGCAACGATACCGAATTCCGCGTATCCGAGGGCCCCGGCTTCGGCACCGCTGCCGACGCTCCGCAACCTGTTCGTGCCTCTCTTGCCGCCACACCGCCACCCGCACCACCTTCCAATCCTCTTGTCGTGCAAGGTCTATCCATCGTGAAGCCGCCTTACGGCGTCATCTCCGCGGTTAACCTCGACAAAGGCGACCTCACCTGGCAAGTCCCCTATGGCGAAACTCCTGATGTTGTCCGCAACCACCCCGCACTGAAAGGCAAGACCATTCCCAACACCGGCCAACCCGGCAGCGTCGGGCTGCTCGTCACCAAGAGTCTTGTCGTCCTCGGCGATAGCCAAATCACCACCACGCCGCAGCATCCTCGCGGAGCCATGCTTCGCGCCTACGACAAAGCCACCGGCAAAGAGATCGGCGCCGTAATGATGCCGGCTCCACAAAGCGGCTCGCCCATGACCTACATGGTCGATGGCGTCCAATACATCATCGTCGCCGTCAGCGGCGGGGCCTATTCGGGCGAATACATCGCCTACAAACTCCCGGCGGCCGAGTGAAGCTTTCCTCTCTCGCAGTAGCCCTCACATGCAGCCTGCTGGCGCAGGAAGCAAGCAGCTCCGTCTGGGATGGCGTCTACACCGAGGAACAATCGAAGCGCGGCGAAGCAGCCTACGCCCAGGAGTGCGCCTCCTGCCACGGCTCCGCACTCACCGGCGGCGAATCCGCTCCTCCATTGATGGGCGGCGAATTCTCCTCCAACTGGAACGGCCTCACCCTCGGCGACCTCTTCGAGCGCATTCGCACCACCATGCCGGCCACGCGCCCCGGCTCCCTCGCCCGCGACAAAATCGTCGACGTCGTCGCTTACATGCTCGCGATGAATCGCTACCCGGCAGGCACCACCACGCTTCCGCGCCAAACCGAAGCGCTCAAGACAATCCGTATCGACGCAGAAAAGCCGGGTCGATCAAAACCCTGAGCTAGCGGGTCTCGATAAGCTCCGTCGTCAGCGGACTATTCGTCGCCTGCAGCCTAATCACCAGCCGTTTGCGCTTTTCCAGTTCCGCCAGGCTCACCGGAAAGCTCGCCGCAATCATCCGATCCGCCTTGGCATGGATCGGATACTGCTCGCCGATGAAGATCGAGTCGTTATACCGCTGCCCTAAGCTCGCTTTGTAGAAATCGAAGAAGCTCTGCAGATCCTTCTGACGAAAGACGATGCCTTCCTGCTCCTCACCCTTCGCATCCACCATCACCAATTGAGCCGACTTCACGAAGTATGGATAATCGGTCGGATTGCTCACCCGGAACTCAACCACGGCAACTGAAGTTGTGTCTTCCACGCGCTGCAGCCGAACCTTCTGAATGCTGCCCTCGAGAATTAGCCGCGAGCCCTGGTTCGACCAGATCGTCAACCCAAGCACGACAGCAACAACCACGACTCCAATCGCAGCGTAGATTTTCATCGTCTTTAGTTTAGTGGGCCTACTGCAATTGGTGAGCCTACTGCGCAGGTTTGGCGTAGGCCGAATCCGCAATCCCTGGATTCAGCTTCATATTCACCATCGTCGATTGCGCCGCCTGCTGGCCCCCAGACATCACAACCGCGCTACCGGGCAGCCGAATGCCATCCACATCCTGATAGTTCGAATAGATCTCCGTCAGCTCCCCCGCCGAACCGCCCGCCTGCCCCGTATACCGCTTCGCGCCAAGCTCACCGGTCGCCGGATCAACGAATAGCGTCGTCGTATCCTTCAGCGCTTCGTTGGTAATCCGCACGCCTTCCAGTTGCTTACCGCCGATCGTCTCCGGACCCGTCGCAGCCACCACGAAGCCGGGCTTATCGAAACCACGCAGCAGCACGATCGTCTGTCGGAATGCCGACGCCCGCGATTGATTCGCTACCGACGCCGGAGCATCCTGCAATCCAGCCGGCGATTTGATCCACGCATTCTTGCCGTCGAATCCCTGCACGACGTCTCCTACCGGCGACTGCGTCTTCGCCACCGTCTTCCCGCTATCGAGATTGGCCGAGATCTCGCTCTGCATCTCGATATCCCCCGTCGGTGTCTTCACCTTCGTCCTATTCGTGACGATCAAATCCCGAATCGTATCTAGCTTCGCCCCGCCCATCGTCTCCCGCGCCTTCGCCAGCAGCGCCTTACCGCGCCCCTCCGCATCGGGCAGTGCCGCCGCGGCTGGCTTTTCTTCGCCCGCAGGCTCCGGGATCGCAATGTCGATGTCGGTCACTTTGCCAAACGTGCTCAGCGGCTTGTCAAACTCCTTCGCATTGCCAGTCACCAGCATCACGAACTTGTTCGGATCGCCTAAATACTGCTTGGCCACGCGCAGCACATCCGCCTTCGTCGTCTTTTCCACATTCGCCCGATACATCTCGAGAAAATCAGCGGGCAGCCCGTAGTATTCATACCCCATCAGCCGTCGAATGATCTTGCCCGTCGAATCGTTGTCGAACGCAGCGCCCTTGATAATCGAGTCTTTCGCGAATTGCAGCTCCGCATCCGTCACTTCGCTCGAGGCCATCTTCGCAATCTCCGCCCGCGCCGCCTCTAGCGCCTTCGCCGTCGTCTCGCTCTTCGTCCGCACGCTCGCTTGCCACATGCCCGGATAATCAACCCCTGCGCCGTAACCTGCGCCCGCCGCATAGGCAAGAGCCATATCCGTTCGGATCTTGCTGAACAGCCGCGACGAGAAACCGCCGCCCAACACGGTCGTCATTACTGACAACGCCGGATAATCGGGATCGCGCTGCTCGCCCAACAATAGCGCCAGCCCAATATTTGACTGGTTTACATCATCCTTCTCGATGAAGTAAACCCCGGGCTTCACCGCCGCGCGATCCACCGTCGGCACCGCCGGCCGCGGATTCCCGCCCTTCGGCCACGCCCCCAGCGTCCGATTGATCAGCGCCTTCATATCCGCCGATTTGAAATCCCCATACACACCAAGGATCACGTTCTCCGGCTGGTAGTAGCGCTTGTGCCAGGCAATCAAATCGTCACGCGTAATCGACTCGAGTGTCTTGTACTCCTCCTGCCGCGTGTAGGGCCCATTCTTCCCGTAAATCAAATTCCGCAGCTCACGCCCATGAATGCCCGCCGCATCATCATTGCGTCGCGAAATGCCATCGCTGATCTGTAGCTTCTCCAACTCAATCTTGTCTTCCGGGAAAGTCGGATGTTGCAAGATGTCGGCCAGGATCGTGAATCCCCGGTCGGCGTCTTCTTTGAGCACCGAAATACCCGCGCTCGAGCTCGTCGTGCCCGATCCAATCTCGACCGACGCCGCCAGCCGATCCAATTCGTCATCTAGCTGATCGCCATTGCGCGTCGGCGTTCCACCTGTCCGCATCACCGATGCCGTAATACCAGCCAAGCCTGCCTTATCCGCCGGCTCCCAGCGATCTCCCACCCGAATCAGCGCCGAGGCATTTACAAACGGCAGCTCGTGATCTTCCACCAAAAACACCGTGATGCCATTCGCCAGCGTATAGCGCTCGGGAGACGGCGCCTGAATGTTGTTCAGCGAGGGATATTTCAGATCCTTATACGACTTCGCAACCGCCGCCGAGCTCTTCGCCACGGGCTTCGCCTTCGGTGCCGACGCCTTTCGCGCCGGAGCCTGCGAGAACATAACCGCCACGGATGCCAGAGTGAGAATAGCGATCTTCTTCATATTCCGAATGCTCCCCTTACCGATTCCCACCCGCGGCAGGCCGCGCCATTGGTTCCAAATACGCCACCGTGCGGTTCGTATCGACGAAGGTCTGCTTCGAGATGCGCTGAATATCCTGCGGCGTCACCTTCTCCATCTTGTCGAGATAAGTGAATAGGTTTTCCCAGTTCCCCGTGAGCACTTCAAACTTCGCCAGCAACTGCGCCAGGCCCGTGTTCGAATCGAGCCCGCCGAGCAAATTCGCCCGCGCCCGCCGCTTTACACCTTCCAGTTCCTCCGCCGAGACCAACTCGTTCTTCAGCCGATCGATCTCACCCGCCATTTCCTTTTCGAACTCTTCATTGCTCTTGCCCGGCGCCGGATACCCAAAGAACACAAACAATCCCGGGTACTTCTCACCTGGGAAATCC
>JADMIO010970633.1_pt1 | contig 10320 bp, 3 predicted proteins | sample 8958161 | NCBI WGS metagenome assembly JADMIO01 (sample SAMN16585339, study PRJNA669376) | soil metagenome | isolation source: Crop rotation soil | place: USA: Cullars Rotation, Alabama | collected 2011
GGACCCTATGCCATCAGTGCCGTGCTGGCCCCGGCCGATGTCCTGACCAACTACAGCATCGCCTCCAGCACCGCCAGCTTTGTGATCATTCCGCTGGCCGCCTCGATACCGCCGGGCCAGTAATCAAAAGGGTGAGTTCCTGCAGTTCTAGTCGTCGCCTGGAGAGTGTATGGTTACGTTACCGCCTCCGAGGGCGGTAACGGCGCTTTCAATATCGCTGGCCGTTGGCGCATTGTCATAAATGACGGTGCCGTCAGCTTTGTTCCATATTTTTATTCGAACTTTGTCGATTCGATTTCCATCCCGGACTTTCCCATCGATGGCCGTGAGCAAAATTCGATAATCGCCCTTGCCGTTGATTTGCCCTGATCCTTGAATCTGGGCTCGATTGCCGGATACAACCAGCCATTCGTAGACGCTGCTCTGGAAACGCACACCGGCGGCTTGTAACCTTATGTTGGTATTGCCGGACGGAAGGGTCGCATCTTTGCGATATTTGGCATCGAACTCAAACTCTATCTTCCCCGCGCCAGAAGGAATCCAGCCGCTGCCCGTCACGAAGGGCCCATTCGGATCATAGATCGCCAGAATCGGTACGCATGAGGAACCGGAGTTCTGGACTGCGTCGATCGAGCGGATACAAACGCTGTAGACCCCGGTCTGAAGATCGAGAGGCACAGACGCGGTAACGGCGGGCAAACCGTAGTTCTGCCCGATGATCCGCCACGTTTCTCCGCCGTCAATGCTGTATTCCATCGAGGCGATGTTGGAGTTGCCCGTATTAACATCCGTCGATGTGGCTTTTAGAACTACGGTCGTACCCACTCGAGCCGGATTCTGGCTGAGGGTCAAATCTGAAATCTTCGGCGGCATGAAATCCACGGCTTTTGCAAAGACAAACGGGCTGACAGACGGTGTTTCGGCGCAGATGGTTCTGGTGTTGGAGTGCGGAGCATTCGCACCGGTGAGAATCGTTCTGTCGACGAGCATATAGGCGCCGTTGATTAACTCACGATGCATGATCCGCAAAGGATAGGGGCTCTGGAACTGTGACAGGTCCGCAATGGAGCTCAACATGAAGCACGTTGTGATTTCGCCCGAATAAGATGCCGTCGTCGTGAGGTCGAATGCCAATTTCGTCTGGGACGTGGCGAAACCGCCCGGGAGCATGCCCGCCGCAGCCGGATCAATCGAAGTTACGCTCGTCGTACCTGCACTGCTCACCTTGTCAAATTTGGTTGTGATCGTGGTCGATCCGACGGTGAACGAGACGATGACGTCAGAACCAGTCGTCGTCGGAGCGGCAATGATCAGCGTTCCACCGGCGTTCTGCGCCTGATAATTCACGTTGGTCAGTGAAGCCACCACCGCATAGCTACCTGCATGGACAGGCACAATCAGGCTGCCATCATAGGTGACCGTGACGCCCGTAATTGCTGCCGGAATGGTTATCACACCAACGGGCTTTGGTTTTCCGTCATACGTCTGATTCAGGTTCGTCAAATTGAGGACGGCTATCGCCTTGCTGATTGTGAAACTCTGCACAACGGGGTTTGCCGCATTGTACGTCGTGTCCCCCGGCTGGGAAGCGGTGATGGTGCAGCCTCCCGCTCCGTTAATCGTCAGCACGTTACCGGAAAGACTGCAGTTGCCCGCAACAGTGAAAGTTACAGTCAGTCCGGAACTGGAGGTCGCGCTCAGCGCAAATGGCGGATCCCCGTAAACGTGGTTGGGCAGTGCCGCAAATGTGATCGTCTGGTTCGCCTTTCCAACAGTAAGTTGTCCGGACCCCGAACTGTCCAGAAAGAATGGGCTGGAGCTGACATAGTTAGCGGTAATCGGATACGTCCCTGGCACCTGAACAATCGTGTATGGAAGGGCCGCGACGCCGGCCGCGTTAAGGGCAGCTGAACCGACGGTGTTCCCATTTACTAGGAAGCTCACCGTACCGGTGGCGTTCTGCGGGCCCAGGGGCGTCGGAGTCACAGATGCTGTTAATACGACAGCATCACCGCTCTGAGCAGTAATCGACTTCACACTGGTAGAGGTCGGTGCGTTCACCGAAACGTTGAAACCGCAGCTCGACTGGTCGCCTCCCGAATCCGTGACGGTTGCCGTCACCTTTGTGGTGCCCACAGGAAAGGCGGAGCCTGATGCCGGCTTGGCAATGATGGCGCCTGCCGGGAGGGGACAGTTGTCGGTGGCGGTAAGTGCGAAATTCGCAATCGCCGATGACTGACCCGGCTGCGCCGTGGTGAGGATGTCGGCCGGGCACGACATCACAGGAAGCGGATTAACAATTGCTGTTACAGCCGTTGAGTAATTGTTGCTCGTATCGGGATCCGGCGCCGATGAAGAGACAGTCGCCGTATTACTGAGCGGCGTTCCGCCGGCCGCCGAGCAACTGACTGCCGCAACCAGCGTGACAGTGCTCGAACCGGAGGCCTGCGAAGGCAACGTTATCGTTTGATGGTTGTCCGTACCGGTGCACGCGCCGCCAGCCGTGGCCGAGCATGAAACAAAACCGAGAAGCGGAGGCAAATCGTCGGTAACCGTCGCACCGACGTTAGTGGTTGGACCGTTGTTTGTCGTATCGATGCGATATGTAATGTTCTGTCCGGAAACCGCCGGGCCCGATGTGATCGACTTTGTTATCGAAAGATCAGCCTGAAGTGTGACGACGCTGTTCACAACGAGGTTGTCGAACAATACGCCACAGGCCGGAGCAGACGGCCTCACATCTTTGCAGGTCAGGCTCGCGTCCTGCGTATACTCCCACCAGAGACGAATGTTCCTGCCGGCCATTCCATTCAGCTTCATGTGAACGTGCTGCAGACCCGCAGAATCGCCCGCCCATGCGGACATATCCTGCAGGTACGCGTCATTGTCTTCTCTCGGAAGGTGTTTCGGCAGATGCTGCAGACTGCCTGTAGTGAACTCCTCATCGAAGGCTTCTGCCAATACCGCCCGCTGCACTGACGGCGGCACGCTGGTCGACCCGTAATCGGCAACCCTCAGTAAGAATCCGTCATATGCGAGGATGTTGAAGGCAGGATCATCCTGCGTGTTGTATCTCACATCGAAATCCAGCGTTACATATTCCGAATCCTGCGGCACCTGAATCAACGGGCTCAGCAGCCGTTCCCACCGAGTGGAATCATGTGCCAGCCCGTCCGCTGCGTTGATGTGAAACGCACCGTTATTCAACCCATGAAATCGGCTCGTGGTCCACATAACCGTATTGTTGCCGCCGACATGTTGCGTCAGCCAGCCCTCGGGAAGGCTGCCGGCCGGGGTCGAGTCAAAATTTTCCTGGAATATTGTGGTCGCCAGGGGGGTGCCTGTCGCGCGAGTGAAAGGAAGCGTGACCGATCCCTGATTACTGGTAATGTTGAGCACAAGGTCGAGGGAGGTTCCACGAACGTATGAAGGCGAAATCTGCACGACGAAGTCTGTAGCGTTGGTCGCCGAAGCGCCTGGAGCAATAGTCGGATATCCGGAGGTCCCTTGTACGATCGTCACTGTTGGTGCGTTCGCAGAAAGCGTTGCCACAATACCGGTGATCGGAGTGGGGTTCAGAACCGGATTCGTGACATAGTTCGTCAGTGGCAGTTTGAATCGGACTTGCTCTCCCGCATCGATGAAACCGTTTCCATTACCGTCTGTGAATGTCGTTCCGATGAAATTTGAAGTCAGGCTTACTTTTACAGAATCTCCGGGTACACGCTTGAAAACGACTTGCGGGGTTGCCATGCTCGCGGACGGCAGCCCATTCGTAAATGAAAGAAGTTGTGTCGCGGCCCAGGAGGCATACAACTGGCCCTGCTGTGCGACAGCCTGATTGTAGTCCCCCAGATTCGGCCTGCCGAGGTCATTTCCCCAGCCCGCCTTAAACGGACGATCCGAAAGAGGCATCGGCGGTTGCCACGTTATTCCGCCATCATCCGAAAATTGATACATCGTCTGGGTTAGATCGCCGCTCGTATCGATCCCCTGATCGTAATAGAAGACGTAAACGCGCCCGCTGCTGCTATCGACCGTAACCCATGGAAACCACTGAGCGCGATCATGACCGGGTCTGCTGTTGATTGCACCCGTCGGGTTACTGACCGTTCGAGCCGGAGTCGTGAAAGTAAGCCCGCCGTCTGTGCTTCGCTGAAAGACAATGTCTCCTCCGTCTTTCAAGTCATTGTCCGTATAGACGAGGTAGACGTTGCCTTTTCGCTGGCTTGAAGATTTATCGACCGCTATTGCAGGTGATGTATTGACGGCATCGTTACCAGGCACTTCATCCACGGTGAAAAAATCCGAAGCCGTGTTTGCGGGACTGCTCCAGGTTGCTCCATAGTCCGTAGACCTCGCAAACCCGATATTGTTGGTGTTGGTTTCGGGAAATCTGCGCCAGGCCAGATAAACGTTTGGAGAACCATTTCCTGCGAACCGGGGAATCGAAGCCTGCCCATCCGAAACATCGGCGGCAACAACGCTCCGTGCAGACCACACGGGTACCGCGTCCATGATGTCATCCGAAAATGTCGTGGAAATCTCGACACCGCCCGGGGCGAACGGAGTAAAGTTCGACCAACTCATCAGAACACGACCGTTACTGGAATTGACATCCGCAAACTCTTTGTCGGCCGCTTCAACACTGAGTCCGTTTAGAAGACCATTAGGGTTTGTGGCCGGTGAGATCTCGAAAGGACCAGTCCAGGTGTGGCCAAAATCGGACGATCGATGAAAGCCGATAGTTTGAGATGTTCCACTGGCGCCGGAGTTGATAACGATTATGGAGAAATAGATAAAGTTCGAACCACCCAGATACTTTACTTCCGGATCTCCGAAGATTTGGGGGTATGCAGTTGAACCGATGACACTGCTTCCGGTCGTGGTTGGAAGCAAGCCTCCACGGCTGAACGTCTGGCCACCATCGTCGGAATACATGAAACCGGAAATTGAGATCGGATTCTGCCGGAAACCTGACACATCGTTGAACCCGATCACGATGTGCCGGCCTGTCGTGTCGACGGCAATCGAGCTTTCGGCCTGGCCACCCGCGGGATCTCCCGGATCGTCCTCTCTATCGTCAGGGTGCACCTGGCCGTTGGCAGCGCGGTGCGCAATCGCCCCCATGCGGGACATTCTTTTTACACGGAGGTCTTTCGAGGGATGCCGAGGCTCGCCGCGCTCTTGTTGCGCGGAGAACAGTATTCCCCTGAAAGATGACGGGCGTGCTCCATCAATCGACGGAGGCAAGCATACTGCTATTAGAATCAGCGCCGCCAGCGGCCTGATTCTGATGAAAAATCTCATTACCCAACCGATCCAAGATTGGGTTCAACGGCAGGACGGACTCAGTATCAATCCTCTGTAGAACCGCAGCGATCTTATACACTGCGGATGAGCGACGGACAATCTGTTCTTTATTAATCATCGAAAGGTTCTGCGTCATCCCAAGCTGGATGAAGGAAATCTTGACGAGACTTCGGTTATCCAGAGGCGGCTGATGCACGTCCGGACGGCGCGTTGAACATCCATGGCCAGATAAACCCAATCGAGTCGAGATTTCTTTCATCCAGACCCCGTGTATGCAAGTTGTGAGGAGATTTGCGTCCTCCGCCGATGGATGAAGCAAGTTGTGCAGAGACTCATGTTATCCAGCGACGCTTAACATGAAGATGCCGGCAGACTTGCGGCATCCGAGGGCGGATAAAGCCAATCCTCTCAAGACTTGCAGCAGAAAAAGCCGGATGCCAAGAAGTTTTGTCAATTGTCCAAACTAGCGCGTTGAACAGAGTAAGGGAAAACACAATGCCAAAGACAAAGGTCGAACAATCCGGAGGATCCCAACCCGCCCGTCGATATAACTGCTTTCAAAGCGGTTATCGATGCTCTCACGGCGGCTGCCGCTGCCGCCGCGAACGAGGGTGGCAAGTCAACGATCGTGGAGCGGGACAAATACCGCAAAGACGCGATCGTCATGTTTCGACTCCTCGGACACTACGTCGAGGGAACGTGCAAGAACGACATGACGACGTTTTTATCCAGCGGATTCGCTGTCGATAACGGACGTCAAAAAGTCCACCGCAACCCGTTTCTTCCACTCTGATCCTGGCGGTCGATCAAGGTGTTTCGGGCCAACTCCTGATCAGCATCAAGAAGGTCGCGAACGCCCGGCATTATGAACTGCGCCATGCCGCGCTGCCTGCTGCGGGAGGTAACGAAAACTGGACAATTCAAACGGTAGGCAGCACAAGGCCACCGGCAGCCGTTAATAACCTCACGCCTGGAACCATCTACTTGTTCCAGGTCCGTGCGTACGGAAAACTGGGGTTCTCCGACTGGAGCGCCCCGGCACAGCGGATGTACATTTAGACGGGCGGATTTTCGGTAGCGCAATCACCCTGTCTGGGAGGGCTTTCAACGACCTAGCGGCGAGCGGAGTCTGTGGCGTTCTTTCCGACGAGAACCAGTCCGACCTTATTGACTCCGCTTTCCGCCATGACAAGATTGCCGTCCGGGGTGGCCTTCATGTTCCGGACGACGCCTCCGCCACCGGGAATCGTCCAGCTCTGAAACTTTTCAGTTTTCATGTCGAACCGTACGAGAACATTCGGGCGGATTGCGGATTCCACGTACCAGATGGCGCCGTTCAGATACGTGATGCCGTAAGGCTGCGTCTTCGGACCGCTTGGAGAAGCCCACTCGCTGACTTTGCCGGTCTTCGGATCGAGACGGCCGAGATACCCGCGCGAGTAGTCGGCGTACCAGATGATGTCGTCCGGACTGATGGCGATGCGCCGCGGCCGGCTATCGGCGTTCGGCAAGTCGTACTCTTTGATTGCCAGCGTGTCAGGGTCGATTTGGATGATCTTGTTGGTTCCGAAGTCGCAAACGAACGGAATGCCTTTGGAATTGAAAACCATTCCATACGGATTCGCTTTCTCAGTCGGCGTTTTCTGAACTTTGATCTCGCCGGTTTTTGGATTCAAGCGGCCGACGTAATTCGCATTCTGTGCCGTAAAGAACAGCATGCCGTTCGGCGCGAACAACGGAGTGTGAGGATCACGCACTTCGGCGGGCAACTTGTACTCGGTGATATCGCCGGTCTTGGGATCCAGCTTGCCGATGTATCCCTTCATGTTCGCCGTGAACCAGAGATTTCCATCCTTGTCGAACTCCAGACCATGCGGTCCCGAGCCCGGAGTTTTCACGGGATACTCTTTGATATCGCCGGTCTTCGGATCCAGCCGGCCAAGGACATTTCCGAACATTCCGCTCCACCAGACGGTGCCGCCCGGCCCCGGCTCCGGATCATGCGGACGGGAACCCAGAGTCGGAGCATTCCACTCCTTGAACGTCACCATCACCGGACCGGGAATCACCACCGGCTGCGGCCGCGGTTGTGGAGGAAAACTCGCGGCCAGATAATCGGCGATCCCATTCCGCTGGTCGTCGGGCAACTTCACCATGGTGGTAAACAGATCGATCCACTCTTGTCTGCTGTTTCCTCCGGCATTCGTGATCAAACCAAGCGCGTGGCACTTCGTGCACTGCATCTGGACCATTTCTTTGCCCTGTCCGTCCGGCAACGTCACTTGACGGCCGCGGCCCTGACTTTGCGCCGGCAGCGTGAAGACAACGACGAGAAGACCACTCAAAATAGCGAAAACGAGATGCGGTTTCTTTTGCATGATTTCTCCCAGCAGGTCTAATTGATCTGAACCTTTTCTACGGTGATGCTCGCACAGTCGGGCCGCGACGGACCGACGATGTTCACGCTGAAAGGCAATTTCACTCCATTGCCCGCATCCCGATAGTCCGCGTAGTCGGTCGCGAGCGGTGCGTTGCCGACTGCTGTCGATATGTTTTTCTGATGTCGCAACAGCACTCCCGATTGCGTATCAAAATAGAACCGCTCCTGCCCCGCACCTTGCGCAGCACCGCTAACCACATACGCCTGCCGGTCGCCAAGTTTTTCAATGCCCCGGACTCTCAGTCGCTCATATCGCTGCTTGATGTTCAGGGGCGGATAGAAATCGGCTTCCTTCTGTTCAATCCGAACAGGTGCCGGCAACTTGTCGGCCGCAGGCGTGTAGTTTTGACGGCTTCCCGTAACCACAATGCGAGTGACCTTAGCTACGGCCTGCTCCCCGCCCAGCGTCTGAACGTACTTTGACAGCACCTGATCGACACTCGGGAGCGCGGGAGGCTTGACCTCGTTTCCGGGACCAAGCATGGCTACGGAAAATACCGGCAAGCCCGGCGTTCCCGCAGGATCATTGTGCCCGTTGTGGCAGGTATTGCACGTAACTTGCTGGCGGCCTCCGAAGGAATTCGCATTGATGTCATGAACCATCTTGATCATCTTGCGCGCAGTCTCCTTAGGTTCGAGGCCGTCCTTCGAGCGATCCATCTCGTCGTGACAGAACTCGCACGTGACTCCCAGAGACCTTGCAATGAGCCGCATCGTCGGGGTGACCTGGTTGGCGGGAATGCCGTTGAGGACCTTGATATTCTTGTATACCTCTTCCGCCTTCTTTCCTTCCAGACCCCGTTGTTGCGCGGCGGCGAGAGCGGTAATGGCCAGCATCAAGCCAGCAGCAGTAACGCAAATTCTCATTATTCTCATTTGTTTAAACTCAGATAGACCTGCTCTACGAAACGATCCGCCGATCCGGGATTGTGTCCATAGACAGGGTCGAAGTCGAACGTGGGTTTTGCGGCCTTCACTTGTTCCAGCGACATGCCTTTGCCTTTCATGTCTTTGATCCGGTCGCGGATGATGGTGACCATGTTCTGGTAGTACGCAAGGTCTGCAGAGTCGCCGATTCTGCCGTGGCCGGGAATGAACAGCGTTCCTTCCTGTGACATGTATCCCGGAAACGCGAGATCCAGAAGATTGTTCAATGCGTCGAGGAGACCTTGAACCGTCGCGCCCTTCTCGAGATCGATGACCGGGTAATCGTCTCCAAACAATTCGCCAGTGCTGATCACGTCCGCACCGCGGAACCAGACGACGCTGTCGCCGTCGGTGTGGGCCTTCGGCATATGCATGATCTGAATGGCATCGCCGTTCGTGTAGGGTTGAAGCTTCAAATACGGTTGGTCATACGTATCTGTCGGTTGCTCATTCGGCGGCAGACTGGCCGTGCGGTTCAGAACGGCAAGATGCGCGATGACTCTCAAACCGTTCACGAATGGATGGAAGAAAACGGAGTCCGAAATCTTTGCATTACCGCTACGCAGGTCGGCATCCGCGCTCGTATTAATAATGAAACGAATGGGAGCCGGAGCCGGATCGCCTTGCAGGTGCGGCGAATCGGGGCGCACATACCGGTAGCCCGGCAGCAAATCCGACTTCTGCTGCTTTGCCACCTCCTGGATCGCCTTCAAGACTTCGTCGGTCTTCGTTCCGTTTCCCGTGTCCACGAGAGCGACGCCGTCGGGTCCGGCCGAGACCGTGATGTTTCCACCGGCACCCATCAACGCATAGATGGTGCCGCGAACGGGCACGATGTGAAATTCGGGCGCGGGCAGCGGTTTCAATGTGACGGCCTTGTCGTAATCGGGCTGAAAGAAGCCGTTGACGACCTTTGCAGCTGGAGCCGCCATCGGCATATTTTTTATCTTCGCCTGATACTCCGGATACTGTGTATCCGCACCGCCTCTGCTTGCGGTAAACGGCACCTTTCGGTTCGTCGCATATTCGGTCAGATCCGGATTCTTTCCGGGTAGGAAATGCGGCACATAACCTTGCGGCAAATTCAGCTCGGCCTGAGGCGTGCATCCCCAACGCGGCGGCGTGGGACCCGCGAACTTTATGTATGTTTGATTCCGGATCAGCGGCTCCGTCATGTAATCCGGATCATCAACGACAGAGGTCCAATCGAGATAATCGCCGTGGCGCGTGAAGTACTCCGTGACTATCGCACGCGGGCCCATACTGAGCCCGTCGCGCCGAATGTAACTTTCCTTCAGATGGGTGGTGGTGACGACAAGCGTGTTGCCGTCCCATTCGCCCGTGTTGAAACCTTCCCAGGTGTGCAGGGCTCCTTGAGGTGGATGCGGACGGCCGTCCATCCAGATCCACCGATCCATACCGCAGAAATTACAGATCAGCCGCCAGGCAAGGGTTTCGCGGGAAATCGGATCGATGACTTTCTCAATCTGCTGGAAGTCCGGCCCCATGTTTTCGAAACCGGTCGGATGAGGCCGGCACTGCCACATCGGGAGGGCGAGGATATCGTCGGAATGCGTATCGGCTCTCATCCGGTTCGCATCATTGATGGGAAGTCCGGTGTAATCGCCGGGAGGCGGTCC
>JADMIO010871587.1_pt1 | contig 10319 bp, 9 predicted proteins | sample 8958161 | NCBI WGS metagenome assembly JADMIO01 (sample SAMN16585339, study PRJNA669376) | soil metagenome | isolation source: Crop rotation soil | place: USA: Cullars Rotation, Alabama | collected 2011
CCGCGACTTCAAGTCACGTGAATTCCAAGCTTCGGATCCCACTGTGCTGGAAAGTTGCGGATCCGCGTTGGCTTGCCGTTGATCTTGATGGCGCCGCGATCGGCCTCGTAGAAGCCGTAGAGGATGCTCATCAGGGTCGACTTGCCGGCGCCGTTCTCGCCGACGATGCCGTGGATCGTGCCCTTGGCGATCTTGAGCGAGACGTCCCGGTTCGCATGCACCGCGCCGAAGCTTTTGTCGATGCCGATAAGCTCGACCGCAGGAATCGGGAGGGGCGGCACAGGCGTGCCGCCGGCGATTTCGAGAGCGGTTGAGGTTGCTGACGCGGTCACGAGGGGTTTCTGAAATGAATCACGGCCCGGAAGGTTCTTCCGGGCCGTGAAGCTTCTCCGCTTAGGAGGCCGGGCAGGCGTTGTCGGCCACGTAATCGTGGACCTTGATCTTGCCGGCGATGATGTCTGCCTTGGCCGCTTCGACCTTCGCCTTCATCGCGTCGGTCACCAGCGGCTTGTTGTACTCGTCGAAGGCCGCATCGACACCGGCTTCCTTGAGACCGAGCTCGGTGATCCCGCCCTTCCAGCCGACGACAGCGCCATGCACCGCGACATCGACGCGCTTCATCATCGAGGAGAGCATGGTGCCGGGGTGCAGGTGGTTCTGGTTGGAATCGACGCCGATCGCCAGCTTGCCGCTGTCCTTGGCCGCCTGATAGACGCCGAGGCTGGTGGCGCCCGCCGCGGCGAACACGACATCGGCGCCCTGGTCGAACTGCGACTTTGCGAGCTCGCCACCCTTGGTCGGGTCGTTCCAGGCCGCACCGGTGGTGCCGGTCATGTTCTGGAACACGGTCGCGTCCTTGTTCTGATACTTCACGCCCTGCTCGTAGCCGCATTCGAAGCGCCGGATCAGCGGAATGTCCATGCCGCCGACGAAGCCGACCTTGCCGGTCTTCGAGGCCATGGCGGCGAGCACGCCGACCAGGAACGAGCCTTCATGCTCCTTGAACACGATCGACTCCACGTTCGGCAGATCGACCACGGAATCGATGATGACGAAATGGGTCTTCGGGAATTCCTTGGCGACCTTCTCCAGTGCGGTGCCCTGCGCAAAGCCGACCGTCACGATCGGATCGTTGCCCTTCTGGGCGAAGCGGCGGATCGCCTGCTCGCGCTGCGCGTCGGTCTGAACTTCGAACTCGGCGTAGGACTTGCCGCTTTCCTTCTTGAACTGCTCCATCCCGTTGAAGGCGGACTCGTTGAAGCCCTTGTCGAACTTGCCGCCGGAATCATAGACCACGGCCGGATCCGCGAGTGCGATGCCGGTGGAGAACGCCAGGACCGCCGCCGCACCGGCAGCGCGTGTCAGGAACGTCATAGTGGAGCCTCCTTGTTGGTCGGTGCGTTCACGGGATAGTGGCGCGCCGACTCGTTTCGTTGGCCGAATCTGGCCAGAACCGCACGGCCGAATCAACCGTGATTTGATTTATTTCAATCGTTTGGCTCGCGAATTTGCCCCTGGGCGCAGCCTCCGGCAGCGCCCAGGGTAGCCTGAGGCGGCCGACCTAGTGCTTGCCGTTGCTGGACAAGGCTTCGCGCCCGCCGTGGTTGTCGAGATAGTTAATCAGCGCCGCGACCACCCTACGGTCGAAAGCCTTGCCCATGCCCTTCATCAGGGCCTCGATCGCCTGGTCGATCGAAAGGGCCTGGCGGAAGGCGCGGTCGCTGATCATGCCGATGAAGGCGTTGGCGACGGCGATCACCCGGGCGGTGACGACGATCTCGTCGCCCTTGACCGGCGGATTGCCGGTGCCGTCGAAATTCGCCTGGGCCTGCTGCAAGGTTTGCACGACCGGGCCGTCGAACTCGATGCCCTTGATCAACTCGGCGCTGGTCATGATGCTGTTGCGGATCATGCCGCGCTCTTCGTCGGTCAGGCCCTCGGTCTTGGCCAAAACCGATTCCGGAATCAGGATCTTGCCGAGGTTCAGGAGGTTGCCGGCGATCTCCGCGGTCTCGATCTCGACATCGGAAAGGTTCATTTCCTTGGCGACGGCGCGGGCGACCTGGGCGACGCGGGCCGAATGCTGGGCGGCGAAAGGATCGCGCTGGTCCACCACGTTGACCAGGGTCTTCACCAGCTGGTTGAGGTTGCGGGCGCGCCGCTCGCGCTCGTTGACGAAGTCGGTGATGTCATCCTCGACCGAGAGCACACCGGAGACACCGCCCGCCGTACCTTTCAGCGGGATGTGCTCGGATTCGACCATCTTCTGCTTGCCGCCCAATTCGACCGGCCCGAACTCGGTGACCGTGCGGTTCTCCTCCATCGCCTGATGGTTCAAGCGGATGATCCGCTTGGCCGCGGCGGGGCCGAGCACGTTGGCGATCGGCTTGCCGATCATCTCGGCGGCTGCGATCCCGGCATCCTTCGCCGCCTGCCGGTTGGCGAAGCGGTATTTGTCGTCCTTGTCGAGGATGAAGATGCTGGTCGGCTGGCTGTCGGTGACGAGCTGCAGGAGATTGCTCTGCTCCTCGAACTTCTGCGCCATCTGATTGAACTGATAGGCGGCCTGCGAGGCGCGCCGCGACGAGCCGTAGTACCAAACCGCGGCGATGATGACGGCAATCAGGCCGACGGTGAGGAAGAGGACGGCGGTCAGCGTCTTGAACCGTGCTTCCGCGGCGCCCAAAGCCTCGTCGTAGGCGACCGTGTAGACCAGGATCCAAGGCACCGCGGTCAGGGCGCGCGACGTCACCAGCACCGGAACGTTCTGACTGTCCTTCCGGTCGGTCGCGAACTCGCCGGGATTCTGCACGGCGAACACCACGTCGTGGTCGGTCGCATCCAGGCCGAGCGGCGAGCTCAAGGGCAGGATCGGATGCTGGGGATCGTTGACCGGCGAGAGATAGGTGAGCTTGTTGTCTTTCAGCTGCACCAGGACCGAGCGTCCGCTGCGGGTGGTTTCGCCGGGCTGGACCAGGCGGCCGTAGAGTTCATCCGCCACCTGTTTCACGCCGACCACGCGGCCCACCTGCTCGCTGCCGGAACCTTCGGATTGCGAAGCGAGGATCGGCACGACGAAACGCAGCGAGGGCACGTTCTTGTCGTTGAGGTAGAGATCGCTGACCGCCTTCTGTCCCGGCGCAACACCCAGGGCGAACGCCTTGAGATCGCCGTCAAAGGCCGGCGCGTTGGGCGATGCGGCGAGGACGTTGCCTTTCTCGTCGACGATCAGGATGCCGCCCAGAGCGGGTTGGGTCTCGTTGACATCGACATTGGTCTGGGTCTTCACCGTGAAGCCGGCGCGATCGGCGGTGACGGTGATGATGTTGCGCAGATACTCCTTCAAGCCCTCGATCTGATCCTGCTGGGTCGGGTCGGCGGAGAGCTCGGCGATCTGCTGCAGATAGACCTGGACCGCCTGGTTGCCGGAAATCCCCTGCAGGTCGCCATACTGCTCGTCGAACCAGCGGTTGATGTCGGCGGCGCGGCTGTCGGCGACGATGCCCATGCGGGTCCGCCATTCAGTCTTGGCCTGGTCGCGCTCGTTCTCCACGAACATGTTGACCAGAACCATGCCGATGATGGCGATCAGGACGAGGATTGCGAACGGGAACCAGATCCGCCAATCGATCCGCGGCTTGGTGGATTCTTCGACGATCGAAAACCGGGGTTCCGGCGCAGGCGTGGTGTCGGTGGGCAAGGCCCTCTCCCTTGGTGATCGCGCGATTTGATAGCGGTTTGCTAGTAGCGGCGGCGGGGCGACGTTGCTCGGGATGGCCGAACCACCGCCCCCGCAGCGACCCGGTTAACCATGTCTGACAAGCGGCTGAAACCCTAGCACAAAGCACGGAAAGCCAAAAGCGAGCCCAGTGGACGAATCCCTGGGGAGGGGCCAAGGTCCAACCTACTCACACCTTTGTCTGCGCTAATATCTCGACGGCGGCACCGGCGATGCTTAACATTTGCACCGGATCGGGGGCCGCAGCCAGGGAAAGCCGGGGCGACGGCAGCCGTATGAATAGGGGAAGCCATCACCATGTCCGGCGCGACCGGAAGCTGTCGAGGGAACCTGCCGCGGCTGCTGACGGGCGCGTTGCGCGCCTGCTCGGTTTGGGGGGCGTTGGCGCTGCTCTCCGCATCGCCGGCGGAGGCGCGCTCCTATCCCAATATTTTCGGCTCGAAGGAGATCGCCTCGAAGAACTGGGCGGTCAAGACCAGCGCCATCGCCAACTGGGTGGCGATGATTCAGCGCTGGGACAACGGCAAGCCCTGCCAGAGCAACACCTGCACCTCGAAGGGCTGGGACGCCCTGGTCGCCCAGGTGAAGGCCGCCGGCGATCCGATGGCACAGATCAAGACCGCCAACCGGCTGATGAACGATCCGGCGCAGCATCCTTACATCGAGGACATCAACAACTGGGGCAAGACCGAGTATTGGGCGACCGCCTTCCAGTTTCTCCGGAAGAGCGGGGATTGCGAGGATTTCTCGATCGCAAAATACATGCTGCTGAAGGCGGCCGGCATGCCGGTCGACGACATGCGCGTCGTCGCGGTCCGGATCCGCAGCCTCGGCGGCATCGGCCATGCGATCCTGGTGGTCTATCAGGGCAGCACGGCCTGGGTGCTCGACAACCGCAATCAAAGGGTGCTCGACGCCAGCCTGATCAAGCTCGAGTTCCAACCGGCGCTCTCGGTCAACGAGAACTCCTGGTGGGTGCATTTGCCCGGAAAGTGAGCCGCTGCATGCCGATCCGCCGCCTCGTCGCCTGCTTGATGGCCGCCGCGCTTCTGCTCTGCAGCGGTGCGGCCGAGGCCAAGACCTATCCGCCGCTGTTCGGCACCAAGGAAATCGGCTCCAACAACTGGAACTTCAAGAAGGGCGTGGTCCCGGACTGGCGCCAGATGCTCGGCCGCTGGAAGAACGGCGCGCCCTGCGAGACCAACATCTGCACGTCGAAGAGCTGGGCCTCGCTGGTCGCAGAGGTGAAGGGCGCCGGCGATCCGATGGCGCAGATCAAGGCCGCCAACGCGCTGATGAACCAGAAGCCCTACATCGAGGATCAGCCGAACTGGGGCAAGTCCGAGTTCTGGGCCACCAGCTACGAGTTCCTGAAGAAGAGCGGCGATTGCGAGGATTACTCGATCACGAAATACATGCTGCTGAAGGAAGCCGGCATCCCGGTCGAGAACATGCGCATCTTCTCGGTGCGGGTCCGCAGCCTCGGCGGCATCGGCCATGCGATCCTGGTGGTCTATCAGGGCAACAAGGCCTGGGTGCTCGACAACCGCACCAAATCGGTGCTGGACGCGAGCCTGATCAAGCTCGAGTTCCAGCCGGTGATGTCGCTCAACGAGAACCAGTGGTGGTATCACCTGCCGAGCAAGTGATTGCTCTGCGGTCGCTGCGCTGGATCGTCCGTCAGCGCGATTTCTGAAACATCACGGCTGCATCAACCCTCTCCCTCCGCCCTCCCCCAATCTTGGGGGAGGGGACTAGCGAGCGATCGGTTCTATCCGGTGCGGATTGCTGCTTCCTTATCCCCTCCCCCTCCAGGGGGAGGATCAGGGAGAGGGTGCGTGCAGCCTGAGTGCTCAAGATCCAGCGCGAAGTCTCACCCCTTAGGCGCATACTTAGCCAGAATGCGCTGCAGCGTCCGGCGGTGCATGCGCAGGCGGCGGGCGGTTTCCGAGACGTTGCGGTCGCATTGCTCGTAGACCCGCTGGATGTGCTCCCAGCGCACGCGGTCGGCGGTCATCGGCTGTTCGGGCGGTGGCGGCAGGGCATCCTTGCGGTCGAGCAAAGCGGCTTCGACCTGGTCGGCATCGGCCGGCTTCGGCAGGTAATCGATGGCGCCGGCCTTGATCGCAACCACAGCCGTGGCAATGTTGCCGTAGCCGGTCAGCATGACGATGCGGCAGTCCTCGCGCGCCTTGCGGATCTGCGGCACCACGTCGAGGCCGCTGCCGTCGGTCAAGCGGAGGTCGACCACGGCATAGCGCGGCGGCTCCGCTTTGGCGGCGGCGATCGCCGCCTCGCAGCTTTCCGCCTGGGTGACCTTGAAGCCACGCTTCTCCATCGCTTGCGCCAGGCGCTGGCGATAGGGGGCGTCGTCATCGACGATCAGCAGCGTCTTCTCCCCGGCGTTCGACGCCCCTGCATGGGCCCCTGGCTCAGTCATGTTCGGTTGCTCCTTCGAATGCACTGCGGGGCCAGGTCGCGATCACTTCGGCGCCGCCGTAAGAATTGTTGTCGAAACTCACCGCGCCGCCGGACCGCTCGATCAATTGCTGGGCGATGAAGATGCCGAGCCCCATATGGTCGCCCTTGCGCTCCGCCGTCTTCTTTTTCACGTCGGCGCCGGAAGAGAGATAGGGGTCGCCGAGCCGGTCCAGCAGCTCGCGTGGAAAGCCCTTGCCGTCGTCGCTGATGGTAACGCTGATCTCGGCCGCGTTCCATCCGATCGTGACCTTGACCTCTTCCTGCGCGAACTCGATCGCGTTCTGCAGCAGGTTGCCGAGGCCGTGGATCAGCTCCGGCCGGCGCGGCAGCGTCGGTGTCACCGGATCGGCGGGATCGGCATGTTCCTCGATCCGGAGCGCCACTTCCGGCCGGCGATGCCCCTCGGCCGCCAGCTCGATCAGTTGCGGTGCGGATAAGACGTTGAAGTGGTCGGCATGCTGTTCCTCCGGCCGGCGCGAGAGCTCGGCCAGGATCTCGCGGCAACGGGCGCTCTGGCTCACCAGCAGATCGATATCGGCGCGGATCGGATCGTCCGCCTCCAATTCTCGCTGCAGCTCGCGCGAGACCAGGGAGATGGTGCCGAGCGGGCTGCCGAGCTCATGCGCCGCGGCGGCCGCCAGCGCGCCCAATGACGAGAGGCTCTGCTCGCGGTCGAGCGCCGCCTGCGCCGCGGCCAGCGCATCGGAAAGCCGGCGCGTCTCCTGCGCCACGCGATAGACATAGGAGGTGATGAAGATGACCGCCAGGCCGAGCGAGATGGTGAAGCCCCAAACGAAATTGGGCGCAAGCGCGTAACCGCCTTCGCTCCAGGGCAGCGGCAGGTGGGTGAGCGCCAGCATGTTGATGCAGGTGATGGCGAGGGCGGCAAGGCCGAGCGTGCTGCGATAGCTCAAGGTGGTGGCCGAGACGGTCACCGGCGCCAGGATCAGGATGGCGAAGGGATTGTTCAGCCCCCCGGTCAGGAACAGCAGCACCGAGAGCTGCACCATGTCGAAGGCGAAGTAGAGCGCCGATTCCCGATCGGTCAGGCGATGCGAGGCGCTGCGGCGGACTTGTGCACCCGCAGTGACGGCCGCCAGGGCCGCCACGGTCGCCAGCGTCCAGAACAGCGGCAGCGGATAGCCCATGCCGAAATGCACGAAGAGCAGAGTCGAGAGCTGCCCGGCGACGGCGATCCAGCGGATGAAGACGATGGTGCGGAGGCGAATCCGACCGCGCTGCCGCGGCAGGCGCTTCGGCCGCACCGCGTTACGGTCGGGACTGCTCAGCGCGGCTTCCATGTGTGAAATAGAGCCCGGAGGCGGCGCTTTTGCAAGCCCGCGGCCGATCGGTTAAGAGAGTGCGGCAAGGTGGCGCACAACTTAAGATCTGCGAGTCCAACCCCGGTGTCCCAATCCCCTCATTTGGCCCAGCCCGCGGCGGCCGAGACCGCTCCCGAAATCGTCTTCGTCGAAGCCCTGGTGAAGCACTTCCGCGCGGTCAAGGCGGTGGATGGAATCGGATTCACCGTGCAGCGCGGCGAGACCGTGGCGCTCCTGGGCGGCAACGGCGCCGGCAAGACCACGACCATCTCGATGCTGCTCGGTCTGCTCAAGCCCAGCAGCGGCACGATCCGTCTGTTCGGGCTCGACATCGCGAAGCAGCGCCATCGCGTGCTCGGGCGCATGAACTTCTCCTCGCCTTATGTCGATCTTCCGCACCGCCTGACGCTGCGACACAACCTCCTGGTCTTCGCCAAGCTCTATGGCCTGAAGGATGCGAAGGGCCGGATCGCGGAATTGGCCAAGGCACTGGAGCTCGATGCCCTGCTCGATCGCCGGGTCGGCTCGCTGTCCGCCGGGCAGAAGACCCGCGGCGCGCTGGCGAAGGCGCTGATCAACCGGCCGGAACTGCTGCTGCTCGATGAGCCGACCGCCTCGCTCGATCCCGACACGGCCGACTGGGTGCGGCATTATCTGGAGCGCTATCAGCAGGAGACGCGCTGCGCGATCCTGCTGGCCTCGCACAACATGGGCGAGGTCGAGCGGCTCGCGAACCGCGTGCTGATGCTGCGCCAGGGCAAGATCGTCGATTCCGGATCGCCGGACGATCTGCTGTTCCGCTACAGCCGGCAGAATCTCGAGGACGTGTTCCTCGACATCGCCCGCGACCGCCGCACCGCCGGCGAAGTCGCGCCCAACGGGGCGAGCCGGGATGAATCCAACCGGGAGGGGGAGCGCGCGTGATGCATTTCTCTTTCGGCCGGGTGGGTGCGATGTGCCTGCGCCACTTCTATGTGCTCCGAAGCTCCTGGCCGCGGCTGGTCGAGATGGCCTATTGGCCGACCATGCAGATGATCATCTGGGGCTTTTTCTCGACCTTTCTCTATCAGAACAGCTCTTGGGTCGCGGGTGCCTTCGGCGTTCTGCTGGCCGCGGTAATGCTGTGGGATGTGCTCTTTCGCGGCCAGCTCGGCTTCTCGCTCTCCTTCCTGGAGGAGCTCTGGGCGCGCAACCTCGCCAATCTCTATTGCAGCCCGCTGACCCCGACCGAGCATGTGGCCTCGCTCTTCACCATGGCCCTCATCCGGGCGCTGATCGGCGTGCTCCCCGCAATGGTGCTGGCGATCCCCTTCTACCACTTCTCAATCTTCGAGCTGGGCCTGCCGCTCGGCGCCTTCTTCTTCTGCTTGCTGCTGATGGGCTGCAGCATGGGTTTGATCACGACCGCGATGATCCTGCGCTTCGGTCTGGCGGCTGAGAATCTGGCCTGGTTCATCGTCTTCCTGCTGGCGCCGGTCTCATGCGTCTACTACCCGGTCTCGACCTTGCCCGGCTGGCTGCAGGTGGTGGCGCATGCCCTGCCGTCGTCTTACGTCTTCGAGGGGATGCGGGCGCAGATGTTCGACCATGTGTTCCGCTGGGACCTGTTCGCGGCCTCGATCGGGTTGAACCTGGTCTATCTGCTGATCGGGCTTGGGATCTATCTCTGGAGTTTCTCGCGGGCCCGCGCGCTCGGCCTGCTGCTGCAGGTCGGCGAGTAATTCTGGGCAACACAGACGGGTCTAGCGGACTAGCGCGTTGGCAGCGTCACGATCGCCGCGGTGCCTTTCCCCGGCGTGCTTTCGAGATGCAGCGTGCCGCCGTGCAGTTCCATGAGCTTGCGGCTGAGCGGCAGGCCAAGGCCGGTGCCGCTGCTGGCGCGGTCGAAATTCGCGTCGGCTTGCACGAAGGGCTCGAACACCCGTTCGATATCCGCGGGCGAGATGCCGACGCCATTATCGGTGACCGCGATGATCCGTGCGCCGCAGGGCTTGAGCGTGGTCGAGACCTCGATTTTTCCGCCCTTCGGCGTGAACTTCACCGCATTGGAGATCAGGTTCAGCAAGACCTGGCGCAGCCGCCGCTCGTCTCCGGTCGCCACGATCGCCGGGTCGATCGCGGCGCAGGTCAAGGCGACTTCCTTGGTCTGGCTCTGACCGCGGGCGATGCGGATCGCCGAGGCGATCATCGGCTCCAGCGAGAACTCATGCAGATCGAGGGTGACCGCACCGGTCTCCAGCTTCGAAAATTCCAGGATGTCGTTGATGATATCCAGCAGATGCCGCCCACTCGACGCGATATCGCCGAGATACTCGCCGAGCTTCTCCGCCGGCTCTCCGCGCATCACCTGCATCAGCAGGAGATCGGAGAAGCCGATGATCGCGTTCAGCGGCGTGCGCAATTCGTGGCTCATCGTCGCCAGGAACCGCGAGCGCGCCGCGGCCGCCGCTTCCGCGGCATTGCGGGCATTGTCGAGCTCGATCAGCCGGCGCTGCGCCTGGTGTACGGTCAGCTCCAGCAACTGCGCCATGGCGCCGAAACCGGCGAAGCGCCCCGCCTCGGCGATCAGAAAGCCGGACTGGATGGCCCCCGGATATTCGCGGGCGATCAGCTGCTTGATCTGGTCCAAAGGCACCGCGCGATCGACCAGCAGCGGCCGGCGGTTGGCCAGCGGCCAGACCGGGCGGCGGTTGTAGACGTCGTACCAGAGCGGTTGGGCAAAGGCGGAAAGAATGCGGTCGCGCTCCAGCGCGCCCAAGACCGCGCCGTCTGCATCG
>JADMIO011718102.1_pt1 | contig 10318 bp, 8 predicted proteins | sample 8958161 | NCBI WGS metagenome assembly JADMIO01 (sample SAMN16585339, study PRJNA669376) | soil metagenome | isolation source: Crop rotation soil | place: USA: Cullars Rotation, Alabama | collected 2011
TGGTCGCGCTGCAGCGCCAGCATCGCGCGCGCCTGCTCCTGGATGTCGGCAAGCGATGCGCGGCTGCTCGGGTCCTTGAGCACCGTGAGTGGCTGGGTGTACTGCTGGCCATTCACCGTCATCCGCACCGTGTACCGCCCCGGCGGCATGAGCACGGTGATCCCGCCGAAACCAGGCGCGGGCCGTGTTCCGTTGGCGTCGAGCTCGAATGCGTCGTTGTACATCGGCTTCGTCCGCATCCGCCCCGAGCGAGTCGTGTCGTTCCGGAGATCCCAGTACGCGCGATTGAGACCTGCGTTCGCCGTGTCCGTGAAGGTGCGCACCACGCGACGCGTGCTGTCGAGGATCTCGAATCGCACCGGCGCGGCCGGCTTCGTCTTCACCCAGTAGTTGAGCGCGGCGCCGTACGGTGGATTCTGCCCGGCCGTCGGATCGTCGGTCATGGAATAGTTGCCGGGAATGTCGCGCCAGCGATACGCGTTGCGCGGCGCGAACAGCTGCGCGTCCGCGATCACCACCGCATTCGTCAGGCGCTGCAGCGGCGACAGATCATCGAGGATGTAGAAGCCGCGGCCGTACGTCGCGATTACGAGATCGTTGAATTGTTCCTGCACGATGAGCCCATACACGGGCGCCGGCGGCAGGTTGTTGTTGAACGGCACCCAGTGGTCACCGTCGTCGAACGAGACGAACAGCGCGTTCTCGAGGCCGAGGTAGAGGAGGCCGCGCCGCTTCGGATCCTCGCGGATGACGTTGGCCCAGGAGATCGGGCCCTTCGGCAAACCAGTCGTGATCAGCGTCCACGTCTTTCCGTAGTCGCGCGTGCGATACACCCAGGGATCGAAGTTCCCCTCCTGGTGCGCGTCGATCACCGCGTACGCGGTCGCCGGATCGAACCGCGACGGCTCGACATGGTCGACAGAACCCCACGCCGCGTCGCCCGGAATCGGAGGCGGGACCCGCGACCAGCTGGCGCCGCCGTCGCGTGTGACCGAGACGATGCCATCGTTGCTGCCCGTCCAGATCAGTCCGGGACGCAGGCGCGACTCCTCGATCGCCATCAGCGTGCCGCCATACTCCACGCCGATGTTGTCGGGGGTCAGGCCACCCGAGATCCCCTGCTTCGATTTGTCGTTGCGAGTGAGATCCGGTGAGATGACGCGCCAGCTGTTGCCGCCGTTCGAGCTGGTGTGCACATACTGACTGCCGGTGTACACCTTGTTGTGATCGTGCGGCGAGATCAGGAAGGGCGCGTTCCAGATGAACCGATACTTGAGGTTCTCCGCCGGATGTCCGCCGGTGCTCAGCGGCCACACCTCGACGTTGTGTCCCTGGCGATTGCGCTCGTCGAACCGCACCACGATCCCGCCGCGCGCGCCGGACCCCGACGCCGTCGACCAGATGACGTTGGAGTCGACTGGATCGGGCGTCGCGAAACCGCTTTCGCCGCCCGCAACGCCGTGCCACTCGCTGCGCGCGATGCCGAAACCGCTGCGGCTGTTGCTCGGCCCGCGATACGACGGCCCGTCCTGCTTGTTGCCATAGACGTAGTATGGAACGCGGTTGTCGACGGTGACGTGATACATCTGTGCGATCGGCAGCTGCTGCCGCAGCCACGTGCGCGCGCGTGTCGTCGAGATCGAGACGCCGCCGTCGTTCGCGACCGCCATCCGTGAGGCGTTGGTGGGATCGATCCACATGTCGTGGTTATCGCCGCCCGGTGACGACAAGGGCGGCTCTCTGCCACCCGCCACCTGCCCACCAGCCACCTGCCCTCCTCCACCCCCGCCACCCGCACCCCGGTTGGTCGCTCCCCCGTCCATGCTTCGCGAGAACGTCGCGCACAGGAAATACGTCTCGTCCGGATTGTCCGTCGACACCGCCATGCGTGTGTAGTACGGCTGGCGGCAGGCGAGATTGCGATCGTAGCTCGCCACCTTCCACGTGTTGCCGCCGTCCTCGGAGCGCCACAGCTCGCCGTTGTCGGTCGGCTGCCCCTTCATCGGCACTCCATCGCCGGTCTCGATCAGCGCGTACACGCGACTCGGGTTGGACGGCGCGATCGCGAGTCCGATCTTCCCGATGGTGTGGGTCGGAAGTCCGTTGCCGACGAGCTTCGTCCACGTGGTCCCGCCATCGAGCGAGCGATAGATCGCGCTCCCCGGCCCGCCGCTTTCGCGTCCCCAGGTGCGCATGAACAGCTGCCAGGTGGCGGCGAACAACTTCTGCGGATTGGACGGATCCATCACGACGTCGATGGCGCCGGTGTTCTCGTCGACAAAGAGGACACGCTGCCAGGTCGCGCCGCCGTCGCGGGTACGGAAGACGCCGCGCTGCTGCTGCGGTCCGTAGCTGTGACCCTGAGCCGCCACGAAGACGATGTTGGGATCGCTGGGGTCGATCACGATGCGGCCGACGCGACCGCTCGAGTCGAGCCCCATACGCTTCCATGTGCGTCCGGCGTCCGTCGACTTGTACACGCCGTTGCCGATGGAGATGTGGCTCCGGATCCAGGGCTCTCCGGTCCCGGCCCAGACGACGTTGGGATCAGAGCGCGACACCGCGAGCGCGCCGATGGACGACACCTGCATGTTGTCCATGATCGGCTGCCAGTGGATGCCGGCGTCCGTCGTCTTCCAGATGCCACCCGTTGCCGCGCCGGCGTAGTACACGTTCGGATCGCCGACGACACCTGCGACGGCGCTCACGCGATTCCCCACCGGTCCGATGTACCGATATCGAAGCTGGGTCGCGACGGCCGGGTCGAAGTTCACCGGCATTACCTGCTGCTGCGGCACGCTGTCACGCGGCGCTGTTCGCTGCTGCGCGTCGACATTCGAGACACCCAACACGACCAGCGCGACGAATCCGACGGAACGCATACGAGGCTCTCGGCGATGATGGCGCGCTGAACTTCCGGCCATTTACGGTCTCGCCGCAAGTGCTACAATACCTGAATGTTCATCGGACATTTCGCGCTTGGCTTCGCGAGCAAGCCCGTGGCGCCGAAGGCGTCCCTGGGCTGGCTGATTCTGGCCTGCCAGTGGTCAGACCTCCTCTGGCCCGTGCTCTCGCTGATTGGCGTCGAGCATTTCCGCATCGCGAAAGGCGACACCGCGTTCACGCCGCTCGCGTTCGACTACTACCCGTGGTCACACAGTCTGCTCATGGCCGCGGTGTGGGGCGTGGCGATTGCCATTCTCTATCTGTCGCGGACGGCGGATCGGCGCGGCGCGCTGCTCCTCGCCCTTCTCGTGGTGAGCCACTGGCTGCTGGACTGGATCACGCATCGTCCCGACATGCCGCTGACGCCGAGCAACGACCACCGCTTCGGACTCGGGCTCTGGAACAACGTGTCCGCGACGGTCGCGATCGAAGTCGTGCTCTTTCTCGCAGGACTATTCCTCTACGCACGCGCCACGCAAGCGGTGGATCGCGTGGGCCGCTGGGGATTCTGGGCGCTCGCGGCTTTTCTGCTCATCGTCTACGCCACGAACCTCACCAGCCCACCGCCGCCATCGACGCTGGCGGTGTCGATCACCGCGCTCTCCCTGTGGCTCCTGGTCGCGGCGGCGGAATGGATCGATCGGCATCGGCGCATCCGAACGGTGGCAGCGGCGCAGGCCGGCTGATCGAGCGTGTCCCCACGTCCGGACCCGGCGGTGCCCGGGGTTCGCAAGCGGCTTCAGGCGCTCGCTGATCCGGCGCGCGCCACCTTTCTCATCGGCTTTTTCCGCACGGGGCCCGGCGAATACGGGGAGGGCGATCGCTTTCTCGGCATCAATGTTCCGCAAATACGGCAGCTCGTACGCGAATTCGCCACGCTCTCGCTGGACGACGTGGAGCGGCTGCTCGAGTCGACCTGGCACGAGGCGCGGCTGCTCGGCCTGCTGCTGATGGCGAATCGCTACGCGAAAAGCGACGCGGCGGCGCAGGAAGGTATCTACCGGCTGTACCTCCGCCGCACCGATCGGATCAACAACTGGGACCTCGTCGACACCTCCGCACCGCAGGTCGTCGGCGCCCATCTGTGGAAGCGGTCGCGCGCGCCGCTGCGGCGGCTGGCGCGCTCCAGGTCCCTCTGGGAGCGGCGCATCGCGATGGTGGCCACGCAGTACTTCATCACACGACACGACTTCGACGACGCGATTGCGATCGCGGAGACGCTGCTGTCCGACGGCGAAGATCTCATCCACAAGGCCACAGGCTGGATGCTGCGCGAAGTGGGCAAGCGTGACGAAGCAGCGCTGCTGCGCTTTCTCGATCGGCACGCGCATCACATGCCGCGCACGGCGTTGCGGTACTCGATCGAGCGCCTGTCGCCAGGTAGAAAGAAGCACTACATGTCCATCCCGAGAAAACCGTAGGAGGTCCTGTGCGCTCCGACGTCAATGAGACCATGCGCCCGACCAAGTCACGTTCGGGCTTTACGCGTCTGGCGAAAGCCACATCGCGCTGGGCAGGACGGCCGATCGCATTCATGCTCGCGATGGGAATCGTGCTCGTGTGGCTGCTGCTCGGCCCCGTCTTTCACTACTCGGACACCTGGCAGCTGGTGATCAACACCGGCACGACGATCATCACCTTCCTGATGGTGTTCCTGATTCAGAACACGCAGTTCCGCGACTCCGAGGCGATGCAGGTCAAGCTCGACGAACTGCTGCGCAGCACGCGTGGTGCGCACAACGCGCTGCTCGACCTCGAGGAGCTGGAGGATGAGGAGCTCGATCGCGTCCAGCGGCAGTACCAGCAGATCGCGCGGGAGGCGCGTGATCGCCTCCGCAAAGGCATGAAGGACACCGACGTCCCGGCGGTGGGCTCGAGCGACAGCAGCCGCGGCCACGGCGGATGACCACGAAGGCGTCGTCCGGGATTCTCTCCACTCGGGCGTTGAACCGCGCTCTCCTCAGCCGCCAGATGATGCTGGCGCGAGAGAAAGCGACGGTGGTATCGACCGTCGAGCGCATCGCCGGCATGCAGGCGCAGCTCCCGCGACCACCCTTCATCGGGCTGTGGACACGAATCCGTAACTTCCAGCGACAGGATCTACAGAAGTCGCTCCATGCGAAGACGGTGATTCGCGCGACCGCGATGCGCGGGACCATCCATCTGCTCAGCCGAAAAGACTTCATCGCATGGCGCCCGGTCATGGCGGAGATGCTCGTGCGCGGCGCGGAGAGCATCGCGGGCAAGAAGGTGAGCGTCGACCGGGAAAGCCTCTACGCGACCGGACGCGAGTTCTTCGGGCGCGGCCCTGCGCCGTTCGAGGATTTTCGCGCGCATCTGGAGCAGCACCATTCTTCTGACGTGGTGCGCGCCCTCGCCTACACCGTGCGCATGGGCGTGCCGCTCGTCATGGTTCCGAGCGATGATCCCTGGGGCTTCTCGAGCAATGCGGGCTTCACCCTCGCGGACAACTGGCTCGGCGAAACGTTGCCCACAGCCTCCGGACCGCTCGACAACATGGTGCTTCGTTATCTCGCGGCGTTCGGGCCCGCCACTCCTGGCGACTTCCAGACCTGGTCCGGGATCCGCGGCGCTCGCGAAACATTCGATCGACTACGTCCGCGGCTCACGACCTTTCGTGACGAGCGCAAACGAGAGCTCTTCGACCTGCCAAAGGCGCCGCGTCCCGACGACGTCGATGCGCCGGTGCGCTTCCTCCCCGAATTCGACAACGCGCTCCTCGCCCACGACGACCGCTCACGGATCATCGACGCTGAACATCGCAAATTCGTCTTCCTGAAGAACCTTCAGGTGCTCGGCACATTTCTCATCGACGGACGCGTCGCCGGTATCTGGAAAGCGATTCGAAAGAAGAAGACGGCCGACATCGCCCTCACGCCGTTCGGAAAACTGCGCAAGGCCGACCGCGATGCGCTGGCCGAAGAGGGCGAGCAGCTCGCTCGGTTCGTCGAGCCCGACGCCGCCGAGCACACGGTTTCCATGGCGAAGTGATGCCCACCAGTCGGCGGTCTGTCCTCATCCCCAAGCTCGTTACGTCGCTCGAGACGTACGATCGCCAGCAGTTCATGCACGACCTCGGCGCTGGCATCATCGTCGGCATCGTGGCGCTGCCACTCGCCATTGCATTCGCGATCGCCAGTGGCGTCACACCGGACCGGGGTCTCTGGACCGCCATCATCGCCGGTTTCATCGTGTCCGCGCTCGGCGGATCGCGCGTCCAGATCGCCGGCCCCACCGGCGCGTTCGTCGTAATCGTGTACGGCATCGTCCAGCAGCACGGGCTCGACGGGTTGCTCGTTGCGACGCTCATGGCTGGAGTGCTGCTCGTGGTGTTCGGTGTGGCAAAGTTGGGCGGAGTGATCAAGTTCATCCCGCATCCGGTGGTCACCGGTTTCACGAGCGGTATCGCGGTGATCATCCTCGCCGGCCAGGTGAAGGACCTCCTCGGCTTGAACATGGGCGCGGTGCCCGCGGCGTTCATCGCGAAGATCGGCGCCTACGCCGCGCACTTCGACACGATCTCACCGCAGGCGCTGGCAATCGCGGTGCTCGCACTGCTGATCATCATCCTGTGGCCCAGAGTCACGCATCGGCTCCCGGCGCCTTTCGTGGCGCTGATCGTGACGACCACAATCGTTCAGGTGGCGCACCTTCCAGTTGAAACGGTGGGCTCGCGCTTCGGGAGCATCGCCGCGCGGTTCCCGACGTTCGAGCTGCCGCATGTGCCAGCGGCGCAGCTCTCGGCTCTCGTCGCGCCTGCGTTCGCCATCGCGATGCTGGGCGCCATCGAATCATTGCTCAGCGCCGTCGTGGCTGACGGCATGATCGGCGGCAGGCATCGATCGAACATGGAGCTCGTCGCGCAGGGCGTCGCGAATCTCGTGACCCCGGTCCTCGGCGGAATGCCAGCGACGGGAGCCATCGCGCGGACGGCAACCAACATCAAGAACGGGGGACGCACCCCGGTCGCCGGGATGGTGCACTCCGTCACCCTGCTGGTGATCACGCTCGCGGCCGGCCGCTGGGCCGGGCTGATCCCGATGGCGACCCTCGCGGCAATCCTCGTCGTCGTGGCCTATCACATGAGCGAGTGGCGAGCGTTCATCGCCGAGCTTCGGTCGCCACGCAGCGACGTCGCGGTGCTGCTGGTGACGTTCGGGCTCACCGTGCTCGTCGATCTCGTCGTCGCGATCGAGGTCGGCATGGTGCTCGCGGCGTTCCTGTTCATCAAGCGCATGGCCGAAGTCACCAACGTCAGCGCGGTCACGACGGAACTGGAAGACGATCCCGACGCCGAGCTGCTGGACGCGAACGCAGTGAGCCGGCGGCGCGTCCCGAGCGGGGTCGAGGTCTACGAGATCAATGGCCCGTTCTTCTTCGGCGCGGCGGAGCTGTTCAAGGACACGCTGGCGCGCATCGCCCGCAAACCGAAGGTGTTGATCATTCGGATGCGGCACGTGCTCGCACTCGATTCCACGGGGATGCACGCATTGAAGGACGTCGTGCATCGGAGCCGCCGCGACGGAACCACGGTGCTGCTGTCGGATGTGCACATGCAGCCGCTCGTCGCGCTGACCGATTCAGTTGTGCTGAAGGAGATCGGTCAGGAACACCTGTTCGGGAATCTCGACGACGCACTCAATCATGCGCGGCGCCTGATGGGAGTTCCGGAGGAGGCTCCGCCACCGGACATCACTCCGACAGTGGAGCGGGAACAAAAGCATGGTTTGTCATCCTGAGTCGCGAAGCCAGCCCTGTCATCCTGAGTCGCGAAGCGACGAAGGATCTACTCAAGGCACACTAGATCCTTCGCTGCGCTCAGGATGACAGGCGTTTGCCCCCGATGTAGAGCAGGATCAGCGCGACGAACTGAATCAGGTGGTAGAGTGCGTTGTGGTTGAAGTACACGGGATGGACGGCGATTCCCGCCTGCTGCACGACGGCACCGAGGAGCGTCAGCGTCAGGCCAATGATTGCCAGAGTCGCCCGTCGATCCGAGAGGCGCACGCGACGCACGATCAGCGCGCCGAGCAGAAAGAGCGTCGCCGGCAGATACACGAGGATCGCCATATAGAACTTCTTCACAAGGAACAAGACGACAGCCACATAGACGGCGAGGACCGCGAGCGCCGCGCGACGCATCCATCCGCCCACCTGGCTCGGCACTGACGTATATGACGCAACAAACCACACCGCCGTCGCCGTCACGCCGAGCACCAGGAGCGTACCCGTCCAGAGCACGAGATAGCCGGATGTCGCCTCGTCCTTGAAGAAACCGTGCACCGTGCCGCCGGCCATCGAGCTGACCGCGATCGACCCGAACAGCACCGTCCACGCGCGGCGCAGCGCCGCGTCGGACGTCGGCCACCGCAGCGTCAGCAATGCCAGCGTCACGCACTCCACCGCGAGTGCGTAGTCCGTCAGGGTGACATCGGGCTCCGTCATGGCGGTATAATTACGATCATGACGACCCCGAACGCGACCGCGAGCCTGTCACCGGCTGCCGCCATCGATTGCGGCGTCTGCGTCCTGCGTCCGTTCGAGGCGTCCGACGCGCCCTCGCTCGCTGAGCTGGCCAACGATCACGACGTCTGGATCAACCTGCGCGATCGCTTCCCGCATCCATACGAGCTCAAACACGCCGAGGGATTCATCGCGGATGCCGCGACGCGCAACCCTCCGACGAACCTGGCCGTGTGCGTCGACGATCGCGTCGTTGGGAGCATCGGCATCATCCCCGGTACCGACATCGAGCGTGTGAGCGGCGAGATGGGCTACTGGCTGGGGAAGCCGTACTGGGGACGCGGCATCATGACCGCCGCACTCAAGGCTGCGACGCCGCGGTACGCGGAACAGCTCGGACTCACGCGCGTTTTCGCCGCGGTGTTCACATTCAACGCGGGCTCCGCGCGCATCCTCGAGAAGGCCGGATACGTGCGCGAGGCGTTTCAGCGTCAGGCCGCAATCAAGGAAGGGGTGATCTACGATCAGTACGTCTACGCGTGGTACCGGCCTTCATAGATGAAGATCGTTTCCCTGCTGCCGAGTGCGACCGAGATCATCTGCCAGCTGGGGCTCCGCGATCAGCTGGTCGGAGTGACGCACGAGTGCGACTATCCGCAGTCCGTGCGCGATCTGCCCAAGGTGACGCGCACGCTGATTCCGACGGACGCGACGAGCAGCGAGATCGATGGGCTCGTCCGCGAGAAGCTGGGCGACCATGCGGCCCTGTACACGCTCGACTACGAAAGTCTGGAGCGGTTGCAGCCGGACCTGATCGTGACGCAGGCGCTGTGCGCGGTGTGCGCGGTCTCCGAATCCGAAGTGCAGGACGCCGCGTGTCGCCTGCTCTCGGCGCCGCAGGTGCTCAACCTCGAGCCTGAGACATTGGATGAGGTGCTCGAGTGCATTTTGCGCGTCGGATCCGCGGCCGGTGTTCGTGAGCATTCGGTGGTCATCGTGACCGCGCTCCTCGCGCGAGTGGCCGCGGTGATGCAGCGCGCCGCCGCTACGAAGAGCCGGCCACGCGTTGCGCTGCTCGAGTGGCTCGACCCACCCTTCTCGACAGGGCACTGGAATCCGGAGCTGGTGCGGCTCGCGGGCGGCGTCGACGAGCTCGGACGCGAGCGCGCCAAGTCGGTGACGCTCAGGTGGGAGCAGGTGGTGCAGTGGCAGCCGGAGGTGGTGCTGATCTCGTGCTGCGGCTTCACCGCGGAGCGCACGCTCGAAGAAGTCGGCGTGCTCGCGAACGCTCCTGGGTGGGAGAGCATTCCAGCCGTGCGCGACGGTCGGGTGTTCGTCACCGATGGCTCATCGTACTTCAGCCGTCCCGGGCCTCGGCTGGTCGACAGTCTCGAGCTGTTGGCGCACGTGATTCATCCCGACGCCAATCCGTTGCCTGACTGGGTGCAGCGACCGATTCAGCTTACCCAGCCCGTCGTCGCCGCCGCAGCGCGATAGACTGCTGCTGGTTCAGGCCGCGGGCGCCGCTGGTTCTGGTTCCATCGGAGCGACCGCCCGCATGTGGTCGCGCAGGAACTGCAGTACTTCCTCTTCGTGTTTGCGCAGCTTTCCGCCGGGTTTACGCGTCTGGACCTTTCGCGCGCGCTTCGGCGACGGGGGCAGCATCTCGCCTGCCAGATACGCCTCGAGCAGCTTGGGGTGGATGTAGTACTTGCGGCACACCGTGCGCGTGTTGCCGAGTCGGGACGCGGTGTGGTCGACGGCTTCGACGATGTTGCGCTCGGCATCCTTGCGCGATTCGACGGTTCCGACGTCGCGGAGGATCTGCGCCGCGATCATGGTACCCGCCCAGGTGCGGAAGTCTTTCGCGGTGCAGTCGATCCCCGCC
>JADMIO011246995.1_pt1 | contig 10317 bp, 7 predicted proteins | sample 8958161 | NCBI WGS metagenome assembly JADMIO01 (sample SAMN16585339, study PRJNA669376) | soil metagenome | isolation source: Crop rotation soil | place: USA: Cullars Rotation, Alabama | collected 2011
GCCCGCCATCCACAGGCTGAAGCCGCGCGGGCCGTGATCGCGGCCGGCGTTGGCGTAGTCGCCGCCGGCGGGGAACTGGGCGATCGGCAGTCGGCCGAACTCGCCGCCCCAGACGACGAGCGTGTCCTCGAGCAGGCCGCGCTGTTTCAGGTCTTGCAAGAGCGCCGCGACCGGCTGATCCGTGCGTGCCGCGGCCGCGCGCAGCGTGCTCTCCAGGCGGTTGTGATTGTCCCAGATCTGCGCGTTGATGAAGAGCTGCACGTAGCGCACGCCGCGCTCGATGAGCCGCCGCGCCATCAGGCAACGCCGCGCATAGGAATCGGTCGGCTCGCGGCCAACGCCGTACATCGCGAGCGTGGCCGGGCTTTCCTGGCGCAGGTCCAGGGCGTCGGTCGCTTCCATCTGCATGCGAGCGGCGAGTTCATAGCTGGCGATGCGGGCGTCGAGCTGAAGCTGGCCGGGACGCTCACGCTGGTGAATGCGATCGAGCCGCGACAGGAGATCGCTCTGCAAGCGTGTCACTTCCGTCGGCTGCGGCACATCGGGCTGCAGGTTGAGCAGCGGCGCCCCGGTTGAGCGCACCCGCGTGCCTTGATACACCGGCGGCAGGTAGCCGGACTGCCAGCTCTGCACGCCGTTGACGGGCAGGCCGAGCGGGTCGTCGAACACGACGTACGCGGGCAGATTCTGATTCTCCGAGCCGAGGCCGTAGACGACCCAGGACCCGAGCGCCGGCAAGCCGGGCAACAGTTGGCCGGAGTGGATCTTGTAGAGCGCAGGCTCGTGATTGGGATGCGAGTTAAACATCGAGCGAATGACGGCGATATCGTCGGCATGCCGCGTGAGACAGGGCAGGGCGTCGGAGATCCATGTGCCGGATTGGCCGTGCCGGGCGAACGTGAACGGGCTGCGCATGAGCCCGCCGGCAGCCTGCGGCGACGATACATCCGCGGCGAGGCGCTGATAGTACGACTGCCCGTGATGCCGATCGAGCATCGGCTTGGGATCGAACAGATCGACTTGGCTCGGCCCGCCGTTCATGAAGAGCTGGATGACCGCCTTGGCACGCGGCGCATGGTGCGGACGGCGTGGTTGCAAGTCGTAGCCCCGGCGCGGCTCATCGGCGCGCAGCTCCTTGGTGAGCAGATGCATCAGGGCGGCGCCGTGCAGGCCACGGGCGGCGCTGTGGAAGAAGCCGCGTCGCGTCATTGGGTTGGACATGTTCAGCTCCTATTACGTAGGTCAGGCTTTCCAGCCTGACGTTAGCCAGGGCACTTGCAGGGTGCGCCTCGTCAGTCAGTCGTCGTGGCCAGCATCTCGCGCCGTAGCGGTTCTGCCGATTTCCACGTCAATCGAAATCGCGCTGACGACCATTGCCAGTCTTCCGGCTTCTCGCACAACCCAGCAGCGACGGGGTTTCTCTCAATGTAATTAATGATCCGCAATACTTCGTCATCGTCGCGCGCCCAATGGTCGTAGGACTCATCCTGCCAAAAGACACGACCCGTTTGACGCTGGCGTTTGTTGATTTCGCGCGCCGTGAAGCCCTTGATGCCCTTGGTGATTCGGGCCAGTTCCCAGATCGGCTGCAACAACAGGTGAACGTGGTTAGCCATCACGCACCAGGCCAAGAGCTCAAAGCGTTCGGCGACGCCGAAGAGGATGGCATCTTCAACGATCTTGGCGTTTGCGGGGTCTTTCAAATCCAGTGGGCCGCGCTCAGCAGCATCCAGGAATCGGTCGGAACAGGCGAACACCAGCTTATCATGTCGGATCTTGCGTTCGGCCGGCGTTTCGTTGGTCCGCACCGGTTCCTTGATGAGACGCTCGCGCTCCGCGCGAATTTGCGCGACGACTTCGTCGCGAAACGCGCCTTTGAGGTTCCAGGTCAAGAAGATGGGGAACCCATCTGGCACCTGGTGGGGTAAGTGACGCTGGTAATGCTGTTTCATTCGGCCACACCTTCAAGGCCAAGTCGTGTTGGACGAAATACTTGTCTTAACAATCTTGGTCCCGCATGGGCCACGTTCAACCGTCAGGCTGGAAAGCCTGACCTACGTTCTCAATCAATGTACACAAACGCCGCCGAGTTCAGGATCGTGTGACAGTAGGTCGCCAGCGCCCGGCGACTCGCTTCCGAATCGCTGTCGACCTCGCGCCGCCAGGCGCGCGTGAACTGCTCCAGCGCCTCGACGCCGGCCTTGCGTTCCTCCGCGTTCGGATTTCGCGCCAGGGCGATGCGGTACACCAACTCCACCTGCGGGCCAAGTTCAACGCCCGCCGATTTCTCGACGCGCCTGGCGAACGCGTCGGCCAGCTCTTGCACGAGCGCGTTGTTGCGCAGGAACAACGCCTGCGTCGCCACCGTCGAATCGACACGCTCGACGCAGTTCGGATTCATCTGCGGCAAGTCGAACGTCTCCAGGAGCGTCGGCACCTGCGTGCGGCGCTGGCGGACGTAGATGCTGCGCCGCCAGCCCTTGTCGTTCTTGGCCGCCGTGACGAGGCCGTCCTTGCGCGCGTCGACGGGGTCCGGCGGGCCGAAACGCGTCTCGTCGAGCCGGCCCGACGTCGCCAGCAGCGAATCGTAGATCACCTCCGCCTCCATGCGCTTGAGCGGCATCCGCGTCAGCCAGCGATTATCCGGATCCGCCTTCTCCTGCGCGGGCGTCACCACCGACGCCTGGCGATACGTCGCCGACATCATCATCAGCTTGTGCATCCGCTTCATGCTCCAGCCGCCGTCGACAAACTCGCGCGCCAGCCAGTCGAGCAACTCCGGATGCGACGGACGATCGCCTGTGGTGCCGAAGTTGTCGAGCGAACGAACGATGCCGGCGCCGAAGTGATGCTTCCAGAGGCGGTTAACCATGACGCGGGCCGTGAGCGGATGGTTCGGCTCGACCAGCCAGCGCGCCAGCGCCAGCCGGCGTCCCGTCGACGACGTGCCGGGCGTCACCTTGAACGGCGTCTTGCCGTCCGTCAACACCGACGGCACGCCCGGCCCGACGAGCTTGGTCGGCTGCAGGTAATCGCCGCGCCGGTAGATGTACGTCGGCGACGGACTGCCGCGATCCCACAAGGCACGGATGCCCGGCTCGGCCTGCATCGTCGCCTCAAGGGTCCGGATCTGCTGCGTGATCACCGGCGTCACGCTCAGCTTCTTGAGCGCGTCGATCTCACGCTGGATCCGGGCGTTGTCCGCGGCGGCGCGCTGGCGTTCCTCGTCCGTCACGATCGGCAGCACCCGGCTGGGCCTCTTCCCCTTCGCCTGACCGGGCACCGCCGCGGGGCTGAGCCAGTCGTGCTCGTCGAACGCCCCCTTGAAGACATCGAGCAGCCGATAGTAGTCGCGCTGCGGAATCGGATCGTACTTGTGGCTATGGCAACGCGCACAGTGCAACGTCAGGCCCATCACCGCGCCGCCGAAAACCTGCATCTCGTCGGCGATGACCTCGATGCGTTCGGGCGTGAAGTTGACGACGTCCGAGCCCGTGCCGTCGGGCGTCATGCGCAGGAAGCCGGTGGCGACGAGGTTGTCCATGATCTCCTGCGTGATCGGGCCTTTCGTGTAGTCGGCCAGCTCATCGCCGGCGATTTGCTCGAGCAGGAAGCGATCGTACGGCTTGTCGCTGTTGAACGCGCGGATGACGTAATCGCGATAGCGCCAGGCGTACGGCCGAATCGGATCGGCGCTGCGTTTGCCCTCGGAATCGCTGTAGCCCGCCAGGTCGAGCCAGTAGCGGCCCCAGCGTTCACCGTAGCGCGGCGACGCGAGCAGCCGATCGATGAGCGCCTCATACGCCGCTTGCGGTTTCGCGCGAGTGGCCCGCAGATACTCGTCAACTTCCTCCGGCATGGGCGGCAATCCCGTCAAATCGAACGTCGCGCGCCGCAGCAGCGTCAGCGCGTCGGCTTCCGGGGCGAAGTCGAGCCCCTTCTCGCGCAGCTTCTGCAACACGAACGCGTCGATCGGATTGCGCACGCGCTCAGCCTTCGCGAGCGCCGGCACGGCGGGACGCTTCGGCGGCTGAAACGACCAGAACTGGCGATCCTTGTCGCTGACGAGCGGATCGGGCTTCGTCGTCGCGACGTCGGGTTCGAGGTGCACCTCCGGCGCGCTCGCGGCGATCCATTGCGTGAGCATGTCGATCTCGTTGGGGCTCATTGGCTTGACGCTGACTTCGATCAGTCGCTTGTTCGGCGGCATCTCGCCGGCGTGGATCTTCTTGAGCAGCAGACTCTCCTGCGGTTTGCCGAGCACGATGGCGGGGCCGGACTTGCCGCCCTTGAGCATCGACGCCTTGGTGCGGAGATCGAGTCCGCCGTCTTGCTTGCGCAAGCCGTGGCAGACGGCACAGCGCATCAACATGAGCGGCTCGACCTGATGCTGCGTCACCGCGGCCGTGTCGATCGGCTTCTCACTCGACGGAGCGCCGGCGTCGATCCAGCGGCGGATCGTCGCGATCTGAGCGGCGGTGAGAATGTTCTTCTTGTCCTGCGGCATCTGGCCTTCGTGAATCTTCTTGAACAGCAGACTCTTCTCGGCGTTGCCCGGCACGATCACGGGGCCTGACTCGCCGCCTTTGGACAGGCTCGCGAACGAACGGAGATCCAGATCGGCGCGATGCTTCTCGCCATGGCAACGCACGCACGACGCCGCGAAGATCGGCAGCACGTCGGCCTCAAACGTCGGCGCCTTCGCGCCGCCGGACGGGGCTTGGCGCGCGATCACGGCAACGCAGAGCGACCCCGCGACGAGCAACGCGATGCTCTTCTTCATGTTCATCTCCGTTGGGATGTTACGCAAGATTGTAGCAAACAAGGCGAGTTTCTCGTAGGTCAGGCTTTCCAGCCTGACAGTCCCGCGATTGCACAAACTCGTCAGGCTGGAAAGCCTGACCTACGGTTGGCGCATCTGTCACGAAGTGATAAACTCAGGCTAACGAACCGCTTGCTTCCATCATTTTTCGCGATCCTTCGATGAATCGATTGCTACTGTTTTCCTGCTCGTTCTTTTTCGCTGGCTCCGCGGCCGCGTCCGATCACTGGTCGGCCAAGCCGCGCAGCAAGCCAGTCGTGCCGACGCTGAACTCGCCTTGGGTGCGCAATCCGATCGATGCGTTCGTGCTCGCGCGGCTGAACAAGACTGGGCTCAAGCCCGCAGCCGACGCCGAGGCGACGACGCTCATCCGCCGTGTCACGTTCGACCTCACCGGATTGCCGCCGACCCCCGACGAGATCGACGCCTTTCTGCGCGACACCCGCGCGAAACCGCAAGCGGCATACGAGGCGCTCGTCGATCGGCTGCTCGCGTCGCCGCGCTATGGCGAACGCTGGGGCCGACACTGGCTCGACGTCGTGCGCTACGCGGAGTCCGAGGGGTTCGAGTACGATCGCTTTCGGCCCGGGGCATGGCGCTATCGCGACTACGTCATCGGAGCGTTCAATGACGATTTGCCGTTCGATCGCTTTTTGCTCGAACAGATCGCCGGCGATGAAATCTCGCAGGATCACACCAAGCTCGTCGCGGCGGGCTTTCATCGACTCGGTCCGGTGCGGCGCAACGCGGGCAACGCGCTCGTCGCGTTCAGCCGCAACGAGGTGCTGACCGAGATGACCGACGCTGTCGGCGCGACATTTCTCGGGCTGACGATGGGTTGCGCCCGCTGCCACGACCATCGCTTCGACGACATCACGCAGAAGGATTACTATCGGCTGCAAGCGTATTTTGCCGCGCTCGAGGAGCATGATCTCGTTCTTGCCGACATCAAGACGCGAAACCAATGGCAGGTCGCCACCGACAAGGTCACCGAGCAGATCAAGTTCCTTCAGAGGAAGCTGGAAGGCAAGACGAACGCCAAGCTCGAGCAGCAGATCGCGGACCTGCGTCTCCGCATGCCGGCGCCGTTGCCGACGATCAGCACGGTCAAGAACGGCACGCCGACGCCGATTCACCTGCTCAAGCGTGGCGACGCCGACCGCAAGGGCGTCCCGGTGCAGCCACGGCCGTTGTCGATGCTGGTCGCCGCCGACGCGCCGGAGCTGCCGTTCGACGTCGAGAAACCGCGCACGAAGCTGGCGGCCTGGCTGAACGATCCGGATCATCCGCTGGTGCCGCGCGTGTGGGTCAATCGCGTCTGGCAGTATCATTTCGGCGCCGGCATCGTGGCGACGCCGAACGACCTGGGCGTCAATGGCTCGCCGCCGAGCCATCCGGAGCTGCTCGACTGGCTGGCCGACGAGTTCGTGGCGAACGGCCGTCGCGTCAAGCCGCTGCATCGCATGATTCTTCTGAGCAGCACGTATCGCCAGGCGTCTGCGGCGGTCGATGCCGCGAAGACGACGAAGCTCGATCCGGACAATCGTCTGCTGTCGCATTTTTCGCGGCGGCGGCTGTCGGCGGAAGAGATCCGCGACGCGATGCTGGCGATCTCCGGGCAACTCAACCTCAAGGCGGGCGGCCCGAGCGTGATGCTGCCGGTCGACGCGGACCTCGTCAATCTGCTCTACGATCCGCTGGCCTGGGTGGTCACGTCCGACGTCAAGGAGCATGCGCGCCGCTCGGTCTATCTGGCGGTCAAGCGCAACCTGCAACTGCCGTTCGGCCGCGTGTTCGACCAGCCGGACGCGGCGATCAGTTGCGCTCGCCGTGAATCGAGCACGCATGCGTTGCAGGCGCTGGAGCTGCTCAACGGCAAGCTGGCGAACGAACAGGCCGAGGCGTTGGCGGAGCGTCTGCGGCAGGAGTGCGGCGACGATCACGCGAAGCAGGTCGAGCGTGCGTTCCGCCTGAGCGCCGGGCGAGCGCCGACGATGCGCGAGCGCGAGGTGGCGCTGGAGTTTCTGCGGACGCAGCCGTTGCGCGAGTTCGCGCTGGCGATGTTCAATCTGAACGCGTTCTTGTATGTGGATTAACGATGCGCGACATCGACCAGATCATCCAGCGAGTCAAGGAGCGTCTCCCCAGTGTCACGGTACGTCAACATTGGGTCAGAAATCCCTCTGTTGACGATGACGGCGTGTGGTGGTTTTCTCTGCCGAATGCGAAGAAGGATATTCAAATTGAGTCGTCCTTTGGCATGTGCCCGTTCATGGTCGAGCACGACGACATGGCCCAAACCTCCGAAGCCCAGAGCGCCCGCTCCATCGAGGAGGCCGTCGACTTGGTTGTTTCATACTTGATCACTTTGCGCAGCGAGGAGCCGAGATGAATCAGTTGCGAGCCTATCCGACCCGCCGCGACTTCCTGCACACCGCCTGCTGCGGCATGGGCGGCCTCGCGCTCACCGCCCTCCTGCACGACGAGCACGCCCGCGCCAACCCCCTCGCGCCGCGAAGGCCGCATCGGCCGGCCAAGGCGAACGCGGTCATCTTCCTGTTCATGGCCGGCGGACCGAGCCATCTCGAAACCTTTGATCCCAAGCCGCTGCTCAATCGGCTGCACGGCCAGGCTCGCCCCGCGGAGTACGGCCAGGCCCAGTATCAGTTCATCCAGCCCGATGCACGCCTGCTCGGCTCTGCACGCCGGTTTCGCAAGCACGGCCAGAGCGGCATCGACGTCTCCGATCTCTTCCCGCACACCGCGAGGCTCGTCGACGACCTCGCCGTCGTTCGCTCCTGTTACGGCGACAGCGTCGTACACAGTGCCGCCCAGTACGAGCTGTTCACAGGCCGCGTGCTGCCCGGCTATCCGAGCATGGGTTCGTGGATCCTCTACGGCCTCGGCAGCGAAAGCCAATCGTTGCCGGCCTACGTCGTCATGCCCGATCCGCACGGCGCTCTCGAAGCGGGGCTGCCGATGTACACCAACGGCTTTCTCCCCGCGGTCTACCAGCCGACGCTGTTTCAGTCGAGCGATCGGCCGGTGCGAAATCTCGACCTGCCGCCCGGCGTGTCGCTGAGCGAACGTCGCCGCACGATGGACCTGATCCGCGAACTCAATCGCGCCAATCCGGCGCCGCGCAGCGCGGAGCTGGACGCACGCATCGATAGCTACGACCTGGCGTTTCGCATGCAGACCGAAGCGCCCGAGATCTTCGACCTGTCGCGGGAAAGCCGTGAGACGCTGGAGCTGTACGGCGTGGGCCGGGAACCAACGCACGACTACGGCCGGCGTTGCCTGCTGGCGCGGAAGCTCGTCGAGAGCGGGGTGCGTTTCATCACGGTGGTCGCGGGCGGCGGGCCGGGCAACATGCAATGGGACGCCCATCACGACATCGAGGAGAACCACCTGCGCATGGCAAGCCAGACCGATCAGCCGGTCGCGGCGCTGCTCACCGATCTGAAGCGGCGCGGGTTGCTCGACTCGACGCTCGTCCTCTGGGGCGGCGAGTTCGGCCGTTCGCCCGAGGCGCAGGGAGGCCGCGGCCGCGATCATCACAACCTCGGCTTCACGATGTGGCTCGCCGGCGGCGGCATCCGCGGCGGCACCGTCGTCGGCGCCACCGATGCGATTGGTTTGCGGGCGATCGAGGAGCGCTGCCACCTGCGCGACATCCACACCACGATCCTGCACCAGCTCGGGCTCGATCAGGACGAGCTGAGCTATCCGCACCTCGGCCGGCGCGAGCGCTTGACGCTCGTGCACGGGCGGGTGATCCCGCAGATAGTGTGAGGTCTTCTCCTCGTTTAGCGCCCGCAGGACCCCGCGAGGCGGCGGTGTCGCCTCGCGGGATCCTGCGGGCGCTAAACGAAAACGAAATCCCTTTGCGTCCCACGCCGCCTTTTGTTAGGATCAGAATCGTTCCGCCCGCCGTGCTTTGATGCTCCATCCTCGAGAATCTCACCCATGAAGAAACCGTTCCTCGCCTTGCTCGCTGCCTTCCTGGCGAGTACCGCTGCCGCGCAGGTCATCGTGCAGCCGTTCAATCCGTTTCTCAGTCCGCTCCAGCTCGTCGAGACCAAGGACGCGCAGAAGGACCTCCGCTTGACCGACGCGCAGCTCAAGAAAATCGCGGAGCTGAGCCAGGCACACGCCGATCGTGTGCGCGGGCTTAACTTCCAGGACATCGACAAACGCAAGAAGGCGAACGACATCACGAGCGCGGCCCTGCGCGAGCTGCTCAACGAGGAGCAAGCAAAGCGGCTCAAGCAGCTCGAGCTGCAGCAGCGCGGCGCCGGCGTCTTCGGTGATCCGGCCATCGGCAAACAGCTCGACATCTCCAATGAGCAGCGCGGCGCCATCATCACCACCTTGCAGACGTTCAGCCCGCAGTACGTCAAGATCTTCCAGGCCGCGAAGGGCAATCAGCAGGAGATCCAGAAGAAGCTCAGCGAATTGCATCGCGAGTACACGGCCAAGATCGTCGCCACGCTGAGCAAGGAGCAGCAAGCGAAGTGGCGCGATCTCGCCGGGCCGCCCTTCGAGGGGGCGTTCCCGCAGATGATGCCGGTCATCATCGACATGCGGCCACAACCCGTCCTGGCCTGGCACATGAACGATCTGAACGCCGCGCTGGCGGAGGCGAAGAAGACCGGCAAGCCGATCTTCGCGACCTTCCGCTGCGAGGCCTGACGGGACTGCAAAGACCTAGACGCACAGGTTGTGCGTTCCGACAAGCAGATCATCGACCTTTGCAAAGACTTCGTCCTTCTGCGCATGACGCACATGCGCGGCGTCAACATCGGCCTGTTCGAGTACGACTACGACATGACCTGGGCCGCGTTCTTCCTCGACGGCGATGGCCGGATCCTGACGCGCTACGGCAGCCGCGATCACACGGCATCGGACAGCCACAACACGCCAGCGGGACTGCACCACACGATGACCGAGGTGCTGGCGCTGCACAAGGAAGAAGCCGCCAGGCCGAAGCCGCCCTACAAGATGCCGCAGCAGCAGCCCAGCGACATCCCGGCGTACAATCGGCTCTACGGCAACACCTGCGGCCGCTGCCACATGCTCAACGAGGCGAAGTGGGAGCAGGCCCGCGCCGACGGCACGCAGAAGGCCGGCGCGTTCTACCTCTATCCGCTGCCCGAGACGGTCGGCATTAAGCTCGACACGACCAAGGGCAATCTCGTCAAGGAAGTTCGCCCGCGCACCTTCGCGGAGCAAGCAGGCGTCCTCCAGGGCGACATCATCCGCGCCGCCAACGGACAACGCGTGCTGACGTGTGCCGACATGCAATACGTGCTCGACAAGCTGGCGCCGACGAGCAAGCTGACGTTGACGATCGAGCGCAAGCAGCGCACGTTCGACGTCGAGCTGCAGCTCACGGGCAACTGGCGCGCGTCGGACGTGTCGTGGCGCAAGAGCATTCGCTTTCCAGCACAGTGGGATCCGAAGCTTGGAATTCACGTGACTTGAAGTCGCGG
>JADMIO010970634.1_pt1 | contig 10316 bp, 5 predicted proteins | sample 8958161 | NCBI WGS metagenome assembly JADMIO01 (sample SAMN16585339, study PRJNA669376) | soil metagenome | isolation source: Crop rotation soil | place: USA: Cullars Rotation, Alabama | collected 2011
ACTAAGTCCATCAATACTAACTATAATAGATTGTAAGCCTTTGGTAATATATTGGTTTTCCTGTTTTACGGTTCTCCCGTTAATATCAGTAACGGTAATTGTTCCTGATCCTTCACTCACAGAAATATATTTTACATTCAATTTATCTTTTGCAGGTTGAGGGTAAACTCCTGTAATCCGGTTTTTACCTGCCTGTTTAATTATTTTCACATCACTATAATGGCATGCGCCATTTTTATCACATTGCTTTATACGATAGTAAACAGTTGGGGCTACGGGTACATTATTATCGGGAATACTGAATGTTCGTTGCAGCATTCCATTAATGTCATCATTGTTCCTGTGTATTTCTTCAAAATCGCTTCCGTTAACAGATCTTTCAACAGAAAAATAATCGTGGTTATTTATATCGCTTACCGTCCAGTTAATCAATACGCCGGTTGCAGATTCGGCTACATCAAATGCGGTAAATGATACCGGTAACGTAGCTAATGCGCCAAGACTTTCAACCCTTCCAATAACTACTGTAGTATGTGTGTTAAATATTACTGAGGTACCCGCAGCATCTGTTTGCGGCGTAGTATTAGGGTCCGGACCCATAAACGATATGAACATAAATTTATAATCAGGCGTAAATGTTATACCTGTTGGCTCGGATCGGACTGGAGTAGTTGCAAAGACTCTTACCTTTGGCGATGCCTGTGTATGTGTTGGTCCTATTACCCAGATATGATTTCGATCTGACCCAACAATCGCATCCTGGCAAACCCACAAATTACCATCACCATCAAATGCCAGGTTATCATTACCCCTTCCCCATGGCTCCAGTGGTAATCCACCTGCGCCATCAATATCATAACTCTTTATCGTAGGGTATGCATCGTTACCGGCAAATACTTCCAGGCCGCTGATGTCTGTAGCTGTTCCGAAAGTTCCATTATCTGTAAAGCGATATATCTTTCCTTCTGATTTTGCACAGAAATATATTTTACCATCTGGGCCAATTTCTACGTCTTCTATTCCATTGAAGTTGTAAGCACCGGCTGAGGTACTTGCTGTTCGTATGCTTTCTCTTTGAGCTATAGTAGTGTTCGGAATAATTCGCCATGTACCATTTCCTAAACCGGCTGTTGTTTCTAAAACATACAAAGTGCCGCTGCTAAAATTGCCTGCAACAGCAGGAATGAATTTATATAAGTAACCAACACCACTATCATCAGCTCCGGTGTACAATACCAGGTTGTTACTTTTTATAGCTGCATTTTCACGGTTACTACGGCCAAGTGCCCATAATTTATCTACCCCACCGCTACCATCCTGGTTAATAACTGTTCTTGTAGCTGGATTAATTTCTATGAGCCATCCCCTGTCCTGGTAACCATCGAGATTTATATCTGTTCCTGTTAAATCTTCCTCGCTTACAATAATTGTATTATTAGGCGTTACGGTACCTGAGCAAAATCTTGCTGTAGAACCGATATCGCTGGAAGGAAAGGATACATTGCCTCCGCTATTTACAGTCCATAAATGAGTACTGGTATTATAGGATATGCCTAATATGGCAACTCCTGCAGGCGTTGTTTCATTACTGATAGACAAATAGCCATTACGACTACTTCCGGCGATAGGTACATAGCCAGTAAAGTCTGTATTGTTACCTAATGTTCCACCCAATGAAAGCGGATCGCCTGATTTAATAATACGTTGAAATCTATGGGTAGCTGGTATAACAAGATTTTGAGTCTGTGCTGTGGGTGTTACAGAATTGAATGTCCCAATAGTTTGAGCACATAAGTTTATTGTAAAACTGTTTACAATAAACAGCAAGAAGGTTGTTTTTAAGAAGGATAAGTGTCTCATTGATGCTGGCTTTCGAAATGACTTCTTCAAACATTCGCACAAGTCTCTATTAAAATTAGAATAGATTTTCAGTTGAACCCAGACAAATACAGTTTTTTTTAATTTATTCGGACTAATTATTTATTTATTTAATAATTTACTTCGTAAATCACACTGGCTTAAAAAGGAATTTTACCCCGGCTAAGTAAAACTTCGGATATATTTAATTGCTTACCATTAGGCTAAAACATTGATTGATAATTGGTAATAGTAACAGTATTTTTAGCAATCTTATTACTTTTACAATCTCTTTCCATCTGAAGCGTTATTAAATATCACTCTTGTGTGTTTAAGTTACCAATTAGCAGGATCCATGAAAAGAACCATTTTCTTCCCCTTCTTGTTTTTTTCGCTCATATTATTAATTCTTTCTTCCTCAAAACCTGGGGAGAAGGGGGCATATATTTCTTTTTATAAAGAGAAAATAACTGCTTTTAAAGAAAAGCAATCTGAGCTACTTGCATTGATTAAAAACACTGATAGTATATCTGATGATAAGCGTGACATAATACTCAATAAAATAAAAACCAATAGACTTGCATTAAAAGAAATAGATTTCTGGACCCGGTACCTGGACCCGATAAACTATAAAAAAATAAACGGCCCCTTACCGGTAGAATGGGAAACAGAAGTATTTGAAAAATATGAAGCCCCCTATAAAAGAGAAGGAGCCGGCCTTACCCTGGCTGAGTTATATCTCGAAGAGAAAAAAATATTTAAAGATTCTTTATACAGCTTAATTAAAACATCAATTGACGCTACAGATAGTTTTCTTGCCGATTCTATTACCAGGAATTTATCTACCCATCATCATTTCTTCCTTGCCAACAGGTTGTTTTTATTGAACACGGCTGCCATTTATACAACGGGTTTTGAATGTCCTGATACAGCCAGTATTATTCCTGAGCTGTTACATACACTTGAAAATACCCGCAATATTTATATCCGTTTTGAAGAGGATTTTCCAGACTATAAAATTAATGCTGCTTATACCAGCCTTTTTGATAGCACTATTCTGTTTGTAAAGAAACAGCCGGTTAGCTACACGTTATTTAATCATTTTGCTTTTATACAAAATTATATTAATCCATTGTACCAATTAAACCGGCAGATGATTTTGGAATACAATGTGCGTACAACAAATTTTAATGACTACTCGCTGAATAAATTTGCGCCTTCCATTTTTGATAAACATCTCTACAGAGGGCAGAATCAAAAAGGAGTGTATATAGGTATAGATGACGAAAAACAATTGGAAGAAATAAAAACAGTAGGTAAACTACTTTTCTTCGACCCGATTTTTTCTACTAATAACAAAAGAAGTTGTGCCTCTTGCCATAAACCAGATCAGTTTTTTACAGACACAGTTTTGACAACAAGCCTTCAGTTTGATCAGTCGCATTTTCTCAGCAGAAATACGCCTTCGTTATTAAATGTTACACAAAACCATTTAATAATGCTGGATGGCAAACATATTAACCTTGAAAACCAGGCAAAGGATGTTATTTCAAACCCTCTTGAAATGAACAGTTCCGAAGAAGAAGTATTAAAAAAGGTGTTGAGCTGCGATGATTATAAAGCTGTTTTTAAAAAATATTTGAAATCAACTCCCCAATACGAATCAATCAATATTGAACACATTGCTTCAGCATTGATGTTATATTATTCTGATTTGAGTTCTTATTCTTCCTCTTTCGACAATGCTATGAATAAGAGAACAACAGTTCCTGATGATGTAAGGAATGGCTTTAATCTTTTTATGAGTAAAGCAAAATGTGGCACTTGTCATTTTGTTCCTCAATTTAATGGTACAAAGCCGCCCTATATCGGATCTGAATTTGAAGTGCTGGGTGTACCAGCTGATACTTCGTTTAAAAATCTAAGTCCGGATAAAGGCCGGTACGGTATTAATCCGGCGAAAGAAACAAATATGGCATTCAGAACAGCTACTATAAGAAATGTGGCTGTTACAAAACCGTATATGCATAATGGCGTATTTAAAACGCTGGAAGAAGTAATCAATTTTTACGATAATGGTGGTGGTACAGGAAAAGGTTTATCAATTAGCAACCAGACACTTTCTGCTGATTCATTAAAATTGACAAAAAAAGAAAAAACGGATCTTATCGCTTTTATAAATTCACTCACCGAAGAAGTACCTTTGCAAAAAGCACCACCCCAGCTTCCGGTTTCAAAAGACAAGTTGCTAAATAAAAGAGTTGTTGGTGGCGAATATTAAAAAACATGAAAAAAAATTGGATCATACTTTCAATTTTTGTTTTTAGCGTGGTTATTATTAATTGTACTGCGCCAAAAAAAATTGGCTATACAATTCCTGATGATTATACCGGCCAGAGCCGGGCTAACCTGGTAAAATACCTGGACCAGGGACAGAAATTATACCGGTTGAATTGCAGCCGTTGTCACGGCATTTTTACAAAAGGGAAAGACAGTATTCCCAATTTCTCAAAAACAGAAATAGAAGCATATAAATCCGCTGTATTAATGGACGATCCTAAAAATCATGCTATAGCACAAAAAATAAGACCTGAAGATCTCAATATGATTTTGGAGTTCCTGGCATTCAGAAAAAAAGGCAACCCATAGTATGTATTTTAGCCAGGAAAGTTATTCCGTCCACATGTCTGCAATACTTTCGAAAGAAGTAACTTTACACCAAATCAATTAAAGTACAATGAGCCAACAAAAACCCGTAATCGGTATCAGCTGCGGCGACCTTAATGGTATTGGTATAGAAATAATCGTAAAAACTTTTTCGGATGCCCGCCTCCTTGATCATTGTACACCGGTAATTTTTGCTTCTGGAAAAGCAATTAATTTTTACCGCAAATCAATTGCTGAAATCAATTTTAATTTTCAGCAGGTAAAAGATTTTACCCGCATTGCCCCCAAGCAGGTTAGCCTTTTTAATTGCTGGGAAGATGATGTGCTTATAACACCGGGCCAACTAAGTGATGCTGCAGGAAAGTATGCTATCCTCTCTTTGCAAACTGCAGTAGCTGCATTAAAACAAAAACAAATTGATGGACTTGTAACTGCGCCTATTCATAAAAAAAATATACAGTCTGCTGAATTTAATTTTACAGGTCACACACCTTACTTAAAAGATATATTTAACGTACCTGATGTGGTGATGATGCTTTGTGCCGGCGATTTCAGGGTGGCATTGGTTACCGAACATATTCCTGTTGGGGAAATTGCCAAACATATTACCAAAGAAGCCATCATCAGCAAGTTGAATATTATTCATCACAGCCTGCGCAAAGATTTTGGAATTGATAAGCCACGCATTGCAGTATTGGGATTAAACCCGCATGCCGGAGATGAGGGACTAATAGGCAATGAAGAAGAAACAATTATTAAACCTGCTATAAAAGAAGCAAAGAATAATAATATGCTTGTAGTAGGGCCATTTAGTGCTGATGCTTTCTTTGCCCGCAGGCATTTTGAAAAATTTGATGCAGTGCTTGCTATGTATCACGACCAGGGGCTTATTCCTTTCAAAGCATTGGTATCCGGCGAAGGGGTAAATTATACAGCCGGCTTACCTGCTGTAAGAACATCGCCCGATCATGGTGTGGCTTTTGACATTGCCGGAAAAGACAAAGCTGATCCTTCTTCTTTCTTAACCGCCATCTTTGAGTGTATTGATATTATTAAACGCCGGAAAGAATATGAAGACAACCGGCAAAACCCGGTTCGCAAAATTTCTACCGAAGCATTTGCAAGAATGGAAGATGAAGAAATAAAAGAAGGGTAATTATTTTATCGGCTGCAGTACTACTATCGTCGTCTGTTGCGTCGCACTCTTCATCGTCCCGTTCGCTATTCACGCCGGCCGGCTCCCACATACTCTTCGTCATTACGAGACCGCCAACAATTTTTTTAAGTAAATGAATTTTGCGGCGGTCGAAGCAACCTGATGCAAGGTCCTCGACTTAGGTTGCTTCGGTCTGCAGCATGTTCTCTTCAATTAATTAAAGTCATTAGTGCAGACCTCACAATGACGACTACTCCGTGGTTGTTGAGGGCTTCGTATTTGCTCATCCCCCGACCATAGGTACAGGGCAAGCTGTGTTACAATTGTACAAGTGTCCGCCGATCGGCGGAAGGGACAATCATCTACGTTAACCTGCCCGCCGGCAGGCAGGTCTTGCCGGCAAAAAAATTGGGCTAAACTTCATTAAGAGTTTAGCCCAATCAATATAAATCTTTTATCTATTATACTTACATTTTTACAAACTTACCATATTTCAGATCACTGCCTTGCTCCACGGTAATGAAATAGGTACCGGCTTTTAAGCCCGGAAGGTTAGGTACATAAATAACATTTATACCCTTGTTTACATTTTCACGCATGCTTTTTAAAACCCTGCCCGCTGCATCTCTGATGTAAATAGTTGCCATACCTCTTTGTAAAGTAGTATAGGTTATTGAGAGATTATCTATAACAGGTACCGGTGCAATAGTTATTTTAGTATCCTTACTTAAAACTGATGTCTTAATTATTATCGAATAACGTACTGCGTTATCTTTTTCTACAATCTTCAGGCGGTAGTATGTAATACCTGCAGAGAAAGTATTGTCTGTATAACCATACGTACTTGCTGATGCAAGATTTCTTGCGTTTTCCTTATATATGGTTGTAAAGTTTACGCCATCAGTACTTCTTTCCACTTCAAAATGGTCGATGTTTTCTTCGAGTTCTGTTGTCCATTTTACAAGGTTCTCTGCATCATCCTGCGTTACGCTGAAGCTTTTTAATACAAGCGGCAAAGCTCCATTAGTACATTGTGGAAATATTTTTGATGAATCGATTGTTGTAAGACCGGCAGCATCCGTTACGGTTAGTTTAATAAACCAGTAATAATCGTCGCCGTTACATCCGATTCTTGAAATTCTTGTCTGTGTTGATTGAAGGGAATCTATTTTTTCAGGATGCTGATGATTATTATGACGCAAGAAGGTTTGCCATGCATATTTTAGTTGTGCAGGAGTATGTTCTGCATCGGTAACAGTTGCAGTGCAGGTATACAGTGTATCCTGTCCTACTTTATAGGTTGAATTTTTTACAGGGCTTGTAATATTAACCACAGGTGGTGTATTATTTACAGATATGATTAAACTGTCGGTAGACGATCCGCCTTCATCATCCGTAACAGTAAGCTTTACCACAAATTTGGTTGGTGTACCAACCGGGGCTGTAAAAGTATGGGATGGAGTGGGCCCTGTTGCTGTACCAAGGTCACCAAAATTCCAGGCGTAGGAAACGATGCTACCACCATCCGGATCAGATGAAGTAGTACCAGAAAAATTTACACTAAGCGCAGTTGGACCATATATTTTATTTGACGTTATTCTTACCACTGGTAAATAATTGCCGCCGTAGCTTATTTTTTTAACGCTGTTATCCCCGAGGTCAACACAAACAATGGTACCATCAAGCGGATTCTCCGTTACAGCAACAATAGCAGAAAAATTAGATGCAAAATCTGTTACCTTCTGTACAACATCTGTAAAATCAATTTTCAGATTTCTTAACCAGCGGGCACCATAGTCTGCCTGGAAAAAAGTATTCTTATATTCTGCCGGAAATAAATTTCCTGTGTACCAACAGCCGCCTACAGAAGCATTACCCATAAAAGGAGTACCTGTAACATGCGATTCAGGAGTACCTATTACTGCTACAGCAGCATTATTGCCATTGAAAATTCCTACATGCGCCTCATCAAGACCATGTCTCCAATCCAATATAGGCCGGTGATGGAAAAACCTGTTGCCCGAGCCTGCTACCACTGCAGGATTGCATGGGTTGTAAACTATTTTAATATTATCTGCAGTAGCTTCTTTCAGCAGCTCCTGGAATGTGAGGTACTGTTGTGTGCAGGTAGTACCATTATATAAAGGATTGGGCATTTCAGGATTTGGGGTATGCAGCTGATAATAACTTGGATCTGAATATTGCCATTCCACTCTTGAATACCCTTCATACATTGGCCAGCCACAGTTTGTTCCCCCTTCTCTTACTACAGACAATTCTTCAAAAACGCCCCATCCTACATCGCCTACATACACTTCGCCTATATCTCCGGTAGTAGGATTAGTAGATCCTGTTCCGGGTTTTATGGTCATGCGGAATGGATTACGAAAACCCAGTGCCCATATTCTTGATTTTGCAGAACGTGGGTGTGCCGCATCGAAGAATGGATTGCTACCTACGCCATTACCGTTCGTTGGATCAAGACGGAGTAATTTACCACCAAGAGATGTAAGCATTTGTGCACGGAATGAACCTACATTTTCTTCCGGTGTAATGATATGGTCCGCTAATGCCTGCGCCCAATAAGTATAAGTGTCGTTACCAGCATCTGTTTCAAAATAACTTGCTCCTTCACCACATGTTACCAATAACATTCCATCTGCAGCAAAAGCTAAAGAGCCAACACCATGTGATTCGTAAAGTACCGGGATGCCGGTTTCTTTTGTTTCACCGAGTAGTATTGTACGGCTCGGTATTTCTGCCAGAAGGTTACCTGCGGAAGTTGCTGTATGATACCGGGTAAGACGGCCAATTGTTGCTGAATAAAATTCGTCTATCAAAGGGCTGTAAGATCCTGTTCCATAATTCATGAGATAATGCCTGTCTACAACATATAAAACATAAATAAGTCCATTGATGTCAAAATTAGGATCCAATGCAAATCCAAGCATTCCATGATCTCTCCAGTTACCTACTTCTTCAGAAATGTTTAATACAGGCGTTGCCTGTTTAATATAATTACCTGCACCATTTCTATTGCATACATATAGTCTGCCCCCTTTTTCCCAAACAAATAATTTCAACCCATCTTTTGAAAAAGCTGCACCCACAGGCTCGTCCCATCCCGATGAAATATTGGAAAGTGTAAAGCCTGCAGGAATAGTTTGAGCTGATGCTGAAAAAATCAGGAAGAATGAAAAAAAGATGGAAAGTAAAGCCGCTTTCATAATACGCTATTTTAATAATATAAGGTTAGATTTTTATTCGTAAAACCATGACATTCAGACCTGGTGAAACAAATAGATTTACAGACTCTTTGAGCCGGAGTTTCAAAAGATAAACTGGAGTAAGGATGAATTGAATTTTACACTTTCAAAAAGTACAAAAAGTGGTTATTCGAAAGATGAAGTGGATAGGAAAGAAAGAGCAAATTAATAAATAATAAACTAGTATCCAAGTATCAGTTACGGGTGTGCAAAAACAATATTTTTTATGGGGTTTTTCCCATTAAAATCAATCAGAAGGACATTTACGTTACCTGTTTTTTACAGGCGTCCCGGACTACTATCATCGTCCCATCCGCCGATGGGCAGACTGTTCGGGGTTCTGTTCGCTATTCAGCAAATACAATCAACACAGAGATACAGAGGATTGGAGATACACAGAGAATCTCTGTGAGACTCTGTATCTCCTCAACTCTGTGTTGATTGTATTTGTTCACCTGTGTTAATGTTGCTGGTAAACAAAAAAAAGGCTATGCTGACATTGCAGCATAGCCCTGTAAAAATAAATTTCAATTATCCTGGTACTTACATTTTAATGAATGTGCCGGTCTTTTTCTCCGCTCCCTGCTGCACTGTAATAAAGTATGTGCCTGGCTGTAATCCTGATACATTCCGCATGTAAATAATGTTATTGCCTTTACTTACATTTTCACGGCTTGTTTGTATCAAACGACCGCCGGCATCTGTAATTTGAATGGTAACATTGCCTCTTTGCAAAGCAATAAAAGAAACTGAAAACTCATCTACCACAGGAACAGGAACTATCTTAAGTTTATTATTGTCATTACTGAGCGATGTTTTAATTACCATTGAATAACGGACAGGAGCATTCTTCTCAACGATTTTTAAACGATAGTAAGTAACGCCATACGAAAAAGTGTTGTCAACAAAACCATAAGTGCTGGTACCATTAATATTTCTTGCAGCCTGGCGGTGTATTGGTAAGAAAGTAATACCATCAGTGCTGCGTTCTATTTCAAAGTATTCAATATTTTCTTCCAGTTCTGTTGTCCATTTTACCAGGTTCTCTGCATCATCTGCAGTTACACTAAAGCTGCGCAATACAAGTGGTAATGGCGAGTTAGCATTACAAGCAGGGAATATTTTAGAGGAGTCGCTTGCTGAAAGGCCAGCAGCATCAGTTACAGTTAGCCTGATAAGCCAGTAGTAATCGTCCCCATTACATCCTATTCTTGAAATAGCAGTTTGCGTAGTATGACTATTGTCTATAGCTTCAGGATGCTGATGATTATTGTGTCGCAGGAAGGTTTGCCACTCGTACGTTAACTGGCCATCCGGATGCTCTCCATCTACCACACTCGCCAGGCAGGAATAAATTGTATCAACTCCTA
>JADMIO011606124.1_pt1 | contig 10316 bp, 2 predicted proteins | sample 8958161 | NCBI WGS metagenome assembly JADMIO01 (sample SAMN16585339, study PRJNA669376) | soil metagenome | isolation source: Crop rotation soil | place: USA: Cullars Rotation, Alabama | collected 2011
GCCTTCGGTCGTGCGCACCAGCATGCTGTCGAGATAAAACCCCGCCAGCGTCTCCTGCCCGCCAATACCCCCGATCGCCAGTTGGAATTGATCCGGTAGCGGGTCGCCGTTGTCATCCACCAGCACCGGCGAATCCGTCCCAAACGTATCCGGCGCATAAGTCACATGCAGTGCCGCCGCCTGCGCCTTGGAAATAATGCTTGCCGCCGCGCCCGTATCCAGTAGCCAGTTCCCTTCCGATGACAACGTCTGATCGCCTTCGGCGCGCGTGATCCGGATGCCCGGCACATTTGCCTGTGGCGTCCCCTGAAGCAGGCGCACCGGATCCTTCCCGATGAACGGATTATGCGCCAGCGTCGGCCCCGGCTGTCCCGCGGGCGTGACCTGCGTGAACCGGTCGAACGAGCCGTACGACAACTTCACATGAAAATCGGTGTCCGGAATGCCCGGATCGGTGTCCGTCGTCGCCGGGTGGAACGGCGTGCCGGGCGCATAGATAAACGAATGCACATAGAGGTCCGCATCCAGAGCGCTCAGGTCGAATGAATCTGGATTCGCCAGCAGTTGGTCGAGGATCGTGCTGAAATTGTTCACGCGCGTCGGATCGATGACCACCACGCGCCCCGTCATCGCCGGCATTCCAATAACATCCAGCGCCTGCAGCTCATCAAAAATGCTGCCGAATTCATCCGTCACCGGATTGTCCACCGTCGGCACAAACGGTCCGACCTGGAGCCGCAGCGGATTGTTCGCCGCCGGCGTGTACGGCGTGGTAATCGGAATCGTCTGCGCTTCGTCGGAAAACTGGTCAATATCGGTCCGCTGATAAAACGAAGCCAGCGCCAGCCGCACCTGGTCCGATACCTGAAAATCATCTGACCCCGCCACCCCCACATCCGAATAAATCACCGGCGCCCCATCCTTGGACAAAAGCGGTATATCCAGAACGCCGTTCGTGGGATTCGAAATCAGGATCCCGCTCGCCCCCGTATCCAAATACGCCGGCACATTAAACGTATTTACCGTCGTCTCTTCCAGCGTAACCAGATCAAACGTGGACGTGGTCCCCACCTGCGGCAAATTGTTGTTCCCGACATACACGATCGCATTGATCTGCGGCTGATCCAGCGCCGCGGTCATCACCTGAAGTTCCGCCGGGTGGTCAGCCACCGCCGCGTGAACCACGATCGAAATCGTTGCCGCCTGGGTGTTGTGTGTGCCGTCGGTTGCCACCAGCGTGAAAGCGGTCACTGATCCCGTTGCGCCGCTCGTCCAACTGAGAGTATCCCCATCAATAATCGAGTTGTGCCGCAAATTCAGGGCGCTTCCATTTTCCAGAAGCGTTCCCGACTTAACCGCCGCCACCTTGAATGCAATCGGATCGCCGTTGTGCGTCACAGCATGCGTCGCATCCAGCAGATCCTGATACGAAATGGAAAACGCCTCGTTCTTCACCGCCCCCGTCAGCGGCGCAATCGTGCCAAAAAATATCGGCCGCGTGTCGTCCGCAATCACCACCGCCGCCGCCTTGCCGTTGAAGTGATACGTCCCCGGCGTCCCATCCGCCGCGATCGTCACGATCACCTTTTCCTTTCCCTCCGTGACTATGTCATCGATCGGATTGATCATCAGCATCGCGCTGGCGTGCCCCGCCGGAATGATGATCGAATGCGACTCAAGCTCCGTAAAATCGTCCCCCTCGCTCGCCGTGCCCGACACATCAAATTGCACCGTCAACGGCGCTGTCGTCGGCCCGCTCCGCTTGAACGTGAACACCCCGCGCCCGCTGGTCTGCCCATTAATCTCCGACGCCTTCGCCTTGCTCGCCACAACACTCACCGTCGGCGCATGATCCACAATCGTCACCTTCGCCCGCCGATGCCGTCCCAATGTGTACGTCGACTCAGTCCCGCCGGCCGAAAGCGAAAGAATCACCGTCTTGGGCCCATCCGCCAGGCCCGTATCCACCGCATGGATCGGCAGCACAATCTTCGAAACCCCCGCATCAAACGTCGCCGTCCCCGTCAATGGCGCGTCCACGTCGTAATCCTCCCCATTCACCGCCGTCGACGCCCCATCGATCGCATAAAACACCGTCAGCGGCGAAGTCGTCCGCCCGCTCCGCGTCAATACAAACTTCCCAGCCCCCGTCGTATCCCCATTGAGCTCCGTGGCAATCGCCTTCGGCGCGGTCAGATTCACCACCGGAACCGCCGCCAGAAGCACACGCGACTCCAACTGCTCCAGCAGCCGCCCTGCGCGCCGGCAACGAGCTCGTCTCCAGTCCTGCATATCCACCTTCCACGCCAATAACAACCGCGATTATCATACCCTCCGCCCGCGTCATCCCCAAAGCCCACCGGCAATCGTCGCCGCCACGCTAACGAACGCCGAAATACTTTCTTTTCGCCTCCCCTCTGTGCTAATCTGCCAATCGACACACAGCCGACACCCCCTCCGGAGCCCACGTGAATCACATGACTCGACGCCGTGTCGCCCCCCTCATCTTCCTGGCGGTCGCCGCCGCAACCGCGCCCCGCAACGCCCACGCCGCCCTCACTTTCTTCGTCGATCCCGGCAGCCCCTGGCCCGCCGGCTGGTACGACGCCGCCGTCGCCAACATGCAAACCACCGTCAACATGTACAACGCCTACGGCGACTTCACCCTCAACAACTCCGGCTCCATCTACGTCTACTACAACGCCGGAATCCCCACCGCACAGGCTAGCTACAATGGCTCCATCGGAGATGGCGGCACTTTCCCAAACGTCCGCGTCCTCCTTCACGAATCCTCCCACTGGCTCGGCACCGGAACTTACTCCGCCAACTGGTCCGGCTTAAACGCCAACTCCCTCATCCAGCAATTCGAAGGCGTCGGTGCCATCCTCAACGGCGACTCCCAGCATTACTGGCCCTACGGCGAAAACTACGACAACGAATCCTCTCCCGTCAACGATCTCCGCCACGTCGCCATGGTCTACGCCCTCCGTCAGGATTTCGGCATCGGGGTCGCCTCTCCGCCCTCCTCCTACGCCGCCACCGCCGTCTCCCTCACCAACTCCGATGCCGTCGGCGAATCCGGCTTCAATTACTCCTCCAAATGGTCCGACAACGCCTTCGCCCACCCCAACGCCGACTACTCCACCGGCAATTTCTCCCTCCGCACACCCACCGGCTACCCAAGCTGGAACTTTGCCGGCAAATCCCTCACCGTCAACGCCGGCGGCGCACTGCTCTACAACAGTTGGGGAACCACCGGCGTCATCACTATCAAAAACCTCACCGTCAGCGGCACCCTCCGCCACGACCAAAACCCCCAAGACACCTTCCAGCTCGCCGGCTCCGTCACCCTCTCAGGCAGCCCCACCTTCGACGCCGCCCGCGGTCCCATGCAACTCAACACCGCCGCCCTTTCCGGCTCCGGCTCCCTCAACAAATCCGGCCCCTACCCCCTCACCCTCGCCACCCCCGCCACCTACACCGGCGACACCAACATCAACGCCGGCATCCTCCGCCTCGACGCCCTCGCCCCCGTCGCCGCCTACACCTTCGATTCCGTCGCCAGCACCACCGTCAACAACACCGGCTCCGGCGGCGCTGCCATGAACGGCAACCTCACCGGCTCCGCCGCCATCGTCACCGGCGGCCACACCGGAAACGCCGTCTCCCTCTCCGGCGGCGCATCCGTCGATATCAACAACGGCATCGTCGCACTCGGCCCCACCAACTATTGGACCGTCTCCGCCTGGATCAAAACCGCCACCCCCGGCTCCACCCTCCTCTCCAAATCCGACGGCGGCTGGGCCTACGGCAACTCCATCTTCTACCTCGGCGACGGCACCGCCGCCGGCACCGGCTCCATCCCCTCCTCCGTCCGCTACGCCGGGGGATTCTTCCAGGGCAGCGCCGCCGCCACCCCAGTCACCAACAACGCCTGGCACATGGTCACCTACACCAACGCCGGCGGCGCCTGGGCCATCTACGTCGACGGAAACACCCAACCCCTCTCCGCTGGAAACGCCGCTTGGGGCGCCCCCGACTTCGGCTCCCTCGTCCGCCTCGGCTTCACCACCGACACCTTCGCCGGCGATGGCACCGTCCACTTCAACGGCCTCATGGACGATGTCCGCTTCTACAACCAGGCCCTCTCCTCATCCCAGGTCTCCTCCCTCTATCAAACCAACACCGTCGCCGGCGCGCTCCCCGCAACCACCAACGTCTCCATCGCCCCCGCCGCCATGCTCGACCTCAACGGCGCGCAACAACAAATCGGCTCCCTCACCGGCGCAGCCGGCTCCGCCGTCAATCTCGGCGCGGGGGGGGGCGGCCGCCTCACCGTCAGCTCCTCCGCCAACTCCCAATTCGCCGGCACCATCTACGGCAACGGCAACCTCGTCAAACAAGGCTCCGGCATCCTCACCCTCTCCGGCACAAACACCTACACCGGCACCACCACCATCAGCCAGGGCACCCTCAAACTCGCCCCCGTCCCCCTCCCCCTCGCCCACCGCTGGAGCTTCAACAACTCCCTCGCCGACTCCGTGGGGGGGGCAGGCAACAGCCCCGCCACCATCGTCGACGTCGGCGCCAACAACGCCTCCCTCTCCGCCACCCGCGTCACCCTCACCGGCGGCGCCCGCGCCAGCTCCGACTACGTCACCCTCGGCTCCAACCTCCTCCCCAAAGCCAACATCCCCGTCACCATCGAACTCTGGGCAACGCAAAACACAATCAACAACTGGAGCCGCATCTTCGACCTCGGCTCCGCCGACACCGAAAACCTCTTCATGAGCTTCACGCAAGGCACCAACCTCGCCACCGACCGCGTCGAATGGCGCGACTCTGCCACCAACACCGCCGACAACACCAACCAGCCCTACACCCTCGCCACCCAATTCCACATCGCCATGGTCCTCACTCCCGTTGGCAACTCCACACAAGTCACCTGGTTCTCCGCACCCGCCGCCACCAACAACCTCGGCCCGGCCCGCGGCACATTCCTCAGCACCAACACCCTCGCCAATTTCATCGACCTCGCCGACAACCTCGGCCGCTCCTCCTACACCGGCGACAACACCGCCGCCGCCAGCTACGACGAAGTCCGCTTCTGGAACGCCGCCCTGAGTCCCAACGCCCTCCAAACCCTCCACGCCGCCGGACCCGACGCCAACCTCACCGCCCTTAACCTCGGCCTCCCAACCGCCCCGCTCCCCACAACCACCGCCATCAACATCACCACCTCAGGCGCAACCCTCGACCTCAACGGCGTCTCACAAACCATCGCCTCCCTTACCGGCGTCCCCGGCAGCCAAGTCGCCCTCGGCTCAGGGTCCCTCACCACCGGCGGAGACAACTCCTCTTCCACCTTCGCCGGCAACATCTCCGGCACAGGCAGCCTCACCAAAACAGGCAGCGGCACATTCTCCCTCACCGGCAACAACTCCTACACCGGACCCACTACCGTCAACGCCGGCACCCTCGAATTCAACCCCGCACAATCCGCCACCGCCTCCCTCACCGTCAACCCCGGCGCCACCGCCAGACTCACCGGCTCCAACAACGCCTTCAACGCCGCCTACACCATCGCCGGCGTCACCCACGCCTGGACCGCCAAACTCGACCTCGCCCAAAGCGCCCTCATCCTCCAATCCTCCTCCGCCAACAAACCCGCCGACCTCGCCACTCTCGCCGATCAAATCCAGAGCGGCCACAACTCCGGCGGCGGGGGGGCCTGGACCGGCAACGGCCTCACGTCCAGCACCGTCGCCAACGACTCCACCGGCAACACCACCCTCGCCATCTTCGACAACGCCGACTTCCCCGCTCGAACAACTTTCAACGGCAAACCCGTCGACGAAAACTCCCTCATCATCACCCGCGCCCTCTTAGGCGACGCCGACGGCTCCACCGTCGTCGACGCCGCCGACTTCGACATCTGGTTCAAACACGTCGGATCCACCAACAACTTCCGCACCTCCCAAGGCGACCTCGACCTCTCCGGCACCATCGACGCCGCCGATTTCGACATCTGGTTCCAACACGTCGGCCTCTCCGGCCTCCCGCTCCTCCCCGACCCAATCGGCAATGGGCAATCGGCAATAGGCAATCCCTTCCCCTCCCCCGAACCCGCCTCCCTCCTCCTGCTTCTCCCCCTCGCCCGCCGCCCGCGCCGCCGGCACAACAATCCCTGATTCTCGTTCCTTCTCTTTCTCCTTCCCCCCATCAAACCGGTCGTCCACCCGGTCCTTCCCTCCCATCCCCCAACCCATTATCATACCTCCATCCTTTCGCCTCCGGATCCTCTATGACTACGCCCTCGCACAACGACCCGTCCAAGGTGCCCCCCGAAGCGCTCCCCACCGAGACATTCACACCACACCAAAATCTCCATAAAGCGCCCCACGCCGACAAACCCCCTGCGAGTACTCAGCACTCAGAACCCGCTACTCCCACCATCCCCGGTTACGACATCACCGGCCGCCTCGGCGAAGGCGGCATGGGCGTCGTCTGGACCGGCATCCAGCTCTCCACCAAACGCCCCGTCGCCGTCAAATTCCTTTCCGCCGCCTCCTTCGGCTCCCACCGCGCCAAACAACGCTTCACTCGCGAAGTCGAACTCGCTGCCTCCCTCCAGCACCCCCACATCGCCCGCGTCTACGACTCTGGCCTCGACAAAGGCGTCTACTACTACGCCATGGAACTCGTCGACGGCCTGCCCCTCGACACCTTTGTCCGCAAATACAAACTCTCCACCGTCCAAACCTTGAAATTAATGGCCAAAATCTGCTTCGCCCTCCAGTTCGCCCACCAGAAAGGCGTCATCCACCGCGACCTCAAACCCTCCAACATCCTGGTCTCCAAAGACGGCCAACCCCACATCCTCGACTTCGGCCTCGCCAAAGACCTCACCAACCAAGCCGCCACCCAGGTCTCCATCGCCGGCGAAGTCGCCGGCACCCCCGCCTTCATGTCCCCCGAACAAGCCCAAGGCGAAACCGACAAAATCGACACGAGATCCGACATCTACGCCCTGGGCGCCATCCTCTACCTCCTCCTCACCCGCAAGCATCCCCACGATCTCTCAGGCAGCGCCATGGCAATCTTGCGACGCATCGCCGAACAGGAAATCATTCCCCCGCGCCAGGCGCTACCCGCCCTCCACGGCGAACTGGAAGCCATCCTCTTAAAGGCCCTCGCCAAAGAACCCGAAAACCGATATCCCTCCGCCCGCGAACTCGCTTCTGATCTCCAGAACTATCTCAGCGGCGATCCCATCACAGCCAAACCCGCCACCACCCTCTATTTTTTGAAAAAGAAAATCAAGAAACATCGCGGGAAAATCCTCGCCCTGGCCGGTTCGTCGGTCTTATTCCTCGTGATGGGGCTCCTTGCCATTCTTTGGGTTGGCCGGGAGCGTCACCAGGCTGCCGTGCTTGCCGAGGAAAAAGACCAGGCTGAGAGAATCCGCAAAAACAAGGCGGACGATGACATGCGCATCGCCAAATATCAGGCCGATGAGAAGATCGCTTTGGCAACACGGCAGGCGCAAGAGCAGATTGATCTCGAGGCGCAGCGCAGTCAGGCTGCCCAGACGCAGATGGCTGCGGCAAGCCAGATAGCCGCCGCTGCCACACAACAGGCCGAACTCGAACGCCAACGCGCCGATGACAAGGAATCCCTCGGTGAAATTACCCGGGCGCAAGATGTTCTCCGCCAGAATTCCACAGATCCCGACGCCAACCTCACCCTCGGGCGCTTCCGATGCTTTATTGGCGGCGACTGGGACGAAGGTCTCGTTCTTTTTGCCAGAAGCGCTGATCCCATCCTCAAATCCCTTGCCGTGACGGAACTCGCCAGGCCCCCTTCCACCGCCGAGGAACTTTCATTAGCTGACGGTTGGTGGAATCAGAGCCTCAAGGAATCCGGTCTTGCCTCCGCCCAGATTCGTCTCCATGCCGCTGCGTGGTATGAATTCTCGGCTCCCAGCCTCGCCGGCCCGGACCGGCAGCGCGCAAGATCCCGATCAATCGATTCCATCGCACGCAACGCCACCCGCAATCTTCGTTCGCTCTTCCCACTCATCGATTTGTCGCGCGACAAACTCGGAGGCGTCTGGTCATTCAATGGTGCCGACGAACTTGTGTCCACCGACAAGCCCAATGCCAAAGTTGAAATCCCCTACTGTCCCCCCGCCGAGTACGATCTCCAGTTCCGTTTCTCGCGTACCAGTGGCAACGATGCGCTGGTCATCGTTTGCCCCTTCAACGGCTTGCAGTTTGCCTTCGACATCGGCGCATCAAATAACACCCGCGCTGCGTTCGTCGGCATTGGCTCCGTTACCGCCCAGACCGCACCTGCTTCCCAGCCCGCGCGCCCGATTCTCACCAACGGGAGAGTCTATTCCTGTCTGATCAAGATACGCAAAATCGGCGTCCAGGCATTTATTGACGACCAGCTTGTCGATCAATGCATCGACCTCCACGAAATCCGCCTTCCGCCTGCTTGGGGAATGCGCCGTCCCTCCACCTTGGGCCTGGGCACCGCCCTCAGCGCCTTTCAGGTCGATGATCTGCAGGTCCGGGAGATTTCCGGCCCCGGCTCCGTCCTTCCTCGCATGGAAATCGTTGCCGGCACTCTTCCCGCCCGCGGCTCGCAAACCATTGTTAGCGCAGATCGCACCGGCAATGCCCAGTTGGACGACCAGTTTCGCAGCGCCAAAATGTTGTACGATGCCGGAGATTACGCACGCGCCGAACCCGCTTACCGGCAGTTGAGTGAAGCCCACATGAGACTGCTTGGCCCCGATAATCGCATTACATTGAATACCCAGATTACCCTTTCGGTAATCCTCGCAGGCCAGAAAAAATTTACCGACGCAGAGCGGATCGCCCAGCAGGTTTATGCGGCGAGAAAGAAACTGTTGGGAGAAAAACACTCCGATACGCTTTATTCGCTTGAAAATATTGCATTCATCTACAGCTCCTGGAATCGACTCACGGAAGCCGAGCAGATTCTCAAGACCATACTCCCCGAGGTGCTCAAACAGTCCGGGCCCAACAATTTGCAGGTCGTCGAGATCAAAAGCCAGCTTGGTCACGTGTATATTCAAATGCGCAACTTCCCCGCCGCCGAGCCACTACTTATCGAGGCCTTTCAGGGGCAATGTCAAATGGCCGGCATACAGAATTCAAACACCCAATTCACCCTCTCTCAGATCAATCTGCTCGCGCAAAACTACGATAACACGGGTCGCTCGGACAGGGCGCAGGCAATCCGTGCCCAGATCGCCAGTTTTTCCCAGGGAGCATCCGATCTCACTGCTAGGAACAGCATCATTGAACAGTCCCTGCGCAATCCTCTTAAAGAACTGGTGGTTAAAGACAAGAACCTGGAATCGGTCCTTCAGAACATCGCAAGCGCCTGCGGCATCTACATCAATCCCAACTGGAATGTCCTCCAGGCTGTCGGCGTGTCAAAGGATGCGCCGATCAACCTCACCGTCCGGAACGTCGGCGCAGGCAAAGCGCTTCAAATGGTTCTCGCTCAGGCTTCCCGGGGGAAAGATGAACTGGAATTTGCTGTCTTAGGCGGCAGCGTCCAGGTGTCTACGCGCGACGCTCTGACAAAGGAAACCATTTCACGCATCACTTACGATGTCCGAAAGACCGTCGGTATGCTTGGCCCAAATCCCAACCCCAATTGGCAATCCAATCTCTCCCAATTGATCACCATGATCAAGAACATCGAGCCGGGCAGTTGGCGTGAAAACGGAGGAGTCATCGGGTTTCTCAATGACGCCAACGGCCTACTCTACATAACACAGTGTCATCGCGTCCATAGGCAGATTGCACTCCTGCTGCTTGCCGTCGACGGCAGCCAGCCGCGCCAGTTCGAATACGTTACCCCTGCCCGGGAGCGCTTCGGCTGGTTCCGCAATCAAACTGCGTGGATCGAGCGGTCCGCATCCCGCCCCGGCACGCGCGAGTACATCGCTTTCAACCGTATCACTGTTGGCAATGATGAAGGCACCATCGTTCAGGCCACCGACGTCGCCAATTCCTTCGTCTTCATCCCCGACACCACTGCCAAAAACAAATGGCTGCTCACGCGAGAAGGAAGTGGCCCCTGGACCCCCATGGCTCTCATGGAAAACGCAAAATAGACCCCAACCTCTGGAAAAGCCCCTCCCCTCACCCAAAATCGCCACCGTAACTTCACCCCCGCCCACCGTAATTTGCCCTTTTTCCACCGTAATTTCACTCCTTTGCGCCGTAATTTCCCCCTAACACAACGTAAGAATCTGCTCATAAACCCCC
>JADMIO011718103.1_pt1 | contig 10316 bp, 10 predicted proteins | sample 8958161 | NCBI WGS metagenome assembly JADMIO01 (sample SAMN16585339, study PRJNA669376) | soil metagenome | isolation source: Crop rotation soil | place: USA: Cullars Rotation, Alabama | collected 2011
CCGCCGTCATGAGTTCCGACATCTTCGCGGGCAACACGGCCTTCTCGGCGGTCATCTGACCGCACGAGGGCATAGCTGCCGGGGCAGCGGCTTTGGTACCGGCGAAAGCAACAGCGGCGACACCCGTCGCAACAACGCAAGACACAGCAAGAATGGTTTTCTTCATTAGCCTCCCCCTCCTTGTATGGGGATGGCGCGAGATACCACCGGCCGCACTTCGAGCCAACCTCGATTTTTTCGGGCAGCCTTGGCTAGACCACGCCGGTGCCGAAGGTCCACTTCATCTTCTTGATGGCGGAAATGAACTCGGTCTTGGTGCGGGCTCGTATGATCGCCTGGCCGGGCTTCATGAGCGACCAGGCGTCCTCGGGCTTGAATTCGCGACCCTCGTTCTTGGCTTTGCGAGCTGCTTGAACGGTCGCTTCAGGGTCATGGACAAGTTTTTTCACCACCCACAACTCGCCGTCCTTGGCGACCACCGCCTTGGGTTCGTGATGCGCCAAGGTGATTGGCAGCTGCGACTCGGCGTCATCGCTCTCGAGAATTTCGAGCAATCGCTCGCGACTGGGACCAAAGAGGGCGGTCATGACTAAAAGATCGAGCTCGAACGCTTGAGGAACTTACCGCGTCCGGACTTTGCCATGAGCTTGTCGTTTTGAACCACCGTTTCGCCGCGCGACAAGACTTCACGGGGCGCGCCGATGACCGTCTTGCCTTCATACGAGGCGTAGTCAGCTTTCATGTGCAGGTTCTTGTGCGAAAGCTCGAAACGCTTCTCTGGATCCCAAACCACGATGTCGGCGTCGGTGCCTACCGCGATGGTGCCCTTCTTGGGGTACATGCCGAAGATCTTCGCGGGTGCGGTGGCGGTGATCTCGACGAATCGGTTGAGCGAGATCTTCTTGTTGCGTACCCCTTCGTACATTAGGTGCAAACGGGTTTCGATACCCGGCATGCCGTTCGGAATTTTGGCGAAGCTGTCTTTGCCGAGTTCTTTTTGCCCCTTCATGCAGAAAGGGCAATGGTCGGTGGACACCACCTGCAAGTCGTAATTGGCGAGGCCTCGCCAGAGGTGGTCGTGATGGTGGTGCGGCCGAAGCGGCGGAGTGCACACGTATTTGGCGCCGTCGAACTCGTTGCCGGGCGTGCCGCGTAGAGCATCCTCGTCGAGGAACAAGTATTGCGGGCAGGTTTCGGCGAACGCCGGCAAGCCGCGGTCGCGCGCTTCCATGACCCGTTCCAAGGCGCGCTGCGCCGAGAGGTGGACGATGTACACCGGAACCTTGGCCATTTCGGCGAGGGCGATGGCGCGCTCAGTCCCGGTGGCTTCGGCGACCTCGGGGCGGGTCAACGCGTGATAGATCGGGGCGGTGTGTCCCTGAGCGAGCGCCCGCTCCACGAGCACGTCGATGGGTAGGCCGGTCTCGGCATGCATGCAAATGGTGGCGCCAATTTCACCGGCGCGTAGCATAGCGCGGAAGATCGATTGGTCGTCGAGCAACAGCACGCCCGGGTACGCCATGAACAGCTTGAAGCTGGTGATGCCTTCTTTGACGATGTCCGACATTTCGGCGAGGCGAGCCGGCGGTACATCGGTCGCGATCATGTGGAAGCCGTAGTCGATAGCAGCGTTGCCTTCGGCTTTTTGGTGCCAGGTGTCGAGCGCCTGCTTGAGTGAGCCGCCTTTTTGCTGAATCGCGAAGTCGACGATGGTGGTGGTGCCGCCGAACGCCGCCGCCGTGGTGCCCGATTGAAAGTCGTCGACGGAGTTGGTGCCGCCGAAGGGCATGTCGAGATGGGTGTGGACGTCGATGCCGCCGGGGATGACAAAGCAGCCCTTGGCATCGATGGTCTCGGCATCTTTGGGGCCGGTGCCGGTCGCGACGAGACCGGTGATCTTCTCGCCTTCGATGATGACGTCAGCGGCGAAGGTATCGACCGCGGTGACTACGGTACCACCTACGATTTTGCGAATCTTCATCGGTGCCTCCCGGAAAGTCGGGCACCATCTCACGTCATCCCGGCGGTTGCCAACCCGGATGCGAAAGCGTCAACGAGCCTTGAGAGCGCTTCGCCGTTTTTCGAGCTCGGCCAAAGCGTCACGCCATTCGGGACTTTTGCCGGTAAGTTTTTCACGCAGCCCTTCCAAATGACGGAAGAAGCCCGACTCGTCCAGAAATGGATTCGACCAGCCATTCAAGATGCCGTAGTGACCCGAGCCCACCGGTTTGCCGTGATGGTTCTTGTGCTCCGACCAAGGTAGGAGCACGCGGGCTTTTTGCAGCAGGCGAATCGCCGGCGGCAGGGTGGTTTTGTCACGGCGATGCGCGTAGCCGTGAATGTGTTGCGCAAACATCAGGCCGATGATGGTCGTCACTAAAAGCACCGTGTAAGGATCCGACGGCAGCAAGGCGGCGGCGAGGCTGGTGGGTAGGGCGATCTGCGACGGAACATCGGCGTTGCGGCTGAGCGGCCACTCCGACACTTCGGTGGGGTGGCTATGATGGCGCTGAAACTCGCGGCCAACTCTGCCCTGTGGGTAGTTGTCTTGCTGCCAGTGAAAGGCCGCGGTCAGGACGTCGGCGATGAACCAGCCGCCGGTTGCGTAGCCGAGCGTTTTCATCACGTCGGCGACACCGTTCAACTCGGCGCAGGCCTGCGCGACGATGTAGCCGGATACCGCGAGGGTGGCGGTGATGGTGAATTCGGCGGGCGTACGGTTGATAAGCCAACCGAGTTCTTTCAACGCGTAGCGACAGGTTTCGCCGGGTTGCCCGCGGAGATCTCGCGCCAAGAAGTCGAGCTCGTGGGCGATTTCTCGCAATCGCGACATTGTTACGTCGGGTTGGGCGCGCCATGCTGCGAGTTCAGGCGCGAGCGCCGTCACCATAGCGCCCAGCGCTTCTTTCCCGACCATGCCGGTCGTCTGTCCACGGACTCGATCGACCCAAACCGCGGCCTCTTGTGCAGGTGCTTTGTAGCGCGCCTTCACCGCTTCGGTGAGCACCGGGATGCCGTGCTCCAGCGCGAAGGCTTGCACCGAGTCGGCGACCGTCAGCTCTTCTTTGCCTCGCCGAATCGCCGCACCGAGCAGGGGGCCGAGTGCCACGCCGTTTGCTTGGTTGTTCTCTTTGAAGTTGGGATTGTCGCGAGCGTCGAGATCTTCGGCCTTCACCGCCTGACGTGCCAAGAAGGCCTGAATGCCGGCGTGGCCCTCGGCTTGGTAGGCGTCCTTCGCCATGGCCAAAAGACCGGTGGACCAAGGCCGAAACGCGCGCAGCTTGACGACATCGGCGACCGCTTTGTCGAACGCGGCTTGATCGGGCGCATCCGGTAGCCTTTTGGCGAGCTCGCGACTGAACCAACCGACGCTTCTAGCGAGGGTCGCCATGGTTTAGCGCCCGCCTATCGCACGCAGCGCCAAGGGAGAGAGCGGGCCGCTGAAGCGGCTGACGAAGTCTTCGAGTAGTTTCGTGTCTCCGAAGATGCGCGCGCCATTGCCGGCTTCATCGAGGACGAGTACGGCGTCGGCATCGGGCGGCAAGCCCGCGAGCATTCCGCAGCCCAAGAGGCCGCGATCAAACATGGCATGCCAAACGTGAACGCCGCTGGCGTCGCGGACCGCCATGCACACGAGACCGCGCAGCTGATTGGGACTACGGTCGGACCGAACCTGAGCCTCGAGCTGCTCGAGAAGGCGCCTTCCAAAGCTTGCGGCAGATCGGTCGGATGCCTCCGTTGGAGTCATACTTAGAGTTTCGCGCTATTGGGCTGGTAAGTTGCTTAGCCCAGAACCGGGGGGCACGACCGATTGGAGTACCCTCTGTTTCCCGGTGGCTACGCCTGGGGATCGTCGGGCGTCGGGCCGGCCAGCGATGGAGTTGGGAGCGCGCACTGCAGCGACTACCAGAATTTCTGAAACCACTTCTTTACGGCCTGCAAGCTCGTCGACTCATTCGTCGAGTGGTGTCTAATCGGCCGTCGAGACGAGCGCGCTTGGCCCGAACGCTTGGCGCTATCTTCGTAGAATGGGCTCGCCGGATTGTTCGGGTTGACGGGGCTAAGCGGACTCCCGCCGTTGAGTGGACTCAGCGGGTTGTTGATGTCGAAAAGATCCACGGGATTCCTCACTTTCGCTACCCTAGATATATCGACACCCGCCATGCGAAAGTTGCGTGCGCCCTTGCTTTGGGGTGCACGACCAATTGGAGGGGGTGCGTCGCGTGCCTCTGTCGACCTCGATCCGTTGCCAATCGGGTGGCGCTTGGCTATGCCTGCCTCGCCCAAACGGGCTCGAGATGGCACATATTAAGGTGAACCAACGAGGTGATCTATGTCGGCAGTGGTCAGCGGTAGCGCGGTGAAATCCAAGAAGTCGTCAGGCGATTCACTCATCTTCTCGGGCAAGTCGTACGACTTTGTCACCTACACCAAGTGCCAGAACTGGATCGGCGGCAGCTTCACCGATGCGATCTCGGGCGACGTCCTGGCTGTGCTCAATCCCCGCCACAACAAGGCGATGGGTGACGTGGTTATGTCGGCGGCAGCCGACGTCGAGTCGGCGGTCGCAGCGGCGAAAGCTGCTTTGCCAGGCTGGCGCGCCATGCCGGTCAAAGAGCGCAGCCAAATTCTCTATCGCTTGAAGTTTCTGATGGAACGCGACATCGAAGAGCTCTCTTGGCTCGTGTCGCATGAGAACGGCAAGGTCTACAGCGAGGCCAAGGCCGACGTATTGAAGGGCATCGAGTGCGTTGAGATGGGCGCGGCGCTCGCCAACATGGTGACCGGCGGCCAAATCGACGTGTCGCGCGGCATCAACTGCGAAGTCACCTACGAGCCGGAAGGGATTTGCGCCGGCATCGTGCCGTTCAACTTCCCGGTGATGGTGCCGCTCTGGATGCTGCCGCAGGCGCTGCTCGGCGGTAACTGCTTCATCTTGAAGCCGTCGGAGCAGGTGCCGTACGGCGCGATGAAGCTCGCGCTCTTGCTGCAGGAAGCCGGACTCCCCGATGGGGTGTTCAACGTCATCAACGGTGGCCGTCCGTCGGTTGAAGCCATTGTCGATCATCCAGATATCAAGGCCATTGGCTTTGTCGGTTCCACCAAGGTCGCCAAGATCGTGTACGCGCGCGGCGCGCAGCTCGGTAAAAAGATGCTGTGCCTAGGCGGCGCGAAGAATCACCTCGTCGTGGTCCCGGATGCCGAACTCGCTTTGACCTCGCAAACCGTGGTCGCGTCGGCCTACGGCTGCGCCGGTCAGCGCTGCATGGCGGCGTCGGTGATGCTCGCGGTTGGTAAGGTCCAACCGATCATCGATTCGATGATCACCGAAGCCAAGAAAATCCGCCTCGGCGAAGACATGGGCCCCATCGTCAACAAGGAAGCCTACGAGCGTATCCTGCGTTATATCAACGAAGCCGAGAAGATGGGCGCCAAGGTGCTAGTCGATGGCCGCAACGCCAAGGTCGCCGGAGCCGACGGCTATTGGATCGGCCCGACTATCTTGGACGGCATGCAGCCGGAGTGGCCGGCGGCGTGCGAAGAGATCTTCGGACCGGTGCTTTCAATCGTCCGCGTCGGTAGCGTCGACCAGGCGATTGGTATCGAGAACAAGAGCACCTACGGCAACGCCGCCTCGGTGTTCACCACCAGCGGCGCCGTCGCCAAGTACTGCGTCGAGCGCTTCGAGGCCGGCATGTGCGGCGTCAACATCGGCGTGCCAGTGCCACGCGAACCGTTCAGCTTCGGCGGCTGGAACCAGAGCAAGTTCGGTGTTGGTGACATCACCGGCGAAGACGGCTTCCGCTTCTGGACCCGGCCGCGCAAAGTCACCACCAAGTGGGCGCTCCAGGCCGACCAGACTTGGATGTCCTAGGTTAGCGTCGGCGCTTTTCGCCTTTCGCCTTGGCCTGGAAGACAAAACGGTTTCCTACACGCTCCTGGCGTAGGTGCCCCCGTTCGTTGAGTTCTTGGAGATCTGTTCGCGCGGTTTGGTCGATTTGGTGCAATAGAGCATTCACCTCGTCAGTCACGACAAACCCGAAGGACTCGCCGCGGGCATCAATGAGCGGTAGGGCTTGGCGGCGGAGGCGCCGAACCAAGGACAGCGCCGCCCACCACTGAACAGACGTAAAGCCGTCGGGCGGTTCGTGGCGACGAATCTCGTCCCACGCTAGATACCTCCCGTCCGTATCAGGCCCTAGGCCGAGCGCGAGTACACGCTCGATTAGGCCGGTATGGGATACGGCAGAGATATCCGGTGGTTTTTCAGGCAGCTTCATTTGCAACTACTAGTCTACTACTAATTTTCTAAAAATTAGTAGTAGACTAGTAGTGCTCTGTTCAGGCTGCTTTTGTCGAGCTCTAGAACTGGTTCCACAGGTACTGGTTGGTAACCTCGTGGTGGAACTGGATCTCCGACGGCTTCACCACGGTGCCGAGCGCCTTCGGGCAGCGATCAGCCGACGCGAGTTTGAGATCGGCATAGCGACCCTGGACCTTCTCGCCGAGGATGGTCTTCATCCATTCGCTCGCCTTGAAGTGGCGGATGCCGTCGTAAATGTTGTCGGGGAGAAAGCGCGTGCGCGGGCGCTTGGTGTCGTCTTCTTGCACGGTCATTGGGCCCTCGAGGCCGGTGCGCAGAAGCGAGAACAAGACCATGTACGGGTTTGAATCCGGACCGACCGAACGTACTTCGATACGCGTGGAGCGCTCGTTGCCGACCGGGATGCGCACCATGGAGCCGCGATCGATGGCCGATGACTTGATCTGATTTGGGGCTTCGAAATGCGGATCGAGGCGGCGGTACGCATTGACGCTAGCGTTCAGAATCAAACAGAGGTCGGTGCCGTTCGCCAGGATGCGTTTGATGAAGTCGTGACCCATGGCGGCGAGACCGTCTTCACCGGCTTTGTCGTAGAACAAGTTCTTGCCGCCGCGGGCGAGCGACATGTTGGTGTGCATGCCATTGCCGTTGACGCCGGCTACGGGCTTGGGAAGGAAGCTCGCGGTCATTTCCTGGTTGTGCGCCACCTGGCGCGACAACAGCTTGTAGAGCTGGATCTGATCAGCGGCGACGTTCACCTCGGTGTATGAGTAGTTCATCTCGAACTGTGACGGCGCGACCTCCGGGTGATCTTTCTCGTTGGAGAAACCCATGGCGCGTTGCACCTCGGCGGCGCCATCGATGAAGCGGCGCAACGGATCGTTCGGCAACGAGTGGTAGTAGCCACCGGTGGAGATGAAATCGAACTGATTGGTCTCGTGGTAGTGGCGCTCGGCGTCGCGGCCCTTGAACAAGAAGCCTTCGATTTCGTTCGCCGCGTGGCAGATGGTCTTGTCTTTTTTGAAGAGTTCCTCGGTGTAGCTCTTGAGCACCGAACGTAGATCGGCCGGGTAAGCGGTGCCGTCGCGTGACAACACTTCGCTGAAGATGAGGACTTTGCCGGGCCCGAAGACATCGGACGGCAGCCAGTAGAACGAGCTCCAATCGATGCCCAAGCGCAGGTCGGATTCGTGTTGCTGTGAGAAGCCGCGAATCGACGATCCATCGAAGGTGAGGTTGTCGGCCGACTTGAGCAAGAACTTCTTGTCGTAGTCGAGCATGTGCAACCGGCCTTCGAGGTCGGTGAAACACACGGTGACGGCTTTGATGCGTTTTTCGTCGTTGAGGTATTTCAAGCGTTTTTCACGCAAGGAGCTCATCGAGACGCGGTCGAGGCGGGCTTGCTTGGCCTCGAGGTTCATTTCTTCGAGCTGGTCGTACGGCAGTTCGAGGAAGTCGCGGAGGCTCGTGCTCATGGGGCTCGCGTTGTTTGAGGTTTTTGCCGACGGCGGAGACTTTTTTAATATTTTCTTAGCCATGGGGCTTTATTACCACTAAAGTTACACTAAATCTCTAGTAAATTAGTCAATGACCGCGTCTCGGCGATCCTGGGCTTCCGGCTGGTTGGCGAGTGCGTGACGCCGGCGTGCACGCGTGATTAATAGGCGTCTCCAAACCGCCAAGGAGAGCCCCATGACCGGCGAAGAAATCGTCAAGCTCACCAAGCAGCACACTCTCTTTCCCTGGGCCAAAGGCTCGGATGTAAACCCGTTGCCCATCACCCGCGCTGAGGGCGTGTACATCTACACTGCTGACGGCAAGCGCATCCTCGACTTCAATTCGCAGCTCATGAGCGTTCTGATTGGCCACGGCCACAAGAAGGTTATCGCGGCGATGAAGAAGCAGCTCGATGAGCTGATCTACGTCTATCCCGGCATGGCTACCGAGCCGCGGGCTCGTTTGGGCAAGCTGCTGTCGGAGATCACTCCCGGCAACATCAATACGTTCTTCTTCACGTTGGGTGGCGCTGAGGCAAACGAGAATGCGATCCGCGCGGCGCGTCTGTACACCGGCCGACAGAAAATCCTGACGCGCTACCGCAGCTACCACGGCGCGACCAACGCCACGATGCAGATGACCGGCGACCCACGTCGCTGGGCGAACGAACCCGGCGGTCCAGGCTACGTCCACGTTATGGACCCGCAGCCGTACCACTACTCGTTCGGTAGCAGCGAAGAAGAGAAGACGGCGAACAACCTGCGCTACCTCGAAGAAGTCATCATGTACGAAGGGCCGCACACCATCGCGGCAATGTTCGTCGAGACCATCACCGGCACCAACGGCGTGCTCGTGCCCCCCAAGGGCTACATGCAGGGTTTGAAAAAGCTCCTCGAGAAGCACGGCATTCTGCTCGTGTGCGACGAGGTCATGTGCGGCATGGGCCGCACCGGCAAGATGTACGCCTTCGAACACTTCGACATCGTTCCCGACATGGTGACCATGGCGAAGGGTTTGACGAGTTCCTACTTCCCGCTGGGCTGCGTTGGTCTGGCTGACCCCATCGCCAAGCATTTCCAAGACAACGTCTTCTGGGGCGGCCTGACGTACGCGGCGCACCCGGTCGGTCTCGCCACCGCCGAAGCCGTCATCCGCGTGATGATGGAAGAGGGCATGATCGAGAACGCCCAGAAACTTGGCCGTGTGATGCGCGAAGAGATGGATCGACTAAAGAAGGCCCATCCATCGGTGAAGGAAGGTCGCTGCATCGGTCTCTTCGGCATGATCGACCTGCAGAAGAACAGCAAAGGCGAGGACTTGGCGCCCTACAACGGCTCGCATCCGGCGATGGGCAAACTCAACAAGTTCTTCTTGGAGAACGGTCTGTTCACATTCACGCGTTGGGGAAACTTCACCACCAATCCGCCGCTGTGCATCACCGAAGAGCAGCTGCGCGAGGGTTTCGCGATTATCGACCGCGGTCTGAAGATCACCGACGAGGTTTTCGAAGGTTAGATCAACAGAGCGGTAACCTTCGCGATGACATCGTCCATTTCGAAGGGCTTGGTGATGTAGCCGTCAGCGCCGACCTCGCGGCCCATCATGTGATCGTTGGGTTTCGCGCGAGCGGTGACCATGACGATCTTGATGTGTGCGGTCTGTTGGTCGTTCTTGAGTCGCAGGCACACGTCGAGGCCATCGAGCACGGGGATGTTCAAGTCGAGGAGCACTAAGTCCGGCTTGAAGTGAGTCACGAGAACTAGGGCTTCTGGTCCGGTGCAAGCCGCCGAGCATTCGAAACCGGCGGCGATGAGCGCATGCTCGACAGTGAAAAGAATGTCGACGTCGTCTTCGACGATCAGAATGCGTTTTTTGCTTGGTGCTGCCGCCATGTCCCTGACTTATAGTTCAGCCTTGAGGGACGGTCCAATGGCGGGCGTGTCGATCGAGCGGGATTTGCGGCGAAATCCGGGGCTTTTGTGAGCTCACGGGCTTCCTCGATCCCGGCTACCGTCGAAGAAGCGGCTTTGACCGTGCTTCTGAGTTCGTTGCCGGTCGGGGCTATCTACGTCGACACCGAGGGTACGCTGGTGCGCTACAACGCCGCCGCGGCTCGCCTGGTAGGGGGCGGAAAACCATTGCGCTCACGGGCTGAGTGGGAAGAGGTGCTCGGCGTGGCTCTCGCCGGACCCAGCTTCGAAGCGCGGCGTATGCCCGGACCAATCAATGCGGCGTACGAATTGTCGTGTCATGCGGTGCTCTCGGGTGAACGGCACGTCGGCACCTGGGTTTTGCTCTACGACACCGAGGCACCGTCGACGCAGCGCGGGCGCGAGACCGAACTCTTGCAAACGTTCTCGCATGAAATCCGCTCGCCGCTTACCGCGATCAAGAACGCCGTGGGTATCGTCCGCAAGAACACCCAGGATGCCGCCGAGCCTCTCCCGCGTCTGGTGGAGATCATCAGTCGCAACGTTCACAAGATGGTCGACCT
>JADMIO010817256.1_pt1 | contig 10315 bp, 7 predicted proteins | sample 8958161 | NCBI WGS metagenome assembly JADMIO01 (sample SAMN16585339, study PRJNA669376) | soil metagenome | isolation source: Crop rotation soil | place: USA: Cullars Rotation, Alabama | collected 2011
CTTTCCCGGCGGGCAGTCGTGGGTCGCGCCCGCGCCCTTCCCGCCGGTGCCGGTGTGGACGACGAACTGGGCGCACCGCAACCGATGCGCTGCTGCGCCGGTCGAGACCCGCGTGGCGGCGGACGTCGCGCGGCGTGAGTACGTACGCTGCGCCGACGACGCGAGCGTCGTGCTCTACACGATCCGCGGCGGCGGCCACACCTGGCCCGGCGGACAGCGCCTGCCGGAATGGTTCGTGGGCAAGACCAGCAACAGCATCGACGCGACGCGCGTGATGTGGGCATTCTTCCGCGCGCACCCGCTCAGCCGCCGCGACAAATCTCGTTCGTATCGATCACCTTCGGAGTAGCGCCGAGCTCCTTGGCGATAGTCAGCAAATCCTCGGTTCCGCCCGGCCCGTCTCCTGTCTTGCCGTTCCAAAGCGCCATGACCGTCAGCCGCTTCGGCGTGCGGCTCAGCGCGTATTCGAGCGTCCAGAGATTGGCGCGATTCCAGATGCTGTACTGGCGTTTGCGCTGCAGCCAGCTCGGGAGCTCGTCCTCCTCGCTGAGCTGCGCGAACCGTCCCTCCTTCTCCTTCGCCTTCATCAATGACCAGTAGCGGTCGACCCAGTCGGCGTTCGAGTCGGCGACCGACGCGTTGACGAACTTCTGCGGAGGCATGACCAGCCGGACATCGGTCGGAATCCCGAGCTCGGCGCAGACTTCGTGAAAGAGGATGTCGCCGCCGCTGGCCGCCGCGGCGATGCCGAGGTCGGGCTTCAACTCCGCGACCCTCTTGCGGATGGCCTCGCGCGCCGCGGCCACGCATGACTGCGGGAATCGCGGCGTCTCGCGCGTCGGCGCGTCGACGCGATGGCCGGTGAACACCACCACATGCTCCGGCGGCGAAGCCGAAGGCGGGGACTGCGCGAACAACGCAATGCAGTCGTCGATGCGGTCGGCCTTGAGCCCGAGGTCGAGAAAGATCTGCAACTGCCGGCGGGCGGACGCGGAGTGAAACTGCTTCTCGCCTTTCAACGCCTTGCGGTACGCGTTCAAGGCGATGGCCGGCTTGGCGGACACCAGGAACTGATAGTCGGCGAGACTCATCAGGCGCCACTCGTTTTCCGGATCGGCGTCGAGCGCCAGGCGCACGGCGCCGGACAGCGCCGCCAGCGCGCGCTCGAGATCGTCGCGGGCCACTTCCGCTTGCGCCGGCGTCTCGAATTCCTCGCCCCAGATCGCCGGACTGCTGTCGATCAACTCTTTGCGAATGGTCAGCAACGACAATGCGACGACGCCGGGATAGAACGAATTCAGGTCCTGGCTGAACGCTTTCTCGTAGCTCTTGAACGCGGCGTCGAGGTACGGCGAGCGCAGTGCCGCCTCGAGCCGTTTGGACGGGTCGAGAGCCTCCCACGACTGCACCCACAGCGTCTTTTCATTGCTGCCCCGCAGCGCATACGCTTCCGACTTGTGGCGCCGCGTGGCCGCGGAGTTCTGCAGCACGCGATCGAGGGCCTGATCGGACATGGTGAGATCGCCGAGGCGCTGGTAGACGGTTCCCAGCCGGAGATTGGCGTCGAGATCGTTGGAATCGACTTCCCGGATCCGCTCCAGCGTGCGCTTCGCCGCCGGCCACGCGCTGATGTCGAACAGCATCTTGCCCACCGTTCGCCACCCCTCCACCTCCCACGTGAACCCCGCCGCCTCGGCCGCGAGCAGGCCGAGGTACGGCACGTCCTTGGCCGCGCAGGCGCGCTCGGCTTCTTCGTAGAAACCCCGCGGGACCGGCGCAAAAGTCGACCGGCTTTGCTCGGCGAGAGCCGGCAATGAGAGGAACACCGGGCTGTCCGTGCGCTGCCCCGCCTTCGTGTCGGCCAGTGCCGTCTCCAGCTCCGCGAGCGACGCCGCGGGGTTGGTGTGGTCATACTCGACGTAGCGGTCGGTGCGCAGGTCGAACGGGACTGCGTCCTCCGCGGTGCGCTCCGCGCGCGGCTTGGTGACCCTGGCGCGGATGAGGATGGTCTGGCGTGCTCGCAGGGCGTGACGGATGCCGAGCTCGTAGAAGACGTTGGCGTTGTGCACCGAGATGTCGGCGATGACGAGGTCCGCGAGCAGCAGCTGCTCGAACATGTCCACGCGGATGTTGCCCGCCTCCACGAACTGCATTGTCGTGTCGCCGGCGATGTCGGCATTTTTCAGCGCGGGATCGATGAGCTCCTTTTGAACGCGATCGAAGTCGATGCCGTTGCGCGGGCCGAACGGGCGGACGATGAAGGCGCGCATGATTCAGATGAAGGGCCCGAAGTGCTCTTTGCTCACCTGCCCGGCCGCGGCCTTGCCGCCGATGACGAGCAGCCGCTCGATGTTCTCGATCTTGGCATTGTCCATCTTCTGGACCGACTCGGCCTCATTCCCGTCGAATCCGAGTGTCTCCAGCCCCGCCGCGCTGAGATCGACGTTGTAGCGGGCGTATAGAAAGCGGCGGCCCAGATCGACGGACAGCGGTATTTTCGTTCCATTGGCGTCGCGCGCGATCATGTCGCGCAGCTCGCTGTCGATTTTGTCGCCGTAGACGCAGCGTCCGACGACGCGGCAGTTGATGTCCTGGTCGACCAGCGAGGCGTACATCAGCGCGGACGGAATGCCGAGGCCGGTGGACAGCATGTTGCTCGCCGGGCCGGCCGCGGTGGCGCCGAGCGTCGCGGCCGCGCCCGTCCCGACGGAGATCAGCAGCATCTTGTCCTCGCCCGTTTCCCATTGCAGGTTGTACGCGGGATCGGTGGCGAAACGATAGAGAAGAAACGCCGGGTTGTTGTACGGCGTGACGCCGCCGTCGACGAACACGAAGGTCTTCTTCGGATCGTTGGGGTCGCAGGCGATGATCTCCGGCGGGAAGTAGACCGGCGCCGCCGTGCTGGCCCGGACGATCTGCCACAGCGGAATGTTCAGGTTGTTGTCGGGCCGCGAGGGATCGTTGTAACGCGCCTCGGGGTTCGCGCTGATCGGCCACGGAGAGTCCGTGGTCACATTTTTTGTGACCACGAGCAGGAGCGTTTTCAGCCGGCCGTTCTTCACCCCCTGCAGCCGCAGGTCGGTATCCTCGCCGAACGTATTCTTGAGCTCTTTCTCGAGATTTCCGTTCTGGTACAGGCTGCGGAGGCGATCGAGATAGCGCGATCGCTGAAACATCTCCGAGCCGGAGCGCCTGTAGAAGGCGATTAGGTCGTCGACCTTCATGCCGCAGGCGAGGCCGGCGGCGATGATGGCGCCCGTGCTCGTTCCGGCGATGTAGTCGAAGTACGCGTGCAGCGGGCCGACGATGCGCTCGATCTCGCGGAGGAACGACAGGGTGAGGACGCCGCGAATGCCTCCGCCGTCGAGCGCGAGCATCTTCCGCGGCGACTTGGACAGGTATCGCGGGGCGAGCTCTCCCCACACTTCCGAGTTTCTCAATGGCGCACCATGGATGGAATTATGCGCCCGCCGGTATAGTGGCGGGCATGAAGAACATCGCCGTGCCGCTGCTCGCCCTCGCATTCACCTGCGTCGCTTTGGCCGACGATCGGGCCTTCGATCCCGAGCTGGCGAAGCGGCTCGGCGCGGACGAGCGCGGCATGAAGACTTACGTGCTGTGCATCCTCAAGACCGGCCCGAAGGACGCCGAGATCAAGGGCAAGGAGCGCGAGGAGATTTTCGCCGGCCACTTCGCGAACATCGGACGGCTGGCCGATGAAGGCAAGCTCGCCGTCGCCGGCCCCTTCGGAAAGAACGACAAGTCGTTTCGCGGCCTCTACATCTTCAATGTCGCGACGATCGAAGAAGCGGAGAAGCTGGTGATGCTCGACCCGGCGGTCAAGGCAGGCGTGTTCGTGCCTGATCTGACGCCGTGGTACGGCTCCGCCGCGATGATGGTCGTCAACGAGACGCACAAGAAAATTCAGAGGCCGAAATAGTGGTGGACGGCCACCCAAGCGAAGGGAGTGCCCGCACCTGTGTCGCCTGCTCGATTTTCGTGCGGCGGATGTTCTTTGCTTCACTCGGGTTATACATTTCGTGATCTGCAGCAGACATTCGATCACCAGGCGTGATCATCGGATCACCGATGTTGATGATCGGATCACGCGAAGTGATCCCTCGAACACTTACGATGACGATCGGATCACGCGCAGTAACCCATCGAACACTCATCATCATGATCGGATCACTCGGCGTGATCCCCTGAACACTCACGATCACGATCGGATCACTCGTAGTAATCCGTCGAACACTCATGATCATGATTTGTCTGCTCAGAGGGATCCTTAGTCTGCATCGGATGGGTGGTACGATCCTTCACCCATGCACGATATCGCGCTCACGACGCCAGTGACCTTTCCGAAGGCGTGTATCGCGTGTGGTGCGCCGGCCGAGAAGCTGAGACGTTTGCGCGCAGTCGAAGGCTTCAACGTCATCATCGCGCATTTTCAGCGGTGGCTATCTCTATCAATCCCGCTCTGCCGTCACTGTGCTAACCGCCGGCTTTTGGCCTCATGGCTCATTGGCCCGGCCGCTGTTCTGCTGGGTCTCGGGCTTCCAATCGCAGCTACCGCTGCCGCCGTTGCAGACCGGCTGGATGCTGGTCCACAGATGTTTCTGATCTTCGCTGGACTGATCTGGCTTGGGCTTTTCGCGAGCAGAGGAGAGCAGTGGCTCGATTACTGGTTTCTTGGCGTGCGCGGCAAAAAATTTACCGAGGACGGCAAGACAATCACACTGCGCTTTCGCGAGGACGAGCGTGCTCGATCGCTGTCAAATGCTCTTGCATCGGGCAGGCCGTCGCCTGAGCACGAAGTCCGCGAGACGTTCAGCATATCCATCTGAACAACTGCCTCAGGAAGCGCCATCGATCTCATGTAAGAAACTCCTCGTGGCGACGACTACCTACGTGGAGGCGATACTCGGTCGATGCCGCGAGACGACGTTTACGGGGAAGTGCTCGACACGTTCGGCGGCGCGATCGACCGTCTGGCGCGCTCCTACGAAGCCGATGCCGAGAAGCGCCGCGACCTTCTGCAGGATATTCACCTGGCGATCTGGAGAAGCCTCGACACGTTCGACCGGCAGTGTTCACTGCGCACCTGGATCTACCGCGTCGCGCACAACGTCGCTGCGTCATACGTTCTGAAGCACCGGCGGGCGCGCCAACGCCCGCTCTCGAGCCTCGATGAGATCAACGAGGTTTCCTGCGCTGACGACCCGGCCGAGTCGACCGACAGGCAGATCAATCTCGGCAGGCTGTACGCGCTCATTCAGCATCTCCAGCCTTTCGACCGGGAGCTCATGCTGCTGTACCTCGAAGGACTCGATGCGGCCTCCATTGCCGACATCATGGGAATCACGCCGGCGAATACCGCGACGAAAATCCATCGCATCAAGAAGCTCCTCGGCAGGAGATTCCACAAGGGAGAACGTCATGACGCCTGAAGAACCTGACGACGCCGGCACGCTGTGGCGTGCGCAGACGCCAGAAAACGCGCAACCAAATTCCGAGGAAATGCGACGCGCGGTGGAACAAATGGAGAGAAAAATGCGCAGAGGCACAATCGATTTTGTCGTAGCCATGGTTTTGACGTCAGCCGCGATCGTCTGGATCGCCGTGGAGTTCCGCCACCCGCTGCTCACTGTCGGCGCGATCGTCGCCCTGGCAGGCCTGGCGTTCCTGGTATTCGAAGTGCTCCAGCACAGAAGACGCGCTCCGGTAGCGGAGAACGGCGCCGCGGCGTCGATCGAATTCCATCGGGACTTGCTGCAGCACTGCCTCGAGTTTCACCGAAAGCGGCTGTGGCTCCGCGTGCTGACGCTCGCCCCCGGCGGCGTGTTGTTCTTCCTGGGGTTCGCGGCGGCACGGCCTGATGTCGCTGCGCTGATCTACGTCGAGCTGGCAACGTTCGTCCTGATCATCATGCTGATCGTCCCGGTCAATCGCCGGGCCGCGGCAAAGCTCGAGTGCCAGATCGCGAACCTGACCAGTCTCGGCGAGGAACCGGGCGCTCAGTAGTTGTCGGCGGCGGTCAGCGCCGCGATCTTGCCGTCTTTGGTCAGCGTGACGGAAACGAGCAGCGTGACGCTCTTGTAGGTGAATTCGTAGCGATAGCGGCTGCCTTCGGCGACATCGGTCCGCTCGACGAGCTGCACCTGGAGCGGATCGCCGATCGGCCGCAGGTAATCGCCGTACATCTTTGCCGTGGCCGGAAAGAACTCCGCGCGCGCGGCGGGCGCGAACCGCTGCGGATCGGCGCTGCCCGCGGCCAAGTCGTGCAGCAGCTGCGCGACCATCTTCGTCACCTGTGGCTCGGTGTCTTCGATGGCCTGATAGCGCGGCGGCGCGACCGCCGGGAGGACCATGCCGGCGATGACGTGCGACATCATCTGCGTCCGCGCGCCCTTGAGGTTCGCCATCACGATGACGGTGAGCTTGTCGTCGACGTAGCGCGAGATGTTCGCGTTGAAGCCCTGCCACGCGCCTTCGTGCTCGATGAGGCGGTGGCCGTTGGCGTTCATGACGAACCAGCCGAAGCCGTAGGTCGCGGTCGTGCCGTCGTTCAATCGTGCCGGCGTCCACATGCGCGCCAGGACGGACTGCGGCAGCAGCGTGTCGCCGTACAGCGCGGCGTCCCACTTGGCGAGATCGAGCACGGTCAAGTAGAGCGAGCCGTCCGCGGTGCGATTCAGCGTCGGCGAGATCCAGGGCTGATTGAGCAGGCGGCCGTCATACCAGACGTATCCCGCGGCGCGATCCGGAATGATGGCCGGCTCGCTGATGATACGCGCCGTGGTCATGCCGGCGGGCGTGAAGATCTTTTCTTTCAGGAAGTCGCCGTAGAACTTCCCTGTGACGCGGTGAATGAGGATACCGAGGGTGACGTAGCCGGCGTTGCTGTAGGCCCATCGCTCGCCCGGTTTGAACGCCAGCGGCTGGGCCTCGATGATTTCGAGCAGCTGCTCTTCGGTGTAGTCGCGCCGCATGTCGAAGCCGGCGGGATAGTCGGTCAACCCGGACGTGTGCGACAGCAGCTGGCGGATGGTGATGTCCTTCCACGCCGGCGGGACATCGCCGAGGTATTTGGCGATCGGGTCGTCGAGCTGGAGCTTCCCGCTCTCGGCAAGCATCATCACCGCGGTCGCGGTGAATTGCTTGCCGATCGAACCCGATTGAAAAACCGTCTGCGGCGTCACCGGGACTCGCAGCTCGACGTTCGCCATGCCGTAACCCTTGGCGAAGATCACGCTGCCGTTTCGCACCACCGCCACCGCCACGCCGGGCACGTGGCTCCTGGTCATCTCGCCGGCGACGTATTCGTCCAATCCGGTGGGTGCCGGCTGCTGCGCGAGAGCGGTGGCGGTCGAGAACGCGCTGACCGCGAGGAGCAGGAGAGGTCTGCTGAGCATGCGCTCATTGGACGTCCGGCCCTCGCGGTGGTTATGCGATCACTGCCGAACGGCGAGCAGGTCGTCGAAGCTGACCGTGCCCGGGTTCGTCTCCCCCTTCCAGGTTCCGGCCTTCAGCTCGATGTGCATCGCGGTGATCGCCAGCTCGCGCGTCATGCGCTTCTGCTCGCTCCACGCCCCCGGCGCGCCGCCCGCGTCGGGCGCCGTCTCCCACACCATCTCGTCGGTCGTTGAGTCGTGGCGGATGCGCCACCAGGCATGCTGCACGGGATCGAAGGGGATGGAGAAGGGCGATTTCTGGTTGTTGATCTTTTTCTCGAAGTAGAGCAGCCCGTGCTCCTCGTACATGCGGTAGTGATTCAGGCTGTCCAAGGGAAGCGTGAAGCTCGTGGTTGCGTCTGTCGCGGTGTTGGCGACGGCAACCGGGTGTACGCGAACCCACGCGCCGGTGAGGTCGTACGTCGCGTTCGACAGGATGCCGTTATAGTGACTGCCCGTTGCGCTGTCCTTCAGCGGCCCGATGTTCAGATGCCCGCTCGACTGCGCGACCGGCACGGTCGTGTCCTGAGTGCCGCTCAGCACGGCGATGGTCCACTTGGAGCCGTCGATCGACGCGGAGTCGAAGGTGTCGGCCAAGAGCGTCGTCGACGTCGACTCCTGCGTGAACTCCAGCCAGTTGAGGTTGCCCATGACGCTGGAGGTGCCGTTCGTGTCGGCGACGAACGTGAGCACGTGCTGTCCGGCAGTCAGGGAGATGCCGCTGTGCGAGACCGTCGTCCACGACTGCCAGTCGCCGGTATTCGGCACGCTCAGCGATCCGCCGGTGACGTTGTTGCCGTCCACCTCGACGTGGAAGCTGCCGCCGTCGCCGATGTCGGCTACGCGGGCGTTGAGCGTGTAGCTGCCGGTGCTGGCCACGTTCACCGTGAATTTCAGCCATTCCGTGGCCGGGAGCCAGCCGACGTCGTAGCCGCCGCCGGTGTCGGTGGTTCCTTCGATGTCCACGTCGGTCGAGCGGAACTGTCCGCCGGAATTGCCCGCGGTGGTGTCGTGATAGGCGACGCCTTCGCCGCCCTCGTCGAACTTCTCGCCCTCGATGCGTCCGGGGATCGCCGCGGCAATGCCGAGGTAGGGCGTGTTGCCGGGCGCGCTGCCGAATGAGTAGACGGCGACGACCGGGTAGTGATCGGAAAGCGAGGGCGTTGGGCGATCCACCGAGGTGGGCTGTGCGGTGCTGCCGGTTTGGGAGAACCAGTAGTCGATGCGCGAGGTGTTGTGCGTCCAGGACGTCGAGCCGGTCTCGGTCGGCCTGAGCGCCGCCCAGGCGTCGGTGTAGCCGGCGGTGAAAACCTGATTGGACGAAGAGCCTGGACTGGCATTCAAGTCCCCGCCGAGGAGCCTGGGACCGGTGAATTGGTTCATCCACGTCACCAGTTGGTTCGCCTGGCTGACGCGGATCGACTCATAAGCCCCACCGGCCGCGAGGTGCGTCCCGAACACCTGCACGTCCTGGGTGCCGATATGCACTTTGACGCGCACCGCGCTGCGCGCATCGGTGTATTCGTCGCGGCCCCACAGGAGCGTCTGGCTCGGCTCGTCCTGAAATGGCAGCCGCGAGAGGATGGCCACGCCGTCCTCGTCCGGCGTATTGCAGACCGGGTTGGCCGCGTACGGATCGGGCGATCCGAACTGTTGGCAGTTCTGCTGGTACTTCGCATACCAGGTCGCGCCGGTCTTGGTTTGCAACTGCGTCTGATACGTCTGGTACTGACTGGGGTAGTTGACCTCCTGCAGAATCACTACGTCCGGGTTCTGCGTAACGATGAAGTCGGTCTGCGCGTTTTCGCCGGCGTCAGCGTGTTGGATGTTCCAAGTCATGACTTTCAATGATTGAGCGTGAGCATGGCTCACGCCGGTAAGCACAATGACGGTGGTCGTGAGAAGGAGGGCGATACGAGTTCTTCCGAGCATTGAGATCCTCGCTTTTGTTTGTGCGGCGAGCGGCGAGGAAGCAATGGCGGTTCCGTGTATCGCGGCTTGCGATGACCGTTCAGAAAACTATCGCAGAACAACCTAGCTAGGTTGCGGCGATGCGGGTGAGCGAGTCGATGACCGCGCGCGGCAGCTGCGAGTGCTTGCGCAGCATGTTGCGCAGCCAATCAACTTTCTGCTCGTTGGTCATGGTCCCGTGATTTGCGCTGCGGAAGGTCGTCCGCCCCTTCTGCATCTCGAAGGAGAGCGTCTGATCGCCGCCGACTTCTTCCACTCGGAGCCAACTGTCGTCATCGAGAATGACTTCACCGGAGTCGCGATAGCGGATGTTTTTCGCGCGGATCTCGATGTGCTTCGCAGCGCCGTCGCGCGAGCCGGTGAATTCGATCGTCGCGTTCCAGGTGTGCGGCTTCGACGCATCCGGCGGCGCGTCGCCGTACGCCGCGGCCTGATCGAACGCGGAGAGGATGACCCGGCGCGCGTCGTCGCACCACGGCGTGTCCACGCCGTCGACGGTGTAGCGGCGAACCGGCTGGAGATCTCTGCCCGGCGTGATCTCCACTTCGCGAACGGGTCCGTGCGCCGAGGTCTGCTTCGCGCGGACGTAGCCGCCGGGCGCGTCGAAGCGCACGTCGCGGGCGTCGTCGCTGATCCACGCGTCGTGCGCTTCGAAGTGGACGCGCGTGTCGCCGTCCGGCCCGCGGAAGGAGCGGCTCAGGACGCCGTCGGTGAAGTGGCTGTCCGGCTTGACGGCCATGGTGATGCCCGGCGCGAACGCTGCCGTCAATACGACGATCACGACGGCGATGAGCAGACGAACGTGCAGGCGCAGCGGCGAGTCGGGACTGCCGTTCGCGCGCAGCACGCGCGTGACGCGCGCGATCAGGTGCGAGCCTCCCTCGGGAAAG
>JADMIO010972927.1_pt1 | contig 10315 bp, 5 predicted proteins | sample 8958161 | NCBI WGS metagenome assembly JADMIO01 (sample SAMN16585339, study PRJNA669376) | soil metagenome | isolation source: Crop rotation soil | place: USA: Cullars Rotation, Alabama | collected 2011
GTTCTTCTGCTTGTTTTGCTTGGTTCCGCTTCTGTGGTTGTGGCTCAGGAGGCTGGAATCGTAGGAACGGTCACCGATCAATCAGGTGCCGTGGTTTCCCAAGCGGCGGTAGCAGTGAAAAATCTGGCGACTGGGGAATCGCACCAGACCACCACGAATAACGTCGGTCAGTACAGAATTCCGAACCTGGAGGTTGGCACCTACGAAGTTGTGATTGACAAAGCAGGATTTCGGCGGGGTGTTGTTCAGCGAGTTAAGCTCGAAGTTCAGTTGATCACCCGCGTTGATTTCACCCTGCAGCTGGGTGAAACGACGAACGAAGTTAGGGTGACGGCAAATCCAGGCTCTCTTGAGACAGAACAATCGTCGATAGGGACGCTCCTGGAAAACAAGATGGTCACGGAGACCCCTCTCAACGGCCGAAATTTCCTTCAGCTACAAACCTTATTGCCCGGCGTTACTCCCGGCCGAAACGGCTTCTTCTCCGCAGTGAAAATCGACGCTCAGACGACGGATATCGGGGGAGGAGCGTTCTCGGTAAACGGCCAGAAACCGATCTATAACGACTTCCTCCTGGATGGGGTCTCTTTTCAAGAATGGGAAAACAACACAAACGCCTTCAACCCTTCAATCGACGCCATCGAGGAGTTTCGAACACAAGGCAGTAACTACAGCGCCGAGTTTGGCATCAACGCAGGCGGATTAGTCAACATGGTGATGAAGTCTGGCACCAACCGCTTCCATGGCAGCGCCTATGAGTTTATTCGGAATGACAAGTTGGACGCTGCCAATTACTTCACTAATTTCTTCGGTGAACCCAAACCTCCGCTCCGACGCAACCAATTTGGAGGCACTCTGGGTGGCCCCATCGTCCGAGACAAAACTTTCTTCTTCGCCAGCTATGACGGGTTCCGTGAGGCACGCGCCCAGACGCTCAGTGGCACATACCCGACAGCGGCGATGCGAACGGGCGACTTTTCCGAATTGTTGAATCTTCCGACTCCGATCACGATCAGCGACCCGGTAACCGGCGTTCCCTTCCCAGGCAACATCATTCCATCGAATCGTATTTTGAGTTTTTGGCCAGCCTTCCTGTCCAAATATATTCCCCTTCCGAATCGCCCTGGCCTCGACCAAAACTTCGTTACCGCTCAAACTCACCACAACGACATCAATCAAGGGATGGTGCGGTTGGATCATCGATTGACCGAGAAACTCTCGCTCGATGGCCATTACGTCTACAACCAGGTGACGGATTTGCCTGTATCGCTGAATCCAACATTCGGATCTTCGCAAAACAGTCGCGCCCACAACATCATGCTGCATGCCGCGTACGTTCAAAGTCCAAATACGGTGATTGACTTCCGTGCGGGCTATCTACGGTTTTGGCAGGACCTAAAAGGCAACCTGGAGGGTACGACCCCATACATCGCGCGTGACGTAATGGGAATCCAGGGAATACCGGACGATCCCCGTTCCTCCGATGCACCGTTTTTTAGCGTCGCCGGCTTCGATGGTCTCGGATCCTCTAATATCTCACTGCCTCGGAAATGGATTAACGAACGCTATGAGTACCATTTCAGTGTCTATTCGCACCACAATCAGCACGACCTGAGCTATGGCCTTGCAGCGACGCGCCTGCATAACACGTTTCAAGAACGGATCATACCTAACGGGCTTTATTTCTTTAACGGTATCTTCAGTGGCTACGGAATGTCCGACATGCTGTTAGGCATTCCCGACACCTGGATAGGTGCACCCGATGAATTCGACCCTAATTTTCGGGCGTGGTCATTTTCGCCGTGGATTCAGGATGATTGGCGTGTAACCAATAACCTCACTTTGAATATCGGATTACGTTATGAGTGGATTGGACATCCATACTCGGCAAATGACGAGATCTCGAACGTACGTCTGCCTGGGGGGGGCGGCCTAGCCACAGTGGTAATGCCCGGCCAATGTATACCAGAGCTTCCGAGCCATCAGTGTTACCTTGGCGGTCTAACGGTAAACAAGCCCTCAACACGCAGCACCCTGGCTAACAACAATAAGAACTTTGCGCCACGTATCGGCTTCGCCTATCGGCTCGGAGACCGTACCGTAGTGCGATCGGCGTACGGCATATTCTTTCAAAAAGAGTTCATGGGGAGGAGCACGATATTAGCAACGAATCCTCCGTTTGTTGGCTCTTTTACCGTGAACAACACCCCACAGACCTTCCAAAACTTCAGTTTCACTGATCCGTATGCGGGTCTTTCGCAAGGTGGGAAGCTGGGTTTTGAATATATTCCTGAACATACTCCGAATGCATATTTGCAATCGTGGAATGTTGCCATACAACGCGAGTTGGGTGCCGGCATCACCCTTGAGCTAGCTTACGTTGGCAACAAAGGAACACACCAGGAATCGAACACCGTTCCTAACCAACCACTTCTCCCTGGACCAGGGGACCTTGATGCAAGACGACCGTACACGAATGTATCCGGAATTGCAGGTGAGGAATCCATAGGGAACTCGTCCTACAACGGTTTACAGATCAAGGCAGAGAAGCGGTTTTCTAACGGCCTATCTTTCTTATCGTCGTATACGTGGTCGAAAGCGTTCGCTTCTGGCTGTGACTTCCAGTTCACAGTCACGCCCAGCGGTGGTTGTGTTTCGAATCAGTACGACCCGCAATCCGCCCGTGGGTTAGATCAGAATGATCAGCGCCATCGATTTACTCTAAGTTGGTTGTATGCCCTTCCGTTGGGCAAAGGAAAACTCCTCTGGTCGAATACGTCCGGGGCGGTCGAGAGAATCATCTCCGGCTGGCAACTGGGTGGCATAGTGGCGGCAGCCTCAGGCCAGCCCCTCACCCCGATTCTTACCTTCGACAATCCCAATGTTGGTGCGCAAATCGCCCTTCCGGATGTTGTTAGCAATCCGAACAAGGGACCCAAAACCATCGACGAGTGGTTCAATACAAGTGCTTTCCAGACTCCGGCTCCATTCACTTTTGGAAACGCTCGCGTTGCCAGCATCACAGGACCCGGATCGGTGAATGTGGATTTCTCGATCTTCAAGAGCATTCCTATCACCGAGAGGCTGAACCTCCAGTTTCGTTCCGAATTTTTCAACGTGCTGAATCACACGAATTTCGGAGACCCAAACACCACGTTCGGTACACCGCAGTTCGGAAAGATTTTTGGAGCCGCACCGAGCAGGGAGATTCAATTCTCACTTCGGCTAGAGTTCTAGTCCCGTGTTCCCGTAAACAGTTCACGTGATTTGATTCGGGCTTATTTCACGAACATCGGGGATGAAGCTATTGGCCCAAGTTTCTCTCCCCAGAGGAACTTGGGCATGAAGTCGAGATTTCGACCGGTAGTTGTTTGACCGTCATGAATTCCAGATCGCCAGAAGCACGAGCGTGAACAACAACACCGGAGGATTGTGATGGACAGGACACCGTTGCTGAGACGTGTCGCACTTACATTGATTCTGGCATTCCAGTGCATCTGGAACATCCCAGCAGTTAGCGGTGCGGAGAACACGTCTCGGTCCCGGATCCTTCTGGAAGGCGGAAGTATTCTGGTGGATCCAGCCGAACCTTCCTACGTCCAGTATGGAGCCAACGACCTTGGCACCTACTTACGTGAGATCAGCGGAGCCAGTTTTACTGTCGACACGATCGAGCGCGGCGGCTCGAAGAGCAAGCTGACGATCGTGATCGGGCAAAAGACGGCCAAGAGATTCGGAATCGATTTAACATCCGAAACCGATTTGGGGGAGGAAGGCGCAGTCATTCGCGATCTGAAAGGCAATGGATCGGACATCATTGTCGTTGCCGGCTCCAGCCCGCGAGGCACCAATTGGGGGATCGCGACACTTCTAAGGCTAGTTCACGCTGGCGATCGAGTGCCTTATGTTGAAGCGCCGCTGAATCTTCGTAGCAAGCCTAAGATGGCAATCCGTGGGTATAACTTTTCCAATGGGGCAGGAAACCTGAAGTATCCATACGGATTTCGAAATTGGGGAGAGCAGGATTGGAAGCGAGTCATCGATATCGCTTGGGCAGAGCGAGTAAATGTCATCCTCATGTGGCCCTTTATGGAGATCATTCCGGTTCCGCTGTCTTCAGAGGATGAGGCCTATCTTCAGGAAGTGCGCCGCGTCGTTGACTACGCTCAGAGCAAACGAGGGATCAAGGTTTGGATCATGCAAGCGGCAAACCGTATAGGGGTTTCTGATTGCCACAGCCCTGATCCCCTCAAGCGAGGGTATTGGGTTAAGGGCTGCCAACAGGACATGAATCCTGCCGACCCCGAGCAGTTCGAGAGGATCAAGAAATCCTTCGAAGCCCTTTACCAGAACGTCAATAACGCAGACGGCTTCTGCATCATTGACTCCGATCCGGGCGGTTGGCCGCAAAGCCCGTTAAGCGAACAGACAAAGATCTTCCGCGCGGCCCGACAAATTCTGGACCGTTATAACGTCCACGGTAAAAAAGCGGTGTTGGTTGATTGGATGTGGGTCGGATGGGGACGCCATTTTCTTGGTCCAACCGAGGAGTTTCCGGCGGGGTACCAGTGGACAACCAAGGACCCCACAGAGCAGGACGTGGCTTTCATGGTTAAGACGATCCGCACATTCAAGCAGGACGTCCCCGAACCATGGGAACTTGTGGACGGTATGACGCCGTACCTCAAAGCCGTTAAGGCCGAGTCGGTTCAGGGAAAAACCACATACCAGCCCTTCGGGGTGCTGGGGAATGACGTTTTCCCAGCGACTAACCTGGAATTTTCGTCAATTCGCGGGATTCTGAATGAGGCATTCAATGTCACCGGGCTGAAGGGACTCATGGGCTACAACCCGATTGCGCTACTTGAGTTCCCTAGCACGAACTACTTCTTCGCGAACCTGTGGGACCCGGAATATGGAAATCGTACACAGGAACAGGTCTTGACGGACATCTCGGAGATGCTTTATCCGGAACACAAAGAGCTTCTCGCCAACTCATTCCTCGGCCTGCTGGAAACGAAGCCTGACAAGATCAAGGAGACGCTGCTCCGGCTGGAAACCCTCATCAAGTCGGGGGATCTCGGCCGCCCTGGAGGCATTGGCCGATTTCTCTTCCCCGATCGTGCCGTCGTCGCCAGAGATCTGGCTGCCCAACTCAGGATCCGCTACGCCCGGCAGAATTTCATTCAGGCGATGCAAGACGGCAAAGCTGACGCAAGCGAGAGTTCGCAACTGGTGCACGAGTTTTTTAACGAACTCTTAAGCTGGGCGAAGGAAACGGGCTGGACGAGCGGCGGGCAACCGTTTTATGACGCCGCCTTGTTGCGTGAATGCGGATGCCAGAACCCGGAATTCATGAAAGCCATGTCTCGACTAAAACACATTGTTCTTGAGAAAAACACCAGCGGAACCGAAGAGAGCAGCTATGCCCGAATCAGCGCGTTTTTTGGTCCCATTAGCAAAGCTCTCTTGGAGAAATACGACGAAGACTCGGTGATGATGGGATGTGTCGAGCCATTCAAGCTCGGTTTGATCCAGATACCTTAGCGATCATCATCATCGTCTGTTCCAGCTTAAGGGACTCTGGATTCATGCACGATCGATAGAGATGGCGCGGGTGTGCTCGGTGTATGGGTGAGCAGAAATCCTGCAAGCGGGGGACTGTTGAAAATTACAAGCATCGATTGCCATGTGCTGTTAGATCCCGGATATGACGTTGGAGCGACGAGCTCGTCGCAGGACGACATTGTGGTGGAAATCCATACAGATGAGGGGATTACCGGGATTGGGGAAACGGACGTGAATCCCTGGATTGCTAAGGCCTGCATTCAAGCACCTGGCACGCATACGATGGGGCTCGGGTTGTCGGAGATGTTGATCGGCGAAGATCCCATGGACGCCGAGCGACTGTGGGAAAAGCTTTACGTGGGATCAGCCATGAACGGACGCCGCGGTGCCGTGATCCATGCCATCGGTGCGTTGGACATGGCGTTATACGATTTGCGCGGCAAGGCATTGGGAAAGCCGTGTTATGAACTGCTGGGAGGTGCGGTGAAGAAATCGATCACGCCGTATGCGTCACTTCAGCCAGAGGTCAGCTCGTTTGAGGCATATCGCAGTTCCATCAAAGATTGGGCGCTGCGGGCCAAGGGATTAGGATTTCGGGCAGCGAAGATTGAGGTTACGCCTTGCGGACCGTACGCGCACAAGGGATTGAAAGCTTCGCATGCGGATATGACGACGGTGATTGGCGAAGTTCGGGATGCCGTCGGGCCGGACTTCACGCTGATGGTGGATGTTCAGTATGCGTTCCCCGATGCAGACACTTGTCTGAAGGCCATTCGTCCGTGGGTGGAGTTCAATCTGTTCTTCGTGGAGACGCCGCTGCCGTCCGATGATCTAGAAGGTTATGCACGTTTGAGCCAGGAACAATCGATTCCGATCGCGGCTGGTGAATGGCTGGCCACGCGGTTCGAGTTTTTGGACCTGATGGATCGCGGAAAGGTGAAGGTTGCACAGCCCGATGTCGGTCGCGTGGGAGGATTCACCGAAGCAAAGCGCGTGTGCAATCTTGCTGACCAGCGAGGGTTGACGATTGTTCCCCACCTTTGGAAGTCCGGGATCTCGATCGCCGCGGCGGCGCATTTAGCAGCGACAACGCCCAATTGCGCCTTCATCGAGTTTCTTCCTGATTCGTTGTGCGAGTCCTCATTGCGAAGAGAACTGGTCTCGAATGAGTTGCGCATGGTCGATGGAGAGATTGCCTTACCGAAATTGCCGGGGCTTGGTGTGGACTTGAACCGCAAGGCGCTGGAACGATTCAAACAGGAAGCAGAGTCTGCCACGCGTGCACTGATGTGCTAAGAGGCCAAGGACCCAACCGAAGCTCTGTGTTTATCTATCGCGCAAATGGTCTGTTGGTTTATGCCAATTTGCCGGAATCAGACGCCAACTCGGTATCTTGAGGGACATTGGCTTGGGAATCGCGACAACTGATGACTCACAGGTCTTATAATTGTGGCACATACAACACTGGCCTCCGATATGCGGGGCTTGTATTTCACTTTCAAAGAATCTGATGTGAAGTGCCACACAGAAGCGAGAAGGATTATTAGTTAGTCACCGGCGTCAAACCTGTAGCCTACCCACGGCTCTGTCCGAAGATATCGTGGATTCGCAGGAGTCGGTTCGATCTTCTTTCGCAGTTGCCTAACCAAGACACGGACCACGTCGGGGTCTCCTGAGTGAGTGCGGCCCCAAATTTCGAGCAGCAGGTGCTTGTGTGTCATGACCTTTCCATTGTTCTTTATGAGGTAGGCGAGTAGCTCGAATTCCTTGGGGGTGAGCGCGATCTCGCGCCCCAAGAGAGTACAACGGCGAGATGACAAATCGATCTTGAAGGGGCCCGCTTCAAATGCGTTGCTGATCGGTTGTTCCAGGTTTGCTCGTCTTAATGCTGCTTTAACTCGGGCAAGCAATTCCTCCATTCCAAATGGCTTCGTAACGTAGTCGTCCGCCCCCTTTTCCAGAGCTTCCACCTTCATTGATTCGTCATCACGGACGGAGAGCACGATGATTGGTGTCAACTCATGCGTGCGAATCTGTTCACAGAGTGCAAGACCATCCATGCTTGGCATGCGGAGATCGGTGATCACAAGGTGCGGTTTCCATGCCCGGAACAATGTCAACGCGGAATCGCCGTCCATAGCTGTACGCACCTGGTAGCCGTTGGCACAAAGGGAGCCCTTCAGGACCTGAGTGATCTGTGGCTCATCGTCGACGACCAATATGCGAGATCCATTCATTGCAACACCCCCGGCAGGCTTATGACAACCCTAGACCCTGGCTGGTTGTTGAAGCGATTAGCTATTTCGATGCTGCCGCCGTGGGCTTCGACAATACCGCGTGCGATTGCGAGGCCAAATCCAAGTCCATCAGTCTTATCGTGATCTAGACGGAAGAACTTCTCGAAAACGAGTTCACGCTTGTCCGCGGGAATTCCGGGTCCTTCGTCCTCTACCCAAATGGTGACTCCACCGGCGTCACCCTTCCGTGCGGTGACTCTCACAGTGGTACCCCGAGGAGAATACCGTGCTGCATTGTCGAGAAGACAATGAATGACTTGGGAAGCTGCTTTCGGATGTACGAATGCCCGCAAATTCTCATCACATTCCACGCTGAAATTATGGGTTTGGGTCATGGTACCCATGCGCATTAGAGCGGCTGTGACAATTTCTTCGACCGGTGTGGCTTGTGGTGCGACGATAGCATTGTCCCGAGCTTCAACCGTCGCGAGCTCCACCATTCCTTCGATGAAGTGGTTCAAGCGGTCCGCCTGCTGGACGATGATGGAGAGAAATTCTCGCTGAGAGATTCCGTTGGGAGCCGGGTTTGGAGAATCGACTACGTCTCGCAAAGCTGTGGCAGCCGCTTTAATGGAAGTCAGGGGCGTACGAAGATCATGAGTAACGCTGTCGAGTAGAGCGGATTTCATTTTCTCCGAACGCCGAATGCCTTCTGACTCGCTCTCTCTTTCAAAGGAAGCCTGCAGTTGCTGGTAAAGCCTCTCCATTTCTTTCGATCGTCTTTGTGCACGGGAGGAGAGATGACCGACCAATGCTGAGGTGATCAAGTACACTATTAACGCAACCAGATCATCGCCATCGGCCAGTTGCAATTGGAATTTCATGGTGGGTGGCACGTAAAAGAAGTTCAAGTAAACGGCCCCGAGAACAGAGGCGAGTAGAGCGGGTCCGGTGCCCCAGCGCAGAGCGACCAGAAGAACCACGATCAATTGAGCGGCGGCAGCCGTGACACCCCTAAGTCCGGGGTAAAGAGGCCACAGTATCAAGGCAACGACGATTACCCCGGAAAAAGCCACTAGGTACCCGCATCTGCGACTTTGGAGGGATGCAAATGTCAAATGACACCTCGATCCAGAGCTTCCGAACAAATCTCAATTTCTTATGAACTTCTAATGCTGGAGACGCAATCGCGATGGCATCATTGCTTCACGCTGATAGGCGATTCCGACGGATGTGGAAATATCCGAAAGTTGAGTCTGTCTGATTCCTAAAAGGCGGGCACGTCAAGATTGGGGTCAAACCGTGCTCGCCCGCGCATTCCTCCAACGTTAAGGCCGAGTAGCAGTCTCTCATGTTCAACTCCGCCGGGGCGAGACAACTCCCCCGGCTTTTTATCGCTCTGTGAGCGTTGAACTCGGCGATTGCGCGTATCTTCTTCCGGTTCTATCTCCACTACAACCTACATAAAGGTTAGTCCAAGAGGTGCATCCCCAAGACTAAGCGGCGGGACTAGAAAATCTGAACACTAGCAATTTCCAACTTGAAAGCGCAGCCTGTGAGCAATCGTTTGACCCCGTCAGGAGGATCCCATGAAGGACATGAGGACGTTGTGCCTCATCTTCGCGGGCGCTCTGGTGTTGACGGTGGTTGCCTCAGCCCAGAACGTCTACAACCTCAACTACTACTCCAACCGAAACAACACCGCACTTGCAGACTCAACGCTGCGGGTCATCAATCCGGGAACCGTCGGAACACCGATCTCACCCGGCCATGGCACGATTTGCGCCGATATCTATGTGTTCGATTCGACGCAAGAAATGATCGAGTGCTGTGCGTGCCCCATTACTGCCAATGGCATCCTGCAACTCTCGCTCCTCAATGATCTTACGCAGAATCCTCTTACAGGATTCCCGGCGCCTAACTCTGGCGTAATCAAGATCGTGTCGGATGATGCGAGAAGCTGTGACGAGACCTCACCAGTTCCTACTCCGGAGTTGCTCTCGTGGCAGACACACACACAGCAGCCGATCGCTGGTACGTATGTCACAACCGAGGACGAATCCCAACCTGCCTATCTCACCCCAGGTGAATTGAGATTCCTTGGACAGGCTTGTGCTTTCGTCCAGTACCTCGGTAGTGGCAAAGGTGTGTGCCAGTGCGGTACAGCTAGCTAAGTTGTCTTTGGGCCAGAATTGCTCGATGTTCGAGCTGGGTCGGGGTAGTCCAACGACCCAGCTTTGACATTGGAAATTCTTCGGGGCCGTGCAGTTTGTCGTTAGGGCGTGAACCCAAAGAGCTTCACTACTTATATAAGTATCTGCGGCGTTTGGCTGCCATCAAAAAAAGCGCCTGCGAGATCAACAACGTACTGACATTTATCCGGCGGAAGAGCCCAATGAAATCACTACATAAAGTGCAATTTTCATTCGCTATTTCTCCTTAATCAGCCTGTTCTCGTCTACAGAACCTGGGGTTTCTCCTGCTATACATGTACCCGCGCGATCTCATGG
>JADMIO012731315.1_pt1 | contig 10315 bp, 9 predicted proteins | sample 8958161 | NCBI WGS metagenome assembly JADMIO01 (sample SAMN16585339, study PRJNA669376) | soil metagenome | isolation source: Crop rotation soil | place: USA: Cullars Rotation, Alabama | collected 2011
CTTTCCCCCGTGATCTGGACCGGCAACCCGGTGCGCGAAGAGATTGCGAAGATCGACGCGCCGGCAAACCGGTACCGCATGCGCGCAGGCACGTTGCGACTCACCGTGATCGGCGGCAGCCTGGGCGCGCAGGCCTTGAACGAAACGGTGCCGCAGGCGCTGGCGCTGATTCCCGAATCCGAGCGCCCGCACGTCACGCACCAGTCGGGCACGCGACATCTCGGAGACGTCGAAGCGAATTACCGGCGCGCGGGCGTGCAGGCAACGCCAGTCGCGTTCATCGCGGACATGGCCGCGCAATATGCGGCCTCCGACCTGGTGATCTGCCGCGCCGGAGCCTCCACGATCGCGGAACTGGCCGCCGCGGGGATCGCCAGCATCCTCGTGCCGTTTCCGCACGCGGTCGACGATCATCAGACGCACAACGCGCGCTTTCTCTCCGAGCGCGGCGCCGCGGTGCTGATTCCGCAAAACGAGTTGACGCCGCAGAAGCTCGCCGGGCTTCTGCAGAACCTCACCCGCGAGTCGCTGCTCGCGATGGCGCAGAAAGCGCGCGAAGTCGGCAAACCGGATGCAACCGAGGCGGTCGCCGCCGAATGCATGAGGCTCGCGGCATGAAAACATTTTTTGGCCACAGAGTTCACAGAGGACACAGAGCCCTAAGGGGGGGCAGGATTCTCTGTGCTCTCTGTGTTCTCTGTGGCGCATGGGTTTTTAGGATGAAGCATAAGGTCAAACGCGTTCATTTCGTCGGAATAGGCGGGATCGCTGCGAGCAGGGAGCAGGGGCCCGTCGAGTTGTATGCGACGGGATGCGACCGCCCGCGAGCGGCGTCGGCCGCCGTTTCGAACGTGATGCTGCCGGGGGCCATGGCGCAATGAAACACAAAGTCAAACGTGTTCATTTCGTCGGAATTGGCGGCGTCGGCATGAGCGGCATCGCCGAAGTGCTCGTCAACCTCGGATTCGAAGTGAGCGGCTCCGACTTGAACGACAACGCCGTCACGCGGCGCATGAAGAAGCTCGGGGCGAAAGTCGCGCAGGGCCATGCGTCGGAGAACGTCGCGAGCGTCGACGCGGTCGTGATTTCGAGCGCCGTGAAAGAAGACAATCCCGAAGTCGCCGCGGCGCGCGCAAACAAGATTCCGGTGGTGCCGCGCGCGATGATGCTCGCCGAACTCATGCGCCTGAAGCAGGGTATCGCGGTGGCCGGCACGCATGGGAAGACCACCACCACGAGTCTCGTCGCGAGCGTGCTCGCCGAAGCGGGCATGGATCCGACATTCGTGATCGGCGGGCGGCTCGAGGCGGCCGGCTCGCATGCGAAGCTCGGCACCGGCGAATTCATCGTCGTCGAAGCCGACGAATCGGACGCGTCGTTCCTCTACCTCGCACCCGTGCTCGCGGTCGTCACCAACATCGACGCCGATCACATGGAGACGTACGGCCATTATTTCGGCCGCCTGCGCCAGGCGTTTCTCGACTTCGTGCAGCGCCTGCCGTTTTACGGCACGGCGGTGTTGTGCATCGACGACGCGAATGTGCGGGAAATCCTGCCGGCGGTCACCAAGCCTGTCACCACTTACGGTCTTTCCGAAGCAGCGCAAATTCGCGCGGTCGACTTGCACGCCGATGGCGGACGCATGCGCTTCAACGTCAAACGCACGGACGCGCGCGGTACGCACATGCCCGATCTCGCCGTGACCCTGAATCTGGCCGGTGCGCATAACGTTCTCAACGCGCTGGCGGCGATCGCAGTCGGCATGGAAGTCGGTGCGGACGACGAGGCAATCGTACGCGCGCTGGCGGACTTCAAGGGCGTGGGCCGGCGCTTCGAGCGCTACGGCGAAATCGCGCTCAAGAAAGGCGGCAGCTACACGCTGATCGACGACTATGGCCATCACCCGACGGAAATGGCTGCAACGCTCGCAGCTGCGCGTGGCGCATTTCCCGGACGCCGGCTGGTGCTTGCGTTTCAGCCGCACCGCTATACGCGCACGCGCGACTGTTTCGAGGATTTCGCGCGCGTCCTCTCGACCGTGGACGCGCTCCTGCTGACGGAGGTTTACGCAGCAGGCGAGATGCCCATTGTCGCCGCGGACGGCCGGGCGCTCGCGCGCGCGGTGCGCGTGCAGGGCAAGGTCGAACCGATTTTCGTGGAGCAGGTGACGGACTTTCCGGCGGCGATCGAGAACGCAGTCGCCGACGGTGACGTGGTGTTGACGATGGGGGCGGGCTCGATCGGATCGGTGCCCGCGATGTTGACCGGCGGTCAGACGTGATGCGCAACCAATGAACATGGCGGACGCAAAAAATCTGCTGCGAGGCGAAGTCAGGCTCAACGAGCCGATGGGGCGGCATACGAGCTGGCGCGCGGGTGGCAGCGTCGATCGCGCGTACGTGCCTGCGGACCTCGACGATCTGCGCGTTTTCGTGGCCTCGCTCGCGAAAAACGAGCCGCTTTACTTGGTCGGGCTCGGCAGCAATCTGCTCGTGCGCGACGGCGGCCTGCGCGGGACGGTCGTGTTCACGCACAACGCGTTGAAAGCTATCGGCCTCGAGGGTGACTCGATCTATGCGCAAAGCGGCGTGCCGAGCCCCAAGCTCGCGCGCTTCGCCGCCGTGCACGACAAGATCGGCGCCGAATTCATGGCCGGCATTCCGGGCACCATCGGCGGCGCGCTCGCGATGAACGCCGGCTGCTACGGCGGCGAGACGTGGCGCATCGTCGAGCGCGTGACGACGCTCGATCGCGCCGGAAACCTGCGCGAGCGTCCGCCGGCGGATTACGAGATCGGCTACCGACATGTCGTCCTGCGCGAACACAGCGAGGAGTGGTTCGTCGCTGCGCACTTCAGGCTGGCCGGCGGTGACGGCAGCAAATCGCGCGCAACGATCAAGGAGCTGCTCGAAAAGCGCATCGCGGCGCAGCCGCTCAATCTGCCCAATGCGGGTTCGGTCTTCCGCAATCCGCCGGGCAATTATGCGGCGCGGCTCATCGAAGGTTGCGGGCTCAAGGGCCGCGTCGAAGGCGGCGCGATGATTTCCGCCAAGCACGCGAATTTCATCGTGAACACGGGAGGGGCGCGCGCGGCCGATATCGAAGCTTTGATCGAGCTCGCGCATTCGAGCGTGCTCGAAAAATTCAATGTCGATCTGGAGCGCGAAGTCCGGATCGTGGGTGACAAGTGAAGAAAGCCAAAACGACCAGGCGCGCGGCCAAGCCGAAAAATAAGTTCGGAAAGGTGGCGGTTTTGATGGGCGGGCGTGCCGGAACGCGGAGCAGGGGCCCCGCCCGCGGGGATGCGACGGTGAAGGCGCGCGTTGCGGCCGCCGCGACGAAGTCCATGCGAGCGAAAACGGTGAATGACTTCGGGAAGGTGGCGGTTTTGATGGGCGGGCGTGCCGGAACGCGGAGCAGGGGCCCCGCCCGCGGGGATGCGACGGTGAAGGCGCGCGTTGCGGCCGCCGCGACGAAGTCCATGCGAGCGAAAACGGTGAATGACTTCGGGAAGGTGGCGGTTTTGATGGGCGGGCGTGCCGGAACGCGGAGCAGGGGCCCCGCCCGAGGGGATGCGACGGTGAAGGCGCGCGTTGCGGCCGCCGCGACGAAGTCCACGCGAGCGAAACCGGTGAATGACTTCGGGAAGGTGGCCGTTTTAATGGGCGGCCGCTCGGCCGAGCGCGAGATTTCGCTGATGTCGGGCAAGAACGTGCTCGAGGCGCTCGTGCGCCAGGGCATCGATGCCCACGCGTTCGATCCGGCGAAGCGCGATCTTGCGAAACTGAAAACCGACGGCTACGACCGCGCGTTCCTGATTTTGCACGGGCGCTACGGTGAAGACGGCACGGTCCAGGGCGCGCTCGAGACGATGGCGATTCCCTATACGGGAAGCGGCGTGATGGCCTCCGCGCTGTGCATGGACAAGCTGCGCACGAAGCTCGTATGGATGGCGAGCGGGATCCCGACGCCGCGCCATCTCGTGCTGACGGAAAAAAGCGACTGGGGCGACGTTGCAAAAGAGCTCGGGCTGCCGCTCATCGTCAAGCCGGCGCATGAAGGCTCGAGCATCGGCCTCACGAAGGTGGCAAGCATCGAGAAAATCGAGCCCGCATACGAGCTGGCAGCGAAATGCGATTCGCTCGTGATTGCGGAAGAGTTCATCAGCGGCCGCGAGCTCACTGCCGCCTTCCTCGACGATCGCGCGCTGCCGCTCATCCACATCCAGGCGCCGCAGGGCAACTACGACTACCAGAACAAATACTTTACCGACGTCGTGAAGTATCACTGCCCGTGCGGCGTGCCGCCGGAAACCGAGCGCGAGATACAGGAGACCGTGATGCGCGCGACGCGGGCGCTCGGCTGCGAAGGCTGGGGCCGGATCGATCTGATGCTGCACGACGACGGTCGCTATTACCTGCTCGAGATGAACACCGCGCCGGGCATGACCGGCCACTCGCTCGTGCCGATGGCGGCGCGCGCGGCCGGTATCGAGTTCGAGGCGCTGGTGAAAAAAATCCTGGAGCTCGCCCATGTGGGATAGACCGGGCGCTCTCAATGCGGTCTCCAACGCGCTGTTTGCGGCGGCGGCGCTGCTCGTCGCGTACGGCGTCGTTCATTTCGCGATGCGGCTGCCGGTATTTCCGCTGCGCGAAGTGCGCATTATGGAAGCGCCCGCGCACGTCACCATGCAGCAGGTCGAAACGATCGTCACGCAGGAAGTGAAAGGCAATTTCTTCACGCTCGATCTCGGCCGGGCGCGTAGCGGGTTCGAAAAGCTGCCGTGGGTGCGCAATGTGAACGTGCGGCGCCAGTGGCCGGACCGGCTCGAGGTCTCGCTGGAAGAGCATGTGCCGCTCGGGCGCTGGAGCGCGACGGCGCTCGTCAATACGTATGGCGAACTGTTCGCTGCCGCCTACGACGGTCAGTTGCCGGCGTTCGTCGGCCCCGCGGGCAGCGAGAAAGAGATCGCGATTCAGTACGGCTATTTCAAGCGCAGCCTGGCGGCGCTTGGCATGGCGCCGGTGCAGGTGCAGGTTTCGCCGCGCCGCGCATGGCAGGTCCGCGTCTCGAACGGCATCACGCTGCAGCTTGGCCGCGAGAACGTCGAGCCGCGTCTCGACCGCTTCGTCGCGGCGTACGAGCGCACGCTCGGCCGCCTGCAGCGGCGCATTACTTACGTGGATCTGCGTTACCCGAACGGCTTCGCGGTCGGCATCCCGGAGCTCGCGCGCGAGCAGCCGGAGAAGCCGGCGCACAAAGCAGCCCGCTCGACCGGCTGACATGAAGAGGAACAGATGAGCAAGGCGAAGGAAACCAAGAATCTCATCGTCGGTCTCGACATCGGCACGTCGAAGATCGCGGCCATCGTCGCCGAGATCAAGCCCGACGGCGGTTACGAAGTGATCGGCATGGGAGGTCATCCTTCGAAAGGCCTGCGCAAGGGCGTCGTTGTCAATATCGAAGCGACTGTCAACGCAATCCAGCGCGCGCTCGAGGAAGCCGAGCTGATGGCGGACTGCAAGATCAGCGACGTCTACACAGGTATCGCCGGCAGCCATATCAAGAGCATCAATTCGCGCGGCATGGTCGCGATCAAGGACCGCGAAGTCACCGAGCAGGACGTCGCACGCGTGATCGAGACCGCGAAAGCGATCCCGATTCCGACCGACCAGCAGGTGCTCCACATCCTGAACCAGGAGTTCATCGTCGACGGCCAGGGCGACGTGCGCGAGCCGCTCGGCATGAGCGGCGTGCGGCTCGAAGTCAACGTGCACATCGTCACCGGCGCAGTGTCGGCCGCGCAGAACATCATCAAGTGCGTGCGCCGCTGCGGCCTGGAAGTGAAGGATCTCATCCTGCAGCCGCTCGCGTCGGCGACCGCGGTCGTGTCCGAAGACGAGAAGGATCTCGGCGTCTGCCTCGTCGACATCGGGGGGGGCACGACAGACATCGCGATCTTCACGCAGGGCGCAATTCGCCACACCGGCGTAATTCCAATTGCCGGCGACCAGATCACCAACGACATCGCGATGGCACTGCGCACGCCGACCAAAGACGCCGAGGAAATCAAGCGCCGCTTCGGCTGCGCGTTGAAGCAGCTCGCCGACCCGCAGCAGATGATCGACGTGCCGGGCATCGGCGAGCGCGGCGCGCGCCAGTTGTCGCGGCAGACGCTGGCCGAAGTAATCGAGCCGCGCATCGAGGAGCTCTATTCGCTCGTGCAGGCGGAGTTGCGCCGCTCGGGCTACGAGGAATTGCTCTCCTCCGGGATCGTGCTGACCGGCGGCTCGAGCTCGATGCAGGGCATGGTCGAGCTCGGCGAGGAAATCTTTCACATGCCGGTGCGCATCGGGCAGCCGCAGTACCACGGCGGCCTCGCCGAAGTCGTGCGCAACCCGCGTTACGCAACCGCCGTGGGACTGCTGCTGCTCGGCGTCCAGCAGCAGCGCCAGCACCAGCTGGCGACGGCGCAATTGAGTTCGCTCGCCGGTCTCATCGACCGGATGAAAAACTGGTTTAAGGGAAATTTCTAGATGAAAGGCGTGGCATGAAACGTCAGTCGGTTTCAGGCAGCACAGGGGTTAGCGATTCGCAATCTATGTTTTTACTTCAGGAGGCACACTATGTTTGAAATCATGGAAGTACCCTCGCAGGAGGCAGTGATCAAGGTGATCGGCGTGGGCGGCTGCGGCGGCAATGCAGTCGATCATATGATTGCCAACGGCGTGAAAGGCGTGGATTTCATCTGCGCCAACACCGACATGCAGGCGTTGAAGCGTTCGCAGGCGCGCACCCAGCTCCAGCTGGGACCTGAGATCACCAAGGGTCTGGGCGCTGGCGCGAATCCGGAGGTCGGCCGCAAAGCGGCGCTCGAAGACCGCGACCGCATCGTCGACCTGATCCGCGGCGCGGACATGCTGTTCCTCACCGCGGGCATGGGCGGCGGAACGGGCACGGGCGCGGCACCGGTCGTGGCTGAAATCGCGCGCGAGCTCGGCATCCTCACCGTGGCGGTCGTGACCAAGCCCTTTGCCTTCGAAGGCAAGCGTCAGCGCATCGCGCACGAGGGCCTGGAAGCGCTCGCCCAGCACGTGAATTCGCTCATCGTGATTCCGAACGACAAGCTGATGCAGGTGCTCGGCAACCAGGTCACGCTCGACGAAGCGTTCCGCGCGGCCAACGACGTTCTGCATGGCGCGGTCGCGGGCATCGCTGAAATCATCAGCTGCCCGGGCATGATCAACGTCGATTTTGCGGACGTGAAAACGGTGATGTCCGAAACCGGCATGGCGATGATGGGCTCGGCGAAAGCCGCCGGCACCGATCGCGCGCGTATGGCGGCGGAGCAGGCAGTCGCGTGTCCGCTGCTCGAAGACATCGACATTGCGGACGCGCGCGGTGTGCTCGTGAACATCTCGGCGAGCAAGGCGCTCTTCCAGTTGCAGGAAATGTACGACGTCATGGATGTCATCAAGGCGTTTGCCGCGGAATCGGCCACCGTCATTGCGGGAACCGTCTATGACGACGAACTGGGCGATGAACTCAGGGTGACGATCGTTGCAACGGGGTTGGGCAAAGCCACTGGCAAGCTGCAGCCGAAACCGCTGCAAGTGGTGCAGGCAACCGGCACCGACGGCCCGACCGTGGCCGGAACCGTCAACTATGACGAACTCGATCAGCCGGCCGTCATGCGGCGCAACCGTAACCAGACGGTGGAAGCGATGCGGCAGTCGGGTGTCGAAATGCTCGATATTCCGGCATTTTTGCGGAAACAAGCTGACTAAGGGGTACGGAACCGTAAAGTGGGCGAGGCCAGCGAGCCGCTGCCCGTACATGGGTGAACCGTTGGAGGCTAACTTCGTTAATTGATGACGACTGAAAACTTGCGATTGGCATGTCGGCTGCGTAGGACAATGGCGGACGGCCTCGCTACCATGTTAAAATGTTTTTCAACAAGCAAAGAAATCAAAGAGTTAATTTCGTGATCCAGCAGCGAACGCTGAAGAACGTCATACGCGCGACCGGCGTCGGCCTGCACACGGGCGAAAAGGTGTATCTGACCCTGCGCCCCGCCGCGCCGAATACCGGTGTGGTATTCCGCCGCGTCGACTTGCCCGAGCCGGTCGATCTGAAAGCCGATCCCTATCTGGTCGGCGACACGCGTCTATCGTCGTGCCTGGAGCGTGATGGCGTGCGCGTTTCGACCGTCGAGCATCTGATGTCGGCGCTGGCGGGTCTGGGCATCGACAACGTTTACGTCGACGTGTCCGCCGCCGAGGTCCCGATCATGGATGGAAGCGCGGGTCCTTTTGTGTTCCTGCTGCAGTCGGCCGGCGTCGAAGAGCAGGCGGCGCCGAAGCGGTTCATCCGGATAATCAAGCCGGTCGGTGTGACCGATGGCGACAAATCCGCGCGCTTCGAGCCGCACAACGGTTTTAAGATCCAGTTCAGCATCGACTTCGACCATCCGGTTTTCGAAAATTCCGCGAAGTCCGTCTGCGTGGATTTTGCGAACACCTCTTACATCAAGGAAGTCAGCCGCGCGCGGACCTTCGGGTTCATGCACGAAGTCGAGTGGATGCGCGGTCAGGGCCTGGCGCTCGGCGGCTCGCTCGACAATGCGATCGTGCTCGACGAATACCGCGTGCTCAACAACGACGGACTGCGCTACGACGACGAATTCGTGAAGCACAAGGTGCTCGACGCGATCGGCGATTTATACCTGCTCGGCCATCCGGTGATCGGCGCGTTCATCGCGCATAAATCCGGGCATGCCCTGAACAACCAGCTTCTGCGCCGGCTTCTCGAAGAAAAAAGCGCCTGGGAGTACGTGACCTTCGACCGTCCGGAAGACGTTCCCGCATTCGTCGCTTCCGGTCAGCCCGCGCTCGCGTAACTTCTAACCGGCGACATCTGGCGAGATGTTCGTCCTCAGGATCGTCGGGTTTTTCGTTGTTGCGACCATCGGGGCGGCGCTCCTGACTTACCTGATCACGAAGAATCGCCGCTACGTCACCTTTGCCTGGCAGGTTCTGAAATACGGGATGTTCATGGCGATCATCGTCCTGGCCTTCATCCTGTTCGAGCGGCTCGTGCTCGTTATTTAGCCGCTCGAAATCGTCACTTTTGGGCGCTCTGGCGGGCCGCGAGCCTAGTTAGCGCTTGCTTCAGTGGCGAGTCCTCGAGGCTCTCCGCGAGAGTGGTTAAATTCCTAATAGATTCAGGGCTTAAGCGCTTCGGTTCGGGCTGCGGCGCGGGTGCAGAATTGCCCCTGTCAACTTGCACTTCGATACGGATTGAAGTAACCTCGCTTCGCTGTGTCCGATAAGCAACTAATAATCTAGCGGTCAGCTGTTTGAGTTTTGCGGCGACCGCAGCATTTTCAGCCAGAAGGGTGAGGGTTCCATCGCGCAGTTGCTTGACGCGGCAGGCATGCGTCAAGTCGGCTGGCGCACCGTGCACGAGTATTCGATCGAGTTCGGCGATAAGCCGGGCTTCTTGAGTCAACGAACGCAGGCTGTCCGACGCATTGAGGTAGAAATCAATCCGGCGGGCAGGCATGGCTGAGATTGTGGGGCAAGAATGAACATAATTCTAGTTTCAGGGAAACTCGCCAGGGCCAGGTCGATCACGCTGTCGCTGCCGCAGATCCTGTGCGGGGCGACCGCAGCGTTTGTCGGTGTCCTCGTTCTCGCGTTTGCATTGCAATATGTAATCCTCCGGTTCGCCCCGTCACTCAGTCATTCGCTGGTCGGCTCCATGCTTCTGAGCGCGCAACAGCAGCAGCAGGAAAAATCCGACAGCTATTTGCGCGACAACCTGAACGCGCTCGCGGCCAAACTCGGCCAGATGCAGGCGCAATTGCTTCGCCTCAACACGCTGGGCGAGCGGCTCGCCAAGACCGCCGGGTTCAAGCCGCAGGAATTCATGTTCGACCAGCCGCCCGGTCGCGGCGGAGCGGTTTCGACCGTGCCGACTTATGACCTGTCCCTTGGCGACATCAACCGCCAGGTCGATCTCTTGAACAAGGAAATGGACGATCGCACCGAGAAGCTCGGGATACTTGATTCGCTGATGATCGTGGACAGCGCGAAGAAAAAGCTGCTGCCGTCGGTGTTGCCCGTCGAAGGCGGTTGGTATTCGTCGAATTTCGGATATCGCATCGATCCGTTCAACGGCGTGCGCGCTTTCCACGAGGGCATGGATTTTATGGCTGAAGCCGGCACGCAGGTGCGCGCTGCCGCGGGCGGGGTGGTCGCCTTTCCAGCACATTGGGATCCTAAGCTTAGAATTCCACGTGGACAAGTTGTCG
>JADMIO010647685.1_pt1 | contig 10314 bp, 5 predicted proteins | sample 8958161 | NCBI WGS metagenome assembly JADMIO01 (sample SAMN16585339, study PRJNA669376) | soil metagenome | isolation source: Crop rotation soil | place: USA: Cullars Rotation, Alabama | collected 2011
CCCACGGAATCCGCCTGGATGGCGCATCCGACCACGGCGTCAGCGAAGCGATTTATCTCCGCGATCCCGACGGCAACGGCCCGGAACTCTATTGGGATCGCCCGCGCGCGCAATGGCCCCGCCATCCGGACGGATCGCTCGCCATGCTCACCAACCCCCTGGACTTGAACTCGCTCCTCGCCGGGCACTAACCACCGGCTGAAAGATGACGACGACGGCGATGCGCGCGAAGTCAACCGGTCCGGAAGCGGGGCGCCCGGCTTGCGTTGTCATACGCGCCGGTCAAAACGGTAGCTCATGAATCTCGACCTCCTGCGCTCCTTTTTTGCGACCTGCGAATTCGGCAGCCTCAGCAAAGCGGCCGAGCAATTGCACGTTTCGCAATCCACGCTCACGCGGCAGGTCCAAACGCTCGAGACCGAGATTGGTGGCCAGCTCCTCGAGCGCGGACATCGCGGCGTCGCGTTGACCGCCGCCGGTCACGCCCTCCTGGAAGGCATGCGGCCGGTCGTCGCGAAGGCGGACGTGGTGATTTCCGAGGCGCGGCAGCTGGCGCGGGGCCAGACATCCTCTTTGCGCATCGGCTACCTCATGTCCGCGGCCAGCGAATATTTGAATCCCGCGCTCACCGCGTTGCGGCGGTCCCGGCCGCAGACCAAGGTTCGGCTCGTGGACCTCTCGCCCGCCGACCAGATCGCAGCGTTGCGCCGGGGCGAGTTGGACGTCGCCGTGCTGGGGAACATCAATGCCGCGATCAATCGCGAGTTTTTCGTGCGCCGCATCGCGAGCCTGCCGGTGGTGGTCGCATTGCCGGAATCGCATCCCCTGGCTGCGCAGGATGAAATCGCGCTGGCCGAACTCCGGCGGGAGATGTTTCTCGGCGCGAACCCGGACGGCATCCCTGGATTCAATGCGTGGATGATTCAATTGTGCCGCCGCGCCAAGTTCCGCCCCAAAATCGTCGAGAATGCCGACAGTCTCACCCACGCCCTTTCCCTCCTGGTGACCGAGAACGCCGTCATGTTGCAGTCTAGTCTGGTCTCCCGGTTCAAGGTCCCGGGAGTGACTTTCCGGCCGTTGGTCAGCCCTGCGGTCAAATGGGACCTGCAAGTAGCGTGGCAACGTGGAAAGATCGCCGAACCCGTCCGCGACCTGGTGCAGTTGCTCACGACGAAATCGTGATGTAAATCGCCCTACCGATTCTTCCCTCAGCGCTCGCCGGGACAACGGTAGTTTGCGTTCCCGCGATTCGCGTTTCGCCGGCTCACGTCCAGCGCACAACTCATTAACTGGCCTCGGCTTCGCTCACTGCCGAGCGGCGGTTAAAGTGGTGGCGCAGCAACGAAATTATCACGAACCAATGGGTGCTAAACTTTTCCCGCGAACAATATTCTGGGCCGCTAAACTAGCCTATTTTGTAGGCGCTAAACCCTAGGTTTTTTCAGGCGATGCTGCCCACTTAGGAACGCGCTCGCGGTAGAAAAAACGCGAGGTTCCGATGCTGGTACCAGAGGACCTCCGGATAGCCAGACCACCAAGCCCATCACCCGCTGCGGCCCAGTTCCGCCTTTTCGAGGAAACATACAACTCGGCATCACCCTTCAACAACAGGTGACTGTTAGTCAACGAGCGACTGCTGCAGTTGCTGCCGCAGTAGGACTCAGTCGAGATATTCGATCGTGATTTGCCCCGGAGGCACGGGCTTCTCGTGCATGAACGCCCAGCCCAAGGCGTAGAAGCCCGGTGGGGCGACGGGATCGCGATACGTCAGCTGCCACTTTAAGGGCAGCACGGAGTATGAGCGCACCACTTCTGGGTGCGTCTCCTCCAAGGAGAGCACGCATCGGACGAGCGCCGGCCGGCCGCGCGCTTCCAGCTTGGCGCGGTATTCCGGGCCGAGCGCGTTGGAAATGACGCGGAGGTATTCGCTGCCGCCGCCGGTATAGCCGTCGCCGTCATGCACCGCGCCGGCGCGGCTATACCAAAGACCCACTTTGCCGTGGCAGCTTTTTGCGTGGGCCCACGCCTGCCCGCTCCGCAAGGCCGCCTTGACGTGGGGCGCATCACCCCAGACTTCGATGGCCCGCCGGTTCTGCTCTGCGATGTCGCAGCAGCGCAGGCCGTCACGTTCATAGTCCGCCGGGTTCGTGATGCGGCAGGCATGATAATACACGGCGTGCGTGAAGTTCGCCCGGAAGAATTCCTCCACTTGATCGCGCAACGGCCCCATCGCCGTCGAGGAGCCGGGCTGGAGGAAATTGGCCAGCTTCGTGACGTTTGCGTCTGAACTCCCATAGTCCTCGGGGTCAAGCCAGCGGGCCCATTCTGCCGCCGGCGCCAACCGCGCGAAAAAAGGCGCGTAAACCGCCTGCCAGCTATTCAAGTCGTCGATCTCGATGCACCGCATGGAGAATGCGGTAGCCGACCTCATCCACGATGCAACGTCAGCTTTTAGGCTTCTGATCCGCGATCCGGCATCACCCTTGCGATAGTCCAACGCTCACCACAAGGTTCTTGGATGTGGCGACAAGGCTAATATAGAAACCTGCAAGGATGAACGTCTCTTTCAGCAGCCTGGGGCAATACAATGTCGTCGATGTCGATATCGACGTGAACGAGATCAATGGCGTCGGAGGTGTGGCCGCGCCGCAAGTCTGGCTGCCCATGCGACTCAATGTGTCGCATGGGGCGTTGGCTGCTCATGACGGGTTTGAATTCATCGCGCTGTCCGGCCGGCTGTTTCTGGACGGCCACTATTTTGTCCGATCCCTGCCGACCCCGGTCGGATTCACCATTCAACCGGGATTTCCCACTCTCAAGAACCAACTCCATTATCTCGAATTCGCCCTCGATGCCGCGAAAGTAGAGGCCTTGGAAAAGGTCCGCAACGGCGGGGATCTTCGTGTCAGGCTGGAAGCCTCGTTGGACGTGATGCAACTGCGCGCGCTCCGACCTGGCACCGCGGGACATAATCCTGTTTGGGCACAGGTTCAGCGCTATCGCCTACAGCTTTCCACCGACCTCGCTATTCCGCGATCCACTTGGATCGAACGGGTGCTGCCGCGGGTCGGTTATGGCACCGTGCATCTGTTCGAACTGCCGGCCATCACTCCGGAACAGGATGGAAAACTGGCGCATGCCTTCGAAGCACTTAAAAAAGCACAGGAATTCCATCGGACCGGGCACTATGCGCAGGCGGTCGGCATGTGCCGGGTCGCGTTGGAGGAGTTCTTCGAGCCGAAGCCGGTGACGGAAGGCGGCGTTACTCGCCAGGTACCAGTGCTAAAGTCGAGTTGGGAAACCAAACTTGGCAAAGCCACCTACGAGTGGCTCAACACCAGCTTGTCCGCCCTGAAGTCCGGAACCAACAAGCCACATCATCTGGCCAGCGTCACTTACAGCCAATTTGATTCGCACATGCTCCAGATGATCACCCTGGTGATCGTCAGTTACGCGGCGAAAATCGGAGCGGACTGAGATGATCCGCGTATTTGTTGACACCTCCATTGCCCGCTACGCCGACCGGAGCCGGGAAGTGTGGCGGAAGGAAAAGCAGACCGTGCGCTGGGGGCCGTCGCTCCAGGAGATCGAAATCGTCCGACCTCACACTGAACGCCCATTGGAAAAGCTCCAGACCGAGGAACACGCCCAGACCTACGCTGACGCCTTGTTGATTGAACAGGTTGAAGCACTCGCGCAAGCGAAGCTGATCCGGCTGTGCTGGCATTTTGAGACGCATTGGGAATTCGTGCGAAACAAGGCCATCGGCATTCCCGCGCCACCCATCCTGGAATTGATCGAAAAGGCCAATTGCCCAATCTATTACAGCCGGATGATTGTCTCTCCGTTCGACAACGAGGACAAACAACTCGAATTTCTGCGGCGGCTCAATCACCCCGATTTCGAAACTTGGAAGAAGCTGGTTGGTGCCCAGCCGGGCACCAAGCGGGAACGCAATCAGCTGATGGACGCGTGGCATCTCTGGTCAGCCGACCACAACCACTGCGAGTATTTCCTGACGATGGATTACCGGCTCATCAGTTCCATCCACTCGCGGAAGCATGAACGCCCTTTGCGGGTCGTGGCGCCGGCTCAATTCCTCGAGGAATTCAAGTTTCTCCGGCCCGCTGCTGAGGCCGAGCTTCAGGCTTGGAATAAAATTTCGCCTGGACCCAAGCCCTAGCGGCAACCGCTAGAGGCTGCCCGATTCCATCTCCCGCAGCCTTTGCAACGTCGACTTCACCAGGGCATCGCTCTGTCCGGGGGGAATCAGCGGGTCGTCTTCCGGTTCCAATGCCATGATGTCGGGATCATCGGGGCCGGTCGCCCAGGCATCCTTGATCACGATCTCTCGCTTGGCGATCGATGGTTTGTAGACCGGTTCGGGCGGCGACGACAAGTCGGCCATGACGGCATGGCAAAGGAAGAAGCAGCCGAATTTCTGATAGAGCCTGACGAAATTATCGAGGTTCTGGCTCGAACTCGGGTTCATCACCATCCGCCGGTTCATCATCAAGAAGAAGCCTCCCTCGTTGGCCTCCCGCGCGGTCTCCATGTTGGCGCTGATCACGACGCGGTACTGCAAAGGTCGCGTCCGGCTGATCCCCCGCATTATCGTGATCCGGATTCGCTCGGATGTGTCGCGCGGCCCGAGTTCCTTCGCCCAGGCCGCGAAGATTTGCCCGGCGGCTTCGCCGTGCAGGAACCCCAAGCCGATTATCGGCGGACTCGCTCCATCCTCCGGCAGGAAAAACGCCATCGCCCGCCACTTGGCCTGATCCCAAAGCTTGTTCCTGATTACCGAAACCATTTCCAACTCCGTGTGCTTCACATTGCGCCGGCCTAATTCCGGTGGCGGCTTGCCGCGGCCCGCTTTCCGGGCGGGACGAGGTGGCTTCGGCGCCGTCCGTTCCGCGTGGTCCCATACCTGGGTTCTCGTCACGGCATAGGCTTCGGCCGAGGAATCGGTCCACGCCGCGATGGCATGCTTCGGTTGATTACCCAGCACATTGCTGACGGTGATGAAGCTGGACGTGAAATGCAGCGCTCGCTCCATCGCCCGATCGTCGCGCAGGATGCGCGTCAGGCTTTTCTCCGGATCACCCACCAGAAAGAGTCGGGCCACCAGTTTGGCGAGGATCTCCAGGAGGCGATCCTTGATGGCCTGATGTTCCTCGACGGTGAGCGACTGAGCGTTGAAATCGCCGCAGACAATGCGCAGGTGCGGGACGCCCTCCGGGTCGCTGAACACCGCCGCAAATGGGGCCGCAGTTCCGCTGACCTTCACCACCTCGATGCCAAGTTTCGGCTCCGTTGTCATGAATCCTCTCGTATCGGTGGTGGCCAGCAAGCTCTCCACCGCGGCCAGCAATGACTCCGCCACCTCCAGACAGGGCGACTGGTTCTCGCAGGTCACCGTAATCCGGCACCCGAGCACCCGGGAACTCATTTCCACGGTTGCAGCATCGTAGAGGACGGGACGGGAAGGCAGATCTGCACCGGCCGGTTGACCCACCCATTTGAGAAAATAATTCTTCCGGGCCTCATCATCGGCCAGTTCCTTCGGCAGGAATTTGTCGAAGCCCAACGCAAACCAAAGCGCGGCTGCGGCCGGCTCCAAGTTCAGCTCGATGAGCTTGTCCGGCAGCCGCACCAATGCCTTCAATTGGTCCATCTCCGACCGCAAGAGCAGGATGCCCAGCACCAAGCCAAAGGTCAGCTCGTCGGCCATGACCTGCGCCTGGTCATACCCCTTCTTGATGAGAACGTGCCGCACCGTGCGGTCCACATCATGCCAGGCCAGGGTGTGGGGCAGCCGACCCAGCTGAAGCTCGATCCACTTCAGTCGCTTGTAACACTGCGCCTGAAGGGTCGTGACGTCGGAGTATTTCCAGAACTCGGCCGTCGCGAGCGAGGCCGCATTGAGCATGGTGCCGCGCGCCGCCCACAGCAGTCCCAGTTCTTCGTAGGCCGCCGCACACAATCCCAGCGCTTGGACCATGTCTCCGCGGGTCTCGTGCTTGTAGAGCAAACTCAAAGACCGGCCGAGCGTGCGAATCGCATCATTGGGCTCGTCGGCTTTCAACTGGGCGGCCCCGCGTTTCAACAACAGGCGAGCTGCAGAGGCATCACCGTCACGCTTGCTGGAGACCTCCACCACGGTCTCGAATAATTCACCGTAAGCCGGCAGTCCGCCGCAGACTTCACCCATTTCGGTGACGATGTTCACCAGCGGCTCAAAGGGGAATCCGATCAACCCTTCGCACTCGCGCACCATTCCCTTGAGCTTGCGCAGGTCTGCCTCGGCCGCTGCACTGTCCCCGCCGAACAGGTGTTGCATCAAATCCATCTGCACCCGAAGCGTGCGGGCATGCAGCTTAGTGCTGGGCCGGCCCTCAACTTTCCCCAGACGATCAAGTTCACCAGCCAAGAGCGTTGTCCGTTGCGGCAAGTTCGCCGCTTCGGGTGTGAGCACCCCGCGATGAACAAGCGCATTGAGCGTCACCCAAAGATTGTGCAGCCGTTCGATCTCATACGGGTTGTCCGTTCCCGGCACATATTGCTCAGCCTCCGGATAGAGCTCGTTGAACCGGCTGAAGTCCTCAAACCACCAATAACTTGTCCACGCCTCATCGTAGGCGACCGCAAATCGCAATGGCGGACTGTGCTCCGCCGCCGCTCGCGTCGCTCGCGCGAACAGTCCTTCGACTTCCGTGCGCGGGCGCTCCAGATTGCGGGCGATTTTGGCCGCCTTGAGGCAATCCTCCGTGAAGAGGAATCCGAAATCCTTTGCTTCCGCCGCCGCCTTGATCCGCGCCTCCACCTCCGTCAGCTCCTGTTCCGCCTCCAAGTCCTGGGGGCCCTGTTTGACGGCCGAACGGAGCGAAACCTGCAAATGCAAGGTCTCGATCGCCAGGTCCTCCCGATGATTCGTAAATACCCGGTCGAGAATCCAGGTCCGGTCAAATATGCGGACGTCCAGCTTGTGCTTTTTTGAAAGCTCTGCTTCCACCTGCGCCCGCAGCTTGTCCGGAACGTATTGGTTGGTGACGAAAAAGGCCTTCTGGTAACCACGTTTGGTCTCGGCGATTTTCTTCACGTCCGAGTTGAGCTTGGGCCGCCAAGCTTTCTTCGCACTGAAGGCGAAGGCCCAGCGCTCACCCGCCGCCGTCCCATCGCCCACCACCCAGGTGTAGGCCAGCGCCTCCGCCACCGGGTAGGTTTCCGAATCAACCTTGCTGTCGCCGCCACCGGTTGGACCGGTATGCGGCAGGAGATTTGGGCATACCTCTTTCATGAGGAGTTGCCGCGCAAACTCCTCAAAATCGTGCTCCTGACTCCGGCTGGTCAGGGACTCCAACTGGTATTCCAACATCGAACGATCCAGCGCAGCGGACTTTTCAGTGACCGAATCGGAGAAGAGATACGGGCGCCGGCGACGGAGGAACTGTCGCGGGGAGAATTCACTGGGAGCAGGGGCACTCATAACAGCGCGTGGGTAGTCCCATGGTGGTTGGCTATCGGAGCAATGCAATTTTACCGGCTCAAATAATGTTAACCCAAGTTCAGGAGTGACTCCCGTGGGATCGGGATTTTGGCTGCCCCAACACCAATCTCTCCATCCCGTGCATCCCAGCACTGAGAAAACCCTCCTCGGCTATGGCTTCGACACCGACCTAATCGGTAAGATTGGCCGGTGCGGGCATACGGTCAGCGGACTGCGTGAGCTTAACCGCGAGCAGTTGGCAAAACATTACACCAGCGCTGAGGTCGACCTGATCTTGCAAAAGGTCCGTCGCGTCGAAATCCCTGCGGCAACGGTCGAAAGCATTCTGCAACGCAGTGGAGGCTGCTGCTGTGTCTGTGCCGATGGCTATTCCAGCCGGCCCTACCAGATCCATCATGCGACCCCTTACGCTGAAACGCAGGATCATTCGGAAGCGAACCTGATTCTTTTGTGCCCGAACCACCATGCCACGATCCACTCCGCCAAATGGACGCGAGAAGAGCAGATTCGTCTGCGCGAACGCTGGTATGCGCTGCAACAGTTGGGCGCGGACGCCACTACCAAGGGGGTGACCATTCCCTACGCAGCCTTGGATTTCCTCGACTACCGCTCGGCTCCCGACTTCGGTGACCTGGCGGAACTTGTCCCGCTTACCCCCAGCACGAGCGAGGCTTGTTGCCCAGCCGATTTGCGCGACAAGGGAATCGATAAGCTGACCCACCAACGGTGCCTGGTTATCATCGGCGAAAGCGGATCGGGTAAGAGCAGTTTCGCTTGCGGGCTTGCCGGCCACTTCTCCCGGAAGATCGGCGGACCGGTATTCCGCTTCATGCGACAGCAGAAGAACGTCGAACCCCTCAAGGAGCTCAGCATCGTTCTGACGGCGTGCGCGCACCCCACCGTTTTCATCGTCGACGATGCCAATCAGTGGGCCGAAACGGATTCGCTCGAAAAGCTGAAGCAATTGGTAAGCGTCTCCCGGGCCGCCTATCTCATCGTCACCCTTTCACCCGATGACTCCGGCACGGCGGAATCACTCAGTCGCCCGCATCAGGATTACCTCTGGGTGGATTGGGCTGCCTTGAAGGACACTGTGACCACGAGCGTTCGGTCACACGAAGATGAGATCGTGGCGAGGCTGGCCGCATTCAAGCAACGGGCCGACTTCCCTGTCGGGCATGGTTTCATGGAGCGACAGTTGAACGACGCGGTGGAGGAGGCCGCGGTTTCCGCCCGCTCCGTCTATGATTTTATCTTCAAATTGCGTGACCCCCGTGAAGGCGCCCGGTCGGCCGCCGCCGAGCTGAGCGGGCCGGATGCGAGCCATCAACCGGTGTTGATTGCCGCGATCAACCAAATCGCGGGCTTCGAGCAGGCCGTGGAGCCAGCCGAAGTGGCCGTTGTTTGCCGTGAACTACCGCCCCGAACCGGCCTCCCGCAGGCTGATACCGAGTGGGTTGAATCCGTATTTCGTAAAGCTGTGCAGCGCCGGCAGGTCGTGGCCATGCGGGGTGCTTTCACCACCGTCCACCGGCGATGGGCGGCAGAATTCATCGATGAGTGCTTCCGGTTGCCCGCAACGGCGGCAGATGCCTCATTCTTGCTTCACCGCGAGTTTGTGATCGAACCGGCCCAACCCGAACGGCTGACCCGCTTGTGGAGCTGGCTGGAAAACAAGAAGGCGGCCGGTGAATTCGTCCATCGCTGGATCCGCAATCTGGGGAAAGAGGATCGCATCAAATGGGCCGGCCAGTACATGCGGGGCAGTCTCAACAACCTGGGCTGGTTTGTGCATTCATTGGATTTTCTGTTCTCGGATGCCGAATGGACGAACGTGACCCGGGAGACCTTCGAGGCCCATGAGCAGGCCATCACCCACGCCGTGATCGGCGCCACGCCCAAGGATTGGTACGGCCTGAAAGAACTCATGAATTCCCTGCACCGGGTGGCGCCCGACCTGACGCGGCGCGTCCTGGCAGCGTGGACTCCCCAACAGGTTGCGGGCCTTATCGGCCAAAGCCCCACGTCCGCGTTTGATTCCATCAGTTGGACCTTCGGCGGTGCGATTCTCAACGTCGACAAACCTTGGTGCATCGCGGTGGGCCAACAACTTGATTGGACCCAAATCAGGGCGCGGCTCGGCGAGGTGCCGGTAGGCGGCGCCGCGGAGGTGAATGATGTTCTGGACGTGTTGCACCGGTGCCGAGTGAAGCTGATGCGTTCGATGGTGCGCGATCTCCTGAACGCGCTGGAACGGAGCCTTCAGGGAGCTTCGCTCAGCGAACTCCACGTGGATTTTGCCATCGGCCCGCTATGGATCATGATGGTGCTTTTTCCCGACGATGCCCGCCGGGCTCTGGCGGCGATAGATACCAAGCGCTGGGCCGCGGAGTTTGAAGTGGGCGGACCTCGTTTATGGCGCAAATTGGCCGATTTTATTTTCTATTGTGAGCCGGCGGTGGCACCGGTGATCGCGGACGTTTTCGCCCAATGCGATCGGGCTAAGCTGCTCGGGAGCCTGAAAAAATATGCCCTCGGTTATCGCTACGAATTCCGCGTCCTGCTGCATCTCCTCCACTACACCAGCCGTGGGCAACAAAGCCAATGGGCCAATGACCTGCTCCCATTGGTTACCACGGTGGTTTCAGCGAAAGCCGACGAGTCCCAGCAGGTGCTCGGCACTTTCCATAGATTGGCTCCGGACCCGGCCAAAGCCTTGGCGGCTGAATGGGGCGTCGAGCTGAAACCGACCAACTTTCCAGCACATTGGGATCCTAAGCTTAGAATTCCACGTGGACAAGTTGTCG
>JADMIO010957561.1_pt1 | contig 10313 bp, 9 predicted proteins | sample 8958161 | NCBI WGS metagenome assembly JADMIO01 (sample SAMN16585339, study PRJNA669376) | soil metagenome | isolation source: Crop rotation soil | place: USA: Cullars Rotation, Alabama | collected 2011
GACAACTTGTCCACGTGGAATTCTAAGCTTAGGATCCCAATGTGCTGGAAAGTAGAAACAAGAAAGCAAACAATGAAATATGATTCGTATGCAAGCAATTCAAAGTGAATTTTGGCCATAGATTGCCAGTATTTTTGATAGTAACAATCAGTTACAATTAGATAATTAGTTGAATGAATGCAAATTTCAAAACTTTATAACAATAAATAAGAAATTTGAAGCATGTACCTACCAAAAAAGACTAGATATTTTTTTTCAATTATTTTGTCTTATATATTCATATTTTATTCAGACAGAAGAACAAAGAAATTGATTCATTCAAGTGGAAAAGAAAATATGTTTGGTAAGGCAGCTAATACAGTATCTGTTCAAGGGGATAAAAATTCAGCATGGTTATGGTGTATATTTGGAGCAAAATTTCTTGGTGGGATTATTGTTGCAATAGGTTTTGCTTTATATTTTAATCAAGATAAAATATTATACATTCCAAATCCTCCAGGATTTCCAAAAACTGTAGATGAGAATCCACCATTTTGGAGGTACATATTCATACTGACAAAATGAAAATATATATTTTTATTTTGTTTGACAGAATGAAATGAATTGACTTGACATGATTTGATTTGACTTGTCAGGATAATCAAATCAAATATACAGAAAATTTATATTTTTCAATGAATTGAATATTGATATGAACATATGAAACAGATCTCCAGGAGAATGGACAGTGAAAGGTCATCCTCGCAAACTTGATACAAGTGCTCAACCAATTCCATTTGAAAATTTACATATTAAAACAATTGATGGGGAAACAATTCATTGTTGGTTAATGCTTCAACCACAGATCAGTAACAATGTTCCAACTTTAGTTTATTTCCATGGAAATGCTGGGAATATGGGATTTCGTCTGAAGAATGCTGCGGAAATGTATGCAAGAGTTGGGATTAATATTATGATGGTGGATTATCGTGGTTATGGTTCAAGTACTGGTCATCCAACTGAAGATGGAATAAATAAAGATGGAGATGCTGTATTGAATTATCTTCTACATAATAAAATGATCAAAGGAAGTCCGATTGTATTATTTGGGAGAAGTCTTGGTGGTGCAGTGGCTATTTCATTAGCTAATCGACATCCAAATGATGTTCATGGAGTTATCGTTGAGAATACATTTTTATCTGTCAGTGCAATGGTTGACAAATTGATGCCTGTCATCAATATTCTCAAGCCATTGATTCTAAGAATTAAATGGGACAATGAAGATAAAATCCAACGTATCAAGCAACCAATCATGTTCATATCTGGTGATAGCGATGAATTAGTTCCTCCATTTCATATGAAGAATTTATTTAATTTAGCCACAGATAGTGTTCATAGAGATTTCTACTCTGTTTCTGGTGGCAAACATAACGATACTTGGGATATTGGAGGAACTCAATATTATGAGGTGTGAAAACGTTCAATTTTTCAATATTTTTTTTTGTGATAATAATGATTATGTTATGGATTGTAGAGATTATCTGATTTCTTTGCCAAAGTTGTGGAATTCACTTCAGGAAAGAAATCTTCTTCATCTGGAAATTCTGATTCTAAATTTCATAAAGTGAATCAAGCTGAAGATGGAGATATTGATGTGTTGCCAAATATGTTACCAACGATGACAACAAACTTCCATGTGAAATCCTCTTAAACCATCTTCATCAATCAATTTCAACATCACAAATGTCAATTGAATGAATGATAGAATAATTGGATTTGAGATTTCAATTGAAAAAAATTAAAATTAAAAAAATTAAATTAATTGAATGAATGAATATATTGAATGTGTGAAATATCTATTTGTCCTATTTTTCCTTCTCTTCAATGAGGACAGGTTGTGCTTTGAATGTGATCATATCTTTCTTATCATAAATAGAAGTTGTAGTGGAAGATAATAATAATGTCTCCCCATCATATGGCTGTTTCAACCACCCACCTCCTCCCCAATTTCTGGATAAAACCAATATACCACTTGGTTTGCCTGATAAATTAACAAAGCATTCCTCACTTCGACCGAAATATTCACCAGATATCATGATGGAACCTAGAACTGTGACTCCAAGGAATTTCAATGTTTTGATACTTTGTATTCCTAATAAATTGTTCTCTTTAATATATAAATCAAACATAGTTGCTCGATCTTTTCGTGTGGATAGTTGGATTTGATCATCATCACGGATTGTCAAGTATTTCTCTGTGGTTGTATCAATGAATTGAAATCGACCCACGAAATCTGGTCGAGAACGTTTACTAGTGATTCTTGAAGCTTTTAATGTTGCTTCTAATGTTTTATCAGTGACAATGTCTGTCTTGGATGAAATTCTATCGACAATTTCATTATGTGTTTCAAGTGCTTGTCCAGTGGCTATAGAAATTGCATGTAATTCATCAACTGTTCTTGCTAACATATCAATTTGTTCATCATCATGACACAAAAATTCATCTTTCTTTTTATTTTCTATTGATTTATCACTCGTATTCTCAGGTATCATATTGATTTTTGATGAATTGGGATTGGAAGAAGATTGAATTGGGATTTGACGTGAAACTGGTTCATTTCCTGGATTCCATGTGAAAGCATTATAAAACATTCCTGACCATGTCATATTTCGAAGAACTCGTAAACTTTTCTCAATGGAATAATCTGTAGATTCTAATGTATCTTCAGATGTTTCGAGTATTTCTTGTTGTGATCTTAATTGTTGTAATGTTGCTTGACCTATACCAACTGTTTCATTTGCAATTCGTTGAGTTTCAATATAACTTTCATCCAATCGCTGCCTTGATTGTGCCATTCTCTCCAAATTTGACATTTTTCTGTAGACTTATACTTCTTTATATCTTATGCAAGATAAAAAAGTGACAAATATCACTCGTATTGTTATATTTTCTTTATGAATTCCAATAGAAAAGCATTGAAACTTTTCTTGTGTTGAGGAAAATGTAACCTGCAAAAGTGTGTTGATATAATTATTATATGGAATTTCAATAATTGTTGTTACATTTTTTGATATTTCATTGACAGATTGTGACAGACTGTGACAGATTTTGACAAGGGTTGATTTATTTCATATTCTTTGTACATTTCTCTACAGCAAGCATTCATAATTTAAAACCAATAAAACAAAACCTATCAAAACAAACAAACAAAAAAAATGCAAAAATTCCATTTCGTGGTTACTCTGATGATGAGTATGTTGTTGTTTGCATTTCATGTGTATGCGCTTGGAGATGCTGGATGGGATTACACTGAGTGTCGTATGTACATGGCACCATCCACAGTTCCTGGAGCTGGTCGTGGAATATTCGCTGCTGTTCCAATGATATCTGGACAATTATTAGAATATTCTCCAACGTTAACAATTGCACATTCTGTGTCTGGATTTTGGGCTTTGAACAATTATGTGTATGGATCAAATATAGAAAAGCGATCATTAGCTATATTTGGTTCTGCCATGTTGTATAATCATCAAAGCGAATTACACATGAATAGTCATCATTTTTGGTCAGAACATAATGTTGAATGTGGCATTGAAACGGGACCACAAAGTACTAGTACTCCAGTTGCTTATTATACCACAAAAGATATTGAAGTTGGAAGTGAATTGTTTTCTTCCTATGGTGATAGTTCATGGTTTAAAGATCGAAATATTTCATATGAAGATAATACAAACACAAGTGACAAATTTCAACATTCATTGGAATATCTTGAAGAACATGGTTATTGCATGACTGATGTATTTGTCGCAATGTCTCATATACCAATGGCTGGAAAAGGATTATTTGCTAGAAAGAATTTCACGAGAGGAGATACAATATATGTCTCACCAGCTTTATTATTACCAAAAAATGAAGTATATGCATCTGGTTATGAAAATGCATTGGTGAATTATTGCTTTTCTTCTCCATCAGACACTGGAGTATTAGTATTTCCTGTCGGTTTGAGTTCTATTACAAACCATCAATCTTCAAAATTAGCAAATATGAAATATGAATGGTTGAATCCAGAATTAGTTCATCAAGATCCAAAGATATTGTTTGGTGGAAGTACACTTGCTCCTTTGGATGTTAAATATACTGCAATAAGAGATATTAAGGCTGGTGAAGAATTAACAATGGATTATGGAGAAGCATGGATCAATGCATGGGCAACATATTTAGCGACCAAATTGTCAAATTTAAATGAAACAAATGCAAAAAATGTTACATTTCGATATGCCATTCAAGCACATGAAGAATTTATTCCAAAATCATGGGATGATGTTAGTTGTATTGGAGAACAATGTGCTCATATGCAATGGTTTGAGGATCAGAAAGAAAAAGAAAAGGAAAAGGAACAATCATCATCATTATCATCATCAGAAATGGATGTCAATGGAGAGAAAGTGCACACTGATGTTGCGAATTGATAGAATTGAAATATGAAATGAGATGAAGGAGATTTCTTTGATGATACCAAGTGATAATTACAATTACAAATAACAATTTTTATATTTTAACTGCTAATTGTCATGTAATTGTACAATTGGCAAACGTGAGAGGGTGAAGAATATTATACATTTGCAAAATTTGTGAAATTTGTGATAATTTGATGAAATCTTTTCCTTCATTATAGCATATCACTTGTTAATTTCATCTAGCCATGTTACCAAAGTTCTCTTCATATATCATTCGATCATGTTTTGCAATTGCATGCATTATTTTAACATTTTCTATGTTTGAAATTGCAACATGTAATGCTCAAACAAATGAAAATGCAAATGACATTCAAAATCAAAATGAAGAAATCAGTACATGTGATATGTATATGGCAGATTCGATTATTCCTGGTGCAGGTCGTGGAATCTATGCTGCAAGAAAATATCAGCAAAATGAATTACTTGAAGAATCTCCATCATTAACATTGCGTGATGAATATGCAACTTCATGGTCATTAAATAACTATGTCTTTGCTTCCCAAACTCAAGGTCGTTCTCTGGTTGTATTCGGTCTCGCAATGTTGTACAACCATCAATCTCCAATCCATAAAAACGCAGTGAATGCATGGAATGACGATGAAGTTCAATTTTTTGACGTGGAAGTTGAACCTCACAGCACCAGCACCCAACTGATGTACTTAACCAATCAAGTCATTGAACCAGGTCATGAAATTTTCACCACTTATGGAGGTGAATTATGGTTCAAAGAACGTGGAGTTTCATATAAAGAAAACACCAATGCCTCGGATGTATTCTATCTCCCAGTTTCATATCTTCAAGAACATGGTTATTGCATGACAAATGTATTCACTGGTCCATCGAATATTCCAATGGCAGGCAAAGGTTTATTCGCCAAGAAGTCTTTTAAAAAAGGCGAAACAATCTATGTTTCACCTGTTCTAATATTGCTCAAGTCCGATGTATATGAAGCAAGTCTTGATACAGTGATTCTCAATTATTGTATTTCATCAGCTCGTAATACAGGAATTTTAATATTCCCAATTGGATTAACTGCTATTGTGAATCATCAATCTTCTGAACGAGCGAATATGGAGTATAGATGGTTGAATTCTGATATTGTTAATAAGGATCCAAGTGAATTATTCAGCTCATCATATGCTCCATTGGATTTGGAATATATTGCAACGAGAGATATTTATGCTGGAGAGGAATTAACAATGAATTATGGTGACGCATGGATTAATGCTTGGGCTGAATATCTTGCAATTCGATTGATGAATTTAATGGGAAATTCAACTGAAGAAGTATTGTTTAGACATGCCATTCAGGATGTAAATGGATTGTTCCCAGAGAATTGGAATGATGTCACTTGCATTGGCTCCAATTGCAATGCTAATAGCAATATTAATAATGAGAATGTTAATGGTGAAAATATTGATAATATTCATGTTGAATTATAATTATAATTTCCATTGATATATTCAATCGAATAGTTCACATAGAAACGAATAATTAAAGCAATTAAATGTTTTGAATTTTTTTTTTAATTTAATTAAAATGAATTATTCAAGTATGTCCATGATGGTAATTGGTCCATGGACCTGATCCAGCGCTGTAATAGTCCATGGGATACTCATCCATCCAAGGAACAGCACCAACACAAACCAAGAATTCATATGGAGTAAGCAATGGCTACAATTCAAATCAATTCAATATTATCACAAAATGATCATGATGGTTGTGATGGTCATAGTCATGATTGATGATACCTTGCAAAAGCCAGCTCCCCAATCAATGGACAGGCGTGGACACGATACTTGCACCCAAGCATCAATATCTTTTATCAATTCCAATTTGCTCAAATTGACTTCAGCCATAAGAAATGGTACAATTTTCATTCCACAGGTTTCAATATATGTATGCACATGTGAATGCAGATTCTGTCGTAGATAGGTATGTATATTGACATTTCCTTGACGTCCTAATGTTCCGAGAATCAATCCAATACGTTTTGCACTTCGAGCTTGCACAATACTTTTCCTAAATCCAATTAATTGAATATTTAATGTGAATTGAAGTCAATTCAACATTCAAATGGACTTAGAAATTGAAATGTTACATTCGAATGGACTTCATAAGGGCAATATCATATCCTTCCGCAGAGAGGACTTTGGAATATGGATCGTATCTGTAGAAAGGTATGGAAGGGTTTTGGATCATGGCAGCTTCAAGATGGAAACGACCATCAGCAACAAAGATTGCTTTGGTGATATCTTTTGGAAGAATTGGAGCAGTACAACCCAATGTCTCGGCTGTTCATATCACAACATTCAATCCATTCAATTGATTCATTCAATTGATTGAAAGGATGAATGGAATGGACTTGCCTGGGGATAGAGGCTTGCATTGAGGAATCATCACATCGATATCAACTTCTCTCAAAGCATTGGCCAAAGCAAACACACTGGACACGAATTGAATAGTCCCTAGAAGAGCAAGTTTGTCGGAGTTCTTGGAGCTCTTTACCACATCATTGTCAATATTGTCATTGTTATTGTTATTGTTATTGATGGCATTGGATTCATTGGACTTTGTGTTGAAGTTGGCTTTGACTGTTGCTACTAAATGGCTGATATCAAATTGAATTTCCACAAATACATACATGACCTACACCCATTCCATGATTCCATGATTCGATGAATTGATTGGATTGAATTGAATGGGTAAATACCTTTATCTTGGTGCATTGTAGTGGTACAAGGCATGAATGACCATAATGGACTAAGAGATCTGCTCCAAGCTTATGTGCAGTGTAATCATCCACACAACATGCGCCATATGTCACATCGCCCAATATCAACACTTGAACTCCTGATATTTTGATTTATTAGAATAACGTCAATCAAATGAATTGGCTTCATTGTATTGAATTGTGATTCAATTGACAAAATTTTCACCTGTAAACTTGACGAATATGTCGACCAATATACAAGCATACATCAACAGGCCTTCTGGGAATTGCAATGCGATCATATTGCAGTTTTCACTCTTGATTTTGGCGATTGTTTTCTCAATTTCAAAATTATAATTTTGTGGTAAAATTTTCTTCATGCGAATAAACGTTTCATCATGAACAAGTGCATCTTCGACAACTGGACGTTTGCGAACTAGATACTTTACTTTTCTATTGCTTGATGTGTTTTTCTTGGCTTCCATCCTTAGTATGTTAAATGATTGGATTGGAAATGAACTTTTGTCAAATTGACTTGATTTCTACTTTACGCTCCAAAGAAGGTAGATCATCCAAATTAATTATTGAATTTTATTAACATTCCAATTTCACAGGAATTCAGAAGTGATGGTCTTGTGATTTGTCATTGATCAAGTCAAGAGAAATATATCATGATTGATTGTAGATTATTGCCGCATGAAAATTCGTGAAATATATTGAAAATTGCAAATGAAAACGTCAAACAAATAAATTGTGTGTTGAAAATAATTTGAACTATTGTATTGATTTGATTTGCAACAGACATGGCTCTGTTCCATTGTCGCTTGACTCATGACATATGAAGTGTCAAATTTAAATGCTGTTGGTGAAAAAAAAGAAGTCAATTTCTTTTGAAAAGAATCAACAAGATCAATTGACCTTTTATTGATCTATTTATTGAAATGTCTCATTCACATTGATGACATATTTGAACAAACAAGTGGAATATCATTAATATTACTTAATTACAGTGGAGACGGTCATTTCATTCATATATTTTCATTGTCCATTATTCATTGGCATCAATTGTCATCTCGAAACCAACAACAATGATCATCATCTTTGATGAATTCTATAAAAGTGAAAAACACAATCAAATTGGCATTTCATTTTCATTCAACATGAGCATTCACGTGCATTTTACCTGTTCCAATCTTGTTTCAAGATCATTCATCTGCCACTATTTGATATTTGAATTGAAAATACAAAGAATGTCAAAAAGACAAACCAAAAGAAATATTCCCTCAATATCTTTTTGTTTCAGGAAAATGATAAATAAATTCATATTTCTCAATCATATTTCATTTGGATACAAAGCTGGTTTTGAAAAGAAATAAAGATATGGTGGAATGTGTATCAGAGATACTGTCATTGACAAAGGAAAATCTTGATAAATTGGACCAGTTCAGTGCTGAAGATTTGATTCAAGCAGCAAAAGAATCAACAAAAATTAATTTTGATTTTCAAAATGATATTGACATTGAAAATTGCGATGTTGATGATGATACTCAATCATTGAATTTATTGATCTATGAAATACTTGAGATGTCTATTCCAATTATGCTTTGTTCCATACAAGTTGCAATGGAAGGTGAAAACGCAGATCTTGAGAAAAAACTCAGAGAACTGGTGCATTCGGATGAACTCATGTCAAGAATGAAGACTCTCCCACTATATACTGAATCTTTGAGATCATTGGATTATATACTTGAAGAACATCGAGAAACTACTGAAGCTATCTTCACTGAAATTCGAGAAAATCATCATGCTTTTTATGGTTGTGACATACTTAGTGATGATGGGGAAGATGATGGTCATGATGAAGAAGATTATTTTGGAAAGAAGTGCACATTGATGCGTCAATTGGACGATTTATCTGTTCCATATCTACTTTCATCAATACAAAATATAGTTGAGATCGAAAAAGTATATCGTGTTGATGAGAACAAACCATTGTTTATACCTGATGAACTAACAATGCAAATCAATGCACTTCCATCTTATGTTGGTAGTTCCATTCACAATTATGAAATGGAACAATATCGGCCTGAAGTTTATGCCATTAGGCGTGAATTAAGCAAGCATCGATGCCGATACATAAAGCAATCCAAATTGATCTCAAACATGGAAAACATTGATGAAAAGAAGCTTTCAACATCACAGAGAGCTGCTTGCAGAGTATCTGTTCCATATCTACTCTCAGAAATACACAATATAGTTGAATATGAATTGAAATATCGAAGCAATCCAACTGAACCATTGTTCATATCCAATGAACTGATGTTGAGAATCAAGATTCTTCCATCTCATGATGGTCATTCTATTTGGGACAACAAATTGGGTGAATATCGATCATTGGTTGAAGACATCTTTTGTGAACTACGAGAATGTCGACGTGAATATTTTGGTTGGTCAGATAAAGCACTGCATGGCGATAATGATGATGGTCAAGATTGGTATATGAAGAATTTCAATTCCAGCAATTTGTCCATAAAAAAATTGTATAAATGGAAAATTGCCTACCTGATGAAATCAATACAAGCTAATGCCGACCTTGAAAAGAAATATGGTCACAACAACAAACCGCGGTTTATACCAAATGAGCCAATGTTGAGAATAAATGAAATTGAGCCACAAGATGTCAATTCCTTGTTTGGAAAAGACTTGATTGATTTCAAGACAAAAGTGCAAGTTGTGTATGGCCAAACAGAAAAAAATTATTGTGCTCATCTCATAATGGACAAATTGCACTGTGAATTACATCGCCAAAGAATGGCTTTGATGACGAGAAATATAGAAGTTGTACATCAAGATGGACGTGGATACAGATGCAGATGCACAATCATGTGATGGTGAAATAAATCCAGCTTTCAATTATTCAATCATTAATTTAAATTACATTTAGAATGTATTCACAGAACTTCTCATTCATCCTCATTCGTCAACTTCAACATCAACATCAAAATCAAAATCATTGTCCACTCCCCAATCTCGAAATCTCTTTCTATTGTCAGGATGCCACATCTTGGCCATCATTTCTTGAGCAATGTGATCACGGAAATATT
>JADMIO010957562.1_pt1 | contig 10313 bp, 11 predicted proteins | sample 8958161 | NCBI WGS metagenome assembly JADMIO01 (sample SAMN16585339, study PRJNA669376) | soil metagenome | isolation source: Crop rotation soil | place: USA: Cullars Rotation, Alabama | collected 2011
ATTATATCGACACTCATATATACAGTGATATCTGTCCTTCTGTCATATTTTATAAAATTTTCTGCAGAAAATACTGTGTCGTCGCGCCCCGTCGTCCTCATAAACGATATACAACATGGCATGTGGCAATTGTGGCACAGGCGCATCGGGCAAACCTGCCGGCTGCCAGAGCAACGGCGGGTGCAGCACGGGCGGATGCAACAGAATGAATGTCTTTGACTGGTTAGGCGAACTTCCTCTTTCAGATAGCGCAAAGCCATTTTCAATAATCGAAGTGTCCTTCAACCAGGGCAGTCGTAAAGAGTTTTTCCGGAATAATACCCAGCATACGTTCGTCAAAGGCGAATGGATTGCCGTGGAAGGGACCGGCGGCTTCGATATGGGGCAGGTAAGCCTGCAAGGCGAGCTGGTTAAGCTCCAGATGAAAAAGTACGGAGTCACCGACACGCCCGCGATCAAACGGGTGCTAAGGCCGGCTGGCGACGAAGACCTGAAGCAGTATCATGAGCAGAAAGGGCGGGAACAGGAGATTATGGTCCGCAGCCGCGCCATGGCCCGAAACCTGAAGCTTGACATGAAAATTGCCGAGGTCGAGCTGCAGGCGGACGGTAAGAAGGGAACCTTCTTCTATACGGCCGAGCAGCGCGTTGACTTCAGGGAACTGATCAAGCTGTACGCTAACGACTTCCGCATGAAGGTCGAGATGCGCCAGATCGGCGCACGCCAGGAAAGCGGTAAGGTCGGGGGTATTGGCTCCTGCGGGCGCGAGCTCTGCTGCTCGACCTGGCTGTCGGATTTTAAGAGCGTAAACACTGCGGCGGCGCGTTACCAGAATCTGTCTATTAACCAAACGAAGCTTTCCGGCCAGTGCGGGCGCCTGAAATGCTGCCTGAACTACGAGCTTGACACGTACATGGATGCGCTTCGCGCATTCCCTACCGATGCCGACTCGATCGAAACGGCTCAGGGACGGGCCTCGCTGCAAAAGCGTGATATTTTCCGCAACGTAATGTGGTATAGCTATGCGGGCAGCAACAAGCAATATCCTGTTAGTATTGAGCGGGTTTTGGAGATCAAGGCCCTGAATAAGGAAGGTGTCCGTCCTGAAGAGCTGGGCGCGGCAGAGATTGAGCGCCGGGGAACCAAGCCGGATACAGAGGTCGACAAGGGCTTTGTTAACGATGTCGGACAAATCAGCCTGAAAGCCCTCGAGCGGAACAGCCGCAACCGCAAGCGCAAAGCCGAAACGAAGGGCGATGCCAAAAAGGCGGAAAGCAATGCTACTGCCGCCGATAATATTTCCCGCCCGCATCGTCCGCAAAAAGGACAAAGCGGTGCAAAGCAGCCCCAACAGCAGCGTGGTCAAAAGCAAGCCGGTCCCAAGCCCGGCGGCGCTCCTAAGGCTGAAGGCCAGCCACAGGATAAGTCAGGCCGTCCCGCTCAGCCGCAGCAGCGGCCCGAGGGCCAGAAGGGTGATGGGCAAAAAAAGGAAGGACGCCGTCCGCCACGCAACCGCGGACGTGGCGGTGATCGCCCCCCCAGGCCTGCAGAAGGCGGGGGAGGCGGCGAGTCGTAATAGTCATTATTAAAAAATCCCGGATCAGGCGATCCGGGATTTCTATTATAGAAGGCCTTTAATGAGCTGATCCTGCAGGATTCCTTCGGCTTCTGCCTTGTAGTTGCGCACTACACGATGCCGGAGTACCGGCAGGGCCATGGCCTGCACATCTTCGATATCGGGCGAATACTTACCCGCGAGCAGGGCGCCGCATTTCGCTCCAAGGATCAGATACTGGGAAGCCCGCGGACCCGCTCCGTACGAAATGTACTGGTTCGTTGCCGCCGGCGCAGAAGCTCCCGGCCTGGTCTTATGTACAAGCCCTACGGCATATTCGAGCACATTGTCCGGCACCGGTACCCGGCGGATCAGTTCCTGGAATTCCAGAATTCCACTCGCATCCAGAACCTTTGGCAGCGTTACCTGCCGTCCGCCGGTCGTATTCCGGACGATCGACACTTCTTCTTTGAAAGAAGGATAGTCGAGCGTGATAAGGAACATAAAGCGGTCGAGCTGAGCCTCCGGCAACGGGTAGGTGCCTTCCTGCTCAATGGGATTTTGAGTAGCGAGTACGAAGAACGGAGCCGGCAGGTGGTGCTCCGTGCCGCCCGCCGTGATATTACGTTCCTGCATCGCTTCAAGAAGGGCAGCCTGGGTTTTGGGCGGAGTACGATTGATTTCGTCGGCCAGTACGATATTGGCGAAAATGGGGCCTTTTAAAAACTGGAACTGACGTTGCTCATTCAGTATTTCGGCGCCGGTAATATCGCTGGGCATCAGGTCGGGGGTAAACTGAATGCGCTTAAAGGAAAGGTCGAGCACATCGGCTAAGGTCTTCACAAGCAGCGTTTTGGCAAGGCCCGGTACGCCTACCAGCAGAGAATGGCCGTTGCAAAGGATGGAAATGATCAGATTGCGCACCACTTCATCCTGCCCGACGATCACCTGCGATACCGCATCGCGGATCTCAGCTATTTTTTCAGTCAGGGCTTTAGTGGCGGCAACGTCGGAGGAGTATGGCATGTATGGTTGGAATGTTGGAGTGTTGGAGTGTTGGAGTGTTGGAGTGTTGGAGTGTTGGAGTGTCGGAGTGTTGGAAGGTAAAAGGTTGATAGCCGAACGGGTTGTTCTGTCTCTATTCGTCGGTGCCAATTCCTTCGCGCCTTCTTCGCAAATATTCATTCGTAAATCGGAATAGCAATCAGCGGTGCATTATTTTGTGACGACAGCAATATTATTGAACATGAACGGACAAGTTACGGTGGCGGATGCGCAGCGCCAGGTGGATGAATGGATACGGACTATAGGCGTCAGGTACTTCTCCGAACTGACGAATCTCGGCATATTGATGGAAGAGGTAGGGGAGCTCTCCCGCCTTATGGTGCGCCGCTATGGCGAGCAATCATCAAAGGAAAGCGACAAGGGAAAAGAGCTTGCGGATGAGATGGCCGATGTGCTTTGGGTACTTCTGTGCATTGCCAATCAGACAGGCGTTGACCTGACAGAGGCTTTTCAGAAAAACATGCAGAAAAAGACGGCCCGCGATGGTGAGCGCCATAAGGCAAATGACAAGCTGCAATAAAAAATGCCGCCTTAAGGGCGGCATTTTTTATTAAGCAGGAAGCAATTACTTGATTACAGTCATTTGAGCTGCGATTGCATCGCCTTCGCCTGTTTGAATCATATACACATAATTTCCAGCGGCAAGACCGGCAACAGAAACAGGGATACGATGTTCGCCGGCAGCAAGCTTAGGATAAGCGGCAACGCTGACAACCTTACCCTGAAGATCAGAGATCTCAATCTTCACATCAGTAGCCTGCTTAACGCTAAAGCGGATATTAGTGCTGTTTACTGCAGGATTAGGATAGTTACCGAAGAAGGTCAGGTTATTGCGTGTAAGACCAGATACGCTGTTAGGAATATTGTTGCTCACCCACTGTACAATAGGCACAATAGACATGTTGCGATTCAGGCCATAATTCCAATACATGTCAAACCAGGTGCCAGCCGCATTCCGGGCAACGTTCTTGTTTGCGTGGATCGTATCTGTACCGTTCAGGTAGGAACTTGTTCCAAAGCCATAACCACCGCGGCTGCTGCGAATGCCCAATGTGTCACCGCCCAAAGAGCCAGGCCATGTATAAGTAGGCAGCTCGTAGCCCATAAAGAAGTCCTTATTCAGGCCATTCAGCGGAGTAGCGAAAAAGTAGTTCTTAAAGGTGTCAACGCCGTTGCCGATGCCGATTGCCTTAATAGGAAGTGTGAGGGACTTGAGGCTGGTGCCGGGCAGACCTTCATTGAATTTCTTCGTGCCTGCTGCTGATTGAGCGGATTTACTCCAAACGTTAAATACTACGTTCTTCGCTGCTGTGCCGGTCAGATGACCACCGAAAATGGCACGGAAGCCAAGCACGCGCAACGTCGTATCGGGCAGATAGTCGAACGAAAACTGCTCGGCATAAGCCTTATTCTGGAAAATGTTCGTTCCAAACCAATAGCCACTATCGGCAGGAAGAACCTGGTCAATACGGGAAGTAGTTGAGGTGTCAAACACCTGAGAATAATAAGCCAGGCTCGTATAAAGGAAGGAATCCGTCGCGCCCGTGGATTTGTTCATTGCCCCCGTACTTTGAACCGGCAATGAGATGGCGGAATTATAAACCGGGACGAAATCTTCTGAGTTGCTATATCGATCTGATTTTTGAGCAAAACTGGCAAAGCTAACAAGCGACACAGAGGCCAGGAGTACAATTTTCTTCATTGTTGTTTAGGTTTTTGCGAATCTATTTGTAAAAATTGACCTGGCCAAAATTGCGTTGGACGCCCCCATTGCCTCCGCGTTTTGATTCATCCGCGCGCTGGCCTTCGATAAGCTCTCTGCCTGGATGAAGATTCATTTGAAAGTCGCAACCAGCGGGGTTTTTAGGCTGTAATCATACTTCGGGGCAGGGGCCATATTGGAATATCCGAATGCTTCAGGCCAGGCTTTTCACCCGGAAAATGCCCCTTCCCATTATTCGGTCACTCTGACTTCACCCGCTTTAATTCACACCGCATTGTCATCGCCACAATTTCCACCTTTTCGGCGCAAAGACAACTCTGGGAATGAAACAGCCGGCGAGGGAGACTTTTTTCACCAGGAATTGCCTGCAGAATGGCATCTATTCCGGGTGCTCACACACACACACACTCGTTTCAGAGAAGTACGCGCGCTTGTTATTTAAAAGAAATATCCTTTGTTTTTCACAAAAGGTCGTCATTTGCGTCGGGCAAGCTCTTTCTTTAATAATTTGCACCCTATGAGATTGTTTATCCCTGTCGTATTCGCCAGTCTTCTGGCCGCTTCCTGCGGATCAAGCCGGTACGCGACGGATTCTGCTCCGCAGAACAATAATAATAGTAATGTAGACGCCTCAACAAATGCGGGGGCTGCCACAAACAACACACCTCAGGAGGCATCCGAAAAAGCGCCTTCGCTCAACGACAAGGACAGAGTTTACCGTACCGATGTACCGGAGAATTCCAGTACTCTGCCTATCACAGAAACTAAATAGGGTTCATCATTGATTTTCTCCTCAAAGCTCATCGAGGATGCAGTCAATGCATTCTCAAAGCTCCCCGGAATAGGTAAGAAGACGGCGTTGCGCATGGTGTTGCACTTGCTGAAGCAGGAAAAAGACCAGGTGGCGGAATTTACCCGCGCCGTTGCGCACATGCGGGAAGACATTTGCTTTTGCGAACAATGCCATAATGTTTCCGACGACGAGGTCTGTGCCATTTGCGCCAACCCCGGCCGCAATAGAAGCCAGGTGTGCGTGGTTGAAAATCTGCGTGACGTAATTGCGATTGAAAGCACCCAGCAATACAACGGTCTCTATCACGTGCTCGGCGGCATCCTGTCTCCGCTCGACGGCGTCGGTCCGGATCAATTGCACATCTCCACGCTCCACGACCGGGTGAAGCGACAAGGTGTCGAAGAGATCATCATGGCCCTCAGCCCGACGATCGAGGGCGATACTACAGCATACTATATTGCACGGCAGGTTGCTGATCTACCGGTCAGGCTGACCACGATTGCACGGGGCATCGCCTTCGGCGGCGAACTTGAATATGCGGATGAAATGACGCTTGCCCGTTCCATTGCCAAGCGCCTGCCAATCGACAACTATGTCAATGTGGGCAAGCACTGATCTTGTAAAATCTGCCTAGCGGACGTCTATCCGACCTCCAAAGACAAATTCGGCGGGGCCATGCAAAACGACCTCATGCGCAGCGTCCGGAAGATGTTTGATAAAAGACGCTTCCAGCAGTCCGCCGGGCGTTCCGATCTTCACCCTGAAGGCCCCTATGGCAGATCCGCTCGCCGCAATGGCGGCCGCTGTCACCCCCGTCCCGCAGCTATAGGTTTCGTCTTCAACGCCGCGCTCGTATGTGCGCACCTGCAGTGAGCCGTCGGCATTGCGGGCAGTGAAATTCACATTGAGCCCGCCGGGAGCGAATTGCGGCAGATTGCGGATGTTCCGGCCGGTGTTCACTACGTCCACAGAGGCCACATCCTCTACCCATTGAACATAATGTGGCGAGCCTGTATCGAGTAATGCATGGTCGGGGAAATGCTGAATGCCCGCCACGTCCTTCATGTGCAGGCTGATGTTTCCTTCCGGAGAGATCTCCGCCGCATGGGGACCATCTATCGCGATAAAGCTGGCCTTTTCTCCAACGATGCCAAGCGCGCGGGCAAAGGCTGTGATGCACCTGCCGCCATTGCCGCACATGCTGCTTTCACCTCCGTCGGCATTGAAATACACCATGCGAAAATCCATGCCCGGTGCGGTCTCCAGCAGCATGAGCCCGTCGGCGCCTATACCGAAGCGGCGATGGCAAAGGGCTGCAACCTGATCCCTGCTCAGGCTTATTTGCCCAGCGCGATTATCGAGAAGGATGAAATCATTTCCTGTGCCGTGATATTTATGGAATTCGAGTTGCATGATGAGATTTATTTGCCAAAGTATTCTTCCGCACGGGCATTAGTGTTTCCGCTGGAACGTCCGGTGCTGTAGAGCGCACTGCGCCAGCCTGGGTTGTTCCGCTCGCCCGGGACGGTGCTATGCAGTAGCTGGAAGTCAGAGCTCATAAAGCCGGGGGAGTAGAACAGAAAAAGTCCCGATCCGCCGATCTTTCCACCCACATTATACCGCCAGATCTCGTACGGCACGGCGCCTGCTTCATTGGACACATGGATAACCTCTACAGGCGCTCCGTAGCGCAGATGAATAATGCCCCTATCAGTTTCATAGCCCGGCTTACTGCCGGATTTATACAGCCTGTTTACCTCGCGCACGATGTCCGAGAATTGCTTCCATGCCTTCGCCGGGTCGGCCTTGTTTACGTTAGAAAAGTGATTGAAGATAAAATAACGCATGTAGAGCTCATCCGGACGTTCCAGAAAGCCATTGATGGCCGCGACTTCGGAAGGCGCTGCGGTGGGTTGCAGCATTTTCAGAATGGCCCGCAGCTGCGACATATCGAATTTTGAAACAAAGGTTTTCGTCAGATCCAGATAGGTGCCCTGTACCTGCTCGACAGTAGCTGCAGTGTCGCGCGCCGGTCCGGCCTTGACAACCGGATGCTTGTTAATGGTCTGGAAAAAAGTGGAATTCGTGATCAGCGTTACTCCGTCGGCCGTTCGCAGCGTAGCATTCAGGTAGTAATTCCCGGAAGAGAGATCATCAAGCGAAAAGCTGTGCCGGAAGCGATGTAAGGCTGTCGGGGCCTTTATAGTGTCTCTGAAAAGATGCTCAGCGATGTCCCGCTCGCCCCTTGTCCTGGAAATAAACATGAGCTGGCTGAGCGGGAATGAGTTTGGCGAAAGGCTTTCAGTGCCGTAGAGTTCTGCGTACGCATGCAGCCTGAACTGACCCTCATCATAAAAGGGCAGGACACGCGGCAACTGGTAATAGTTCGCTTTCTCAAAAACGCCACCGCCGTTGGCGATAAAGAAGGTATCGAGGAGTTGAAGGCTGCTGTAAGCCACGCCGGCTGCCGCTGCGACCGAAATAGTATCGCTGTAATAGTAGCTGCTTTCAGGATGCGCATCTTCCGAAAGCGTGAGCTCAACTTTGATACGCCCAGCGGGAACGTCAGCCTGTGCCAGCTCAAGGATATTCTGCGGGTCTTCAGTTTCGGGATTAAAAGGCTTTGTTTCGAGGTAATAAACATCCTTGAATACAATACCCGTATCGCCGGTAATCTGAACCTGCGTGCGAATACGTGTGCTCAGGCGGCCCGCGCTGTCTTTCCTGTAGTGGAGGGATGCAGGATTAATATGCCAGTAAAGCTCTAGCCGGGAAACGTCAGCCCGCCTGCGGAAGAGTGCATGATTCGCTATTGCCTCAACCGCATGAACCGGCTTTGCGAACCCGATCATAAGCAACAGGAAAAGTGCGGAAAAGCGGTGCATTCGTCTATCTTTCCGCAAAAGTAAATCCTCTTGCCTGCACCGCCGGTTGTAATGCCTTGTATAGCTTTTCCTCCTGTTTTGTGGTGGGTGAAAGCTCTTTCAGCCGGCGCAGCTGTACAGCTTCACACGGGCAGTCCGGGCCGGACGACCGATTACCGGAATCGCTACTGCATCGCCACAGCTAACGGATCTTTATTGTTGTCTGTTCCGGTGAGGGGCGGGCGCCGCTCCCGCGCTCCCTTGGCCGACATGCCGATCGATTATACGCATAGCTGGCAAAGACAGCACTGGGGCGCGCTTTTTTCGGCGTATGGCCGCGCGCCTTTTTACGAACATTACGGGCCGGAGCTGGAGTCATTGATCTTCGCCGGACATGAGACGCTGCTCGACTTCAACCTTGCCGGCATTGAATGGCTTCGAAGGTCTATGCGTCTGGAAGCAGATTTTTCGCCTACCGATACACTGGGGCCCGCGACGGAAGTATCCCATGCCCTTGAAGTTGCCATTCCGTATCACCAGGTCTTTGAAGAGCGGTGGGGTTTTTTGCCCAACCTGTCCGCCATCGACTTGTTGATGGCAGAAGGTCCCTATGCCCTGGAATACATGCGAAATCTGACGCGGCAATAATTTTTTGGAGAAAATTTGTCGGCCTAATGCGCTGCTACTGATCGTGTTTATATTTGAGCTAATCAATCCAGACTATGCCTGAACTGTGTGTCCATCGTGCTGAGCCTTTTACCCGTGGTGACGAAAGTGTGAGTATTTGGATAGATGGGAAGGCCCTTGGAACGCTACCGATGGTTGGGCCTTTTGTTCGCGAAATATCTGCTGGACCTCATACGGTGCAAGCCTGGATGAACGGAGGCACCGGAAAGAAAATCTCCATTCACGCCTTGGAAGGCGATACCATTAACCTCACCTTATCCAATACAAAGATGGCGGGCGGAAGTTGGTGGGATGCAATAATTCTACTGCTGATTTGCGCGGTTCCGGATGAGATACTCTCAGGGAAGATGCTCTGGATAAAGATCGCTTCGTTCACCGCGCTGATGGCCTGGTCGATCTATGGCTGGCGCAAGCGGAAGCGGGATTATCTAAAGCTGGAGATCACGCAAATGGCCGGGGTGTCAGCAGTCTAGCACAGATTGTTTGGCAGTGTAATGGCGATAAAATGAGCACCATCCAGAGACGCGGGATAAGCGCCATCCGGAGAAGCGAGCATCGCATCTCTACCAGCCGTTATTTGTGTTCCGACAGCGCATCACCGGAGTCGCACGCCGGCATCATTTGGCTAATTGGCGAACTGGCTAATGGGCTGATTATTTCAGGAAGCCGCGCATTTTCCATACCCCCTTCATCGCCTCGCTGACGATGCCTTTGCTCATCTTGGAGCTGCCGGCCACGCGGTCGGTAAAGCGGATGGGTACTTCTTTCAGCTTAAAGCCTTTGCGCCAGGCCCGGTATTTCATTTCGATCTGGAACGCATAGCCTACGAAGCGCACTTCATCCAGCGGCAGACTTGCCAGCACTTTACGCGTATAGCAGACAAAGCCCGCCGTCGGATCGCTGACGGGCATCCAGGTGATCAGGCGGGTGTAAAGGGCGCCGCCTTTGGAGATAAATATGCGGTCCCAGGGCCAGTTGACGACTTTGCCACCGCGAACATAACGTGAGCCAATGGCGACGTCCGCGCCTCCGGTGGTGCAGGCAGCATGCAGGCGAAGCAGGTCGTCCGGATTATGCGAAAAATCTGCATCCATCTCAAAGATGAATTCATAACCGCGTTCCAGGGCCCATTTGAAGCCGTGGATATAGGCAGTTCCGAGCCCCAGCTTACCAGTACGCTGAGCGAGATGGAGCGATTCCGGATATTCTTTCTGTAAGCTCTTAACGATATCGGCAGTGCCATCGGGCGAGCCGTCGTCGACTACCAGTAGATGAAAGCCCCCGGGCAGGCCGAGTACTTTGTGCACCATGGGCGCTATGTTCTCCTTCTCATTGTAAGTAGGAATGATGACAAGCTTATCCAAGGGTGCCGGGCAGAAGTTGGGTGGAAGGATAAAGAGCCATAAAGCTCAGGGAATGCGAATGTGCGAAATTATTTGGTGTGCCGCGCAGTTCAGGTGTTATAAAAAGCGGAGAGTTTATCAACAAATCATCTAGACGTCGTTTTTGCGGACATGGTAAGGGCGAAAACCCGAGGCTTGAAAGATTAATTTATCTCATTCAATGGGGGTAGAGACGCGAGCATCGCGTCTCCATACACCCGAAAACACCACATTCACCACATTC
>JADMIO010835491.1_pt1 | contig 10312 bp, 20 predicted proteins | sample 8958161 | NCBI WGS metagenome assembly JADMIO01 (sample SAMN16585339, study PRJNA669376) | soil metagenome | isolation source: Crop rotation soil | place: USA: Cullars Rotation, Alabama | collected 2011
CGCGACAACTTGTCCACGTGGAATTCTAAGCTTAGGATCCCAATGTGCTGGAAAGCCCTGCTCAACTGAAGAAAGTACGACGCGATATCGCGCGTGTGAAAACGGTTATGAATCAGAAGGACGCCAAACAATGAATGATCAAGTGAAACAGGCGCTCAAGCGTACGTTGATTGGTAAGGTGGTCTCTGACAAAATGGACAAGACGGTGACTGTGTTAGTCGAGCGTCGTGTTAAGCACGCACTGTATGGCAAGATAGTGGTGCATTCGAACAAGTATCATGCCCACAACGAAGCAAATCAGGCGAGGGAAGGTGATACGGTGGAAATTCAAGAGGGCCGTCCGATTTCTAAGACAAAAGCATGGTCTGTGGTTCGTGTGGTTCAGGTTGAGTAAGTTTTATAAATAATTATTGCAAACGAAGCATTAATACGTCATAATTTCTTGTTTGGTATTCGTGAAATTTATCTCCTGGGCATGACATGCAATGTCATGCATTCGACGGTATGTGAGCAATATTTATTGTATAAAAGTGATTTTTGTAATCGTCCATCTAATCGGCCGAATTTGTTAATTAAGTGGCTGGCAGAGCCAAAACTGATCGCAAGCTCGCGTAGGCGGTTAAGCGAATTAAGTTGGGAAAGAAAATATTATGATTCAAACTGAAAGTCGGCTCGAGGTGGCAGACAATACCGGTGCGCGTGAAGTGATGTGCATTAAGGTATTGGGTGGCTCCAGGCGTCGTTATGCTGGTATTGGTGATGTCATTAAGGTTGCGGTGAAGTCTGCTGCGCCGCGCGGTCGTGTTAAGAAGGGCGAGATTTATAATGCTGTGGTTGTTCGAACGGCTAAGGGAGTGCGTCGTCAAGATGGTTCATTAGTTAAGTTTGATGGTAATGCTGCGGTGTTGTTGAATGCTAAGCTTGAGCCAATTGGCACACGTATCTTCGGACCAGTAACGCGTGAGCTGCGTACCGAGCGTTTTATGAAGATTGTATCTCTCGCGCCTGAAGTTTTGTAGGGGGGGGTATGCACAAGATTCGAAAAGACGATGAAGTCATTGTCCTGACAGGTAAGGACAAAGGTAAGCGTGGCATGGTTAAACAGCGTGTTGATGCTCATTACGTTGTGGTTGAGGGGGTGGGTGTTGTTAAAAAAGCGGTCAAGCCGAATCCAATGGTGGGTGCAATTGGTGGCATCGTTGATAAGCTGATGCCAATTCATGTGTCAAACGTTGCGTTATTTAATGCGGCGACTGGCAAACCAAGTCGCGTGGGCTTCAGGGTGGATGGAAAGAAAGCTCGTGTCTGTAAGACTAATGGCGAAGTCCTAAAGGTGTAATGTATTATGGCCCGTCTCCAGGAATTTTATAAAGATAAAGTCGTTGCTGATTTGGTTGGGAAATTTGGTTATAAGTCAGTAATGGAAGTTCCGCGTCTTACTAAGATCACATTGAATATGGGATTGTCGGAGGCAATTGCGGATAAAAAAATTATTGAGCATGCTGTTGGTGATTTGACCAAGATTGCAGGTCAAAAACCAGTTGTGACCAGGGCTCGGAAAGCGATTGCTGGTTTTAAGATTCGCGAAGGCTACCCGATTGGTTGTATGGTGACGCTGCGTGGCGCTCGCATGTATGAATTTTTAGATCGCCTGATCACCGTTGCACTACCTAGAGTGCGTGATTTTCGTGGTGTGTCCGGTCGTTCGTTCGATGGTCGTGGTAACTATAATGTCGGTGTGAAAGAGCAAATAATTTTCCCCGAGATTGAGTATGACAAGATAGATGTGCTGCGTGGTATGAATATTAGTATTACCACTACTGCAAAGACCGACGATGAAGCGAAAGCGCTCCTCGCTGCATTTAAATTTCCGTTCAAGAATTGAGGTTGCCATGGCAAAGTTGGCATTGATTAACCGTGAGCAAAAGCGCGCTGCATTGGTGAAAAAATACGCAGGTAGGCGCGCCGAGCTAAAGGCTATTATCGATAATCAATCGAAGTCTGAAGAAGAGCGCTATGAGGCTCGTTTAAAATTACAGGCGTTGCCGCGCAATGCAAGTCCTACTCGTAAGCGCAATCGCTGTGCATTAACGGGGCGTCCACGCGGTACTTTTCGGAAGTTTAGTTTGGGGCGAATTAAATTTCGTGAAATTGCTATGCGAGGCGAAATTCCTGGCATGACTAAAGCTAGTTGGTGATAGGAGAAAAAAATGAGTATGAGTGATCCTATATCTGACATGCTGACTAGAATTCGCAACGCTCAAGGCGTGAAAAAAATTGAAGTGGCAATGCCCTCTTCTAAAATAAAAGTTGCAATTGCTAATATCCTGAAAGAGGAAGGCTATGTTGAAGGCTTCTCTGTTTCCGAGTTGGATGGCAAGGGAGTGTTAATAATTACTTTGAAGTACTATTCTGGTTTTCCTGTTATAGAGCGTCTGGAGCGCGTTTCCCGCCCTGGCTTGCGCGTTTATAAAGGTAGGAATGATATTCCGCAAGTAATGAATGGGTTGGGCGTTGCAATTGTATCTACTCCTAGAGGGTTGATGACAGACCGTAGGGCGCGCGCTGCCAATGTGGGCGGTGAAGTCCTTTGTTATGTGGCTTAAGGAGCGATAAATGTCTCGTGTAGGTAAAATGCCAATCGCTCTTCCGTCTGATGTAGAAGTTACGATTACGCTTGCAAAGATTTTTGTGAAGGGTCCACTGGGAACTTTGTCTATATCCTTGAATGGTGAAGTCGTGGTGGCCAAAGAGGGGAATGTGTTGCTATTTTCCCCCGTTAATGATAGTCGCGGAGCGGGTGCAATGTCTGGCACCTTGCGTGCGCTTGTTAACAACATGGTCTATGGTGTTACAAAAGGCTTTGAAAAAAAACTTTCTTTGGTGGGGGTTGGATTCCGGGCCCAGGCAAAAGGAGACATACTCAATTTATCCCTGGGTTTTTCACACCCCGTCGCGCATAAAATCCCATCAGGGCTAGTATGCGAGACACCAACACAAACAGAAATTGTGATTAAGGGCGTAGATAAACAGAAAGTTGGACAGGTTTCTGCGGAAGTTCGCGCCTATCGTCCTCCTGAGCCCTATAAAGGCAAGGGGGTCCGCTATGTGGGCGAAGTAGTGCTTCTAAAAGAAACTAAGAAAAAATAAGAGATTCTAATGGATAAAAAACAATCACGTTTGCGTCGTGCATGCCAAACGCGCGCAAAAATTGCCGAATTAAAGATAACTCGCTTAACTGTACATCGTACAAATTTACATATTTACGCTAATGTTATTGGTCCAGATGCAAAAATTATTGTATCTGCTTCAACGCTTGAGATGGAAATGCGTCAGGAATTAGCAAATCTGTCGGGTAAGGGCGGAAATATCTCTGCCGCTACTTTGATAGGGAAGCGTGTGGCAGAAAAGGCGCTAAAAGCTGGTGTGATGGATGTTGCATTTGATCGTTCTGGTTTTCGTTATCATGGTCGTGTCAAGGCAGTGGCAGATGCTGCACGTGAAGCTGGCCTAAGATTCTAAGGAAAAATTCATGGCAAAAATGCAAGCAAAGGCGCAGCAAGCCGAAGATCGTGATGATGGTATGCGCGAAAAGATGATTGCAGTCAATCGCGTGACCAAGGTAGTTAAGGGCGGGCGTATTATGGGCTTCGCAGCATTAGCTGTAGTTGGCGATGGTGACGGTCGCATTGGCATGGGAAAAGGAAAATCGAAAGAAGTGCCTGTTGCTGTACAAAAAGCGATGGAAGAAGCACGTCGTAAATTAATTAAGGTTTCGCTTAAAAATGGCACATTGCAGCATACTGTCACTGGCAAGCATGGAGCTTCTTCAGTTTTGATTTCGCCGGCAAAAGATGGGACAGGCGTGATTGCTGGCGGGCCAATGAGGGCAATTTTTGAGGTCATGGGTGTTACGAATGTTGTAGCTAAGTCTAATGGCTCGACTAATCCTTATAATATGGTTCGGGCTACATTAAACGGTTTATCCAAGATGAGCACTCCTTTTGAGATAGCTGCTAAACGTGGCAAGTCGGTCGAGGAAATTTTGGGTTAAGGTGAAGTATGAGTATGGAAAATACAGTCAAAATAAAATTGATCAAAGGACTAATCGGAACGCGTCGAACGCATCGTGCTACGGTTTTTGGTCTCGGCTTGCGTCGCATAAATTCAATTTCGGAACTACAGGATACTCCTGCTATCCGCGGTATGATTAACAAAGTTTCGTATCTTGTAAAAGTAATGTCGTAAGCGTTGCTTGCGACTGGAGTAAATTATGGAATTAAATAATATCCAACCAGCAAGCGGCGCTAAGCGCGTAAAACGTCGTGTTGGGCGCGGTATCGGTTCTGGTCTGGGGAAAACTGCAGGTCGTGGCCATAAAGGTCAAAAGTCGCGCTCCGGGGGATTTCATAAAGTTGGTTTTGAAGGCGGTCAAATGCCATTGCAGCGTCGTTTGCCAAAGCGGGGCTTCAAGTCGTTGGCAAAAACCTTTACAGCTGAGGTGCGTCTAGGTGATTTGGAGAAATTGCCTATCTTAGAAATTGATATCATTGCGTTGAAAAATATTGGATTAATTTCAGATTCAATAAGCGTTGTTCGGGTATTCAAAGCAGGCAATCTTTCTAAAAAGATCACTCTCAAGGGCTTAGGTGTTACTCAAGGCGCGAGAACTGCAATTGAACTGATTGGCGGGTCTGTTGTTTAAGCAGGTAAATAGCCGTGTGATTTGTATGGAGTAATAATTGGCGATGACATCTCAACTCGCTAAAGGTGTTGCAAGCGGCTTTCCCTGGGGCCGTCTTTGGTTTTTATTGGCTGCCTTGGTTGTTTATCGTATTGGCGCGCATATTCCAGTACCGGGAATAGACTCTGTTCAGCTGGCACAATTATTTAAGCAAAACCAGAGAGGGATTTTGGGCATGTTCAACATGTTCTCTGGTGGGGCATTGTCTCGATTTACAATCTTTGCATTAGGTATCATGCCCTATATTTCGGCATCGATTATTATGCAGCTTATGGCGGTTATTTTGCCCAAGTTGGAAGGCTTAAAGAAAGAGGGCGAAGCTGGGCGACGTAAACTTATTCAATATACCCGCTATGGGACGTTTATATTAGCAGCTTTTCAAGCGCTAGGAATTGCAGTTGCTCTTGAAGCGCAAGCTGGTCTTGTGCTTGATCCTGGCTTTGGATTTCGATTTACAACGATGGTGACGTTAGTCACCGGGACAATGTTTTTGATGTGGCTGGGCGAGCAGATTACGGAACGCGGTTTGGGAAATGGCATTTCGATTGTTATTTTTGCTGGGATTATTGCTGGCTTGCCCAATGCAATTGGTGGCTTATTTGAGCTTATACGTACGGGATCAATGAATTCTCTATCGGCAATTTTTATTTGTGTAACTGTTGGAATTGTTACTTTTTTTGTTGTTTTTATTGAGCGCGGACAACGAAAGATTTTGGTTAATTACGCCAAACGTCAAGTGGGGAATAAGGTTTATGGTGCTCAAAGTAGTCATCTCCCCTTAAAAATAAATATGGCTGGTGTGATTCCACCAATTTTTGCTTCTTCCATTATTTTATTTCCGGCAACAATCACTAGTTGGTTTACTACTAATGAGGAAAATAATCTTTTTGTTCGTTTTTTAAAGGATGTGGCTATTTCACTATCGCCCGGTGAGCCAGTTCATGCCTTATTGTATGCAATGGCTATCGTGTTTTTTTGTTTCTTTTATACTGCACTTGTCTTTAATAGTAAGGAAACTGCCGATGGTTTAAAAAAGAACGGCGCATTTATTCCAGGTATTCGTCCTGGTGATCACACTGCACGCCACGTTGATAAAATTTTAATGCGATTAACGTTGACGGGTGCGGTGTATATAACCATAGTATGTCTTTTACCAGAATTTTTGATTGCGCGTTGGAACGTCCCCTTCTATTTTGGTGGAACTTCACTATTAATTATAGTAGTCGTAACAATGGATTTTCTGGCGCAAGTGCAGAATTATGTGATGTCACAGCAATATGAATCCTTATTGCGTAAGGCAAATTTTAAAGGTGGCATTCCAACACGTTAATATAACAACGTGAATATTAGTTGGAAATAGTAAAGAGACCGCATGGCAAAAGACGACGCTATACAGATGCAAGGAGAAATTCTTGAAAATCTTCCCAATGCAACGTTTCGCGTTAAATTGGAAAATGGCCATACTGTTCTAGGTCATATTTCAGGAAAGATGCGCATGAATTATATTCGCATTTTGCCGGGTGATAAGGTAACGGTGGAATTGACTCCTTATGACTTGAGTCGAGCACGTATTATATTTCGTACAAAATAAGCAACTAGAATGAAAAGAAGGAGAGCAAAATGAAGGTGCTCGCATCCGTTAAACGGATTTGTCGTAATTGCAAAATTATTAAACGCAAGGGCGTTGTTCGTGTTATTTGTATCGAACCTCGTCACAAGCAGCGGCAGGGTTAACTCAGCTTATCAATTGGGGAATAACGAATGGCACGTATTGCAGGGGTGAATATACCTAAACATCAGCATGCGGTAATTGGTCTGACAGCTATTTATGGCATTGGTCAACCACGGGCAGAAAAAATCTGTAAATTAACTGGAATTCCAGCCGAGAAAAAAGTTAAGGATTTGGACGATACCGAATTGGAAAAATTGCGCGATGAGGTTGGTAGATTTGTTGTTGAAGGTGATTTGCGTCGCGAAATTTCGATGAATATTAAGCGTTTGATGGATCTGGGCTGTTATCGCGGTTTGCGTCATCGCAAAGGCTTACCTGTTCGTGGGCAGCGTACTCGTACAAATGCACGCACTCGTAAGGGCCCACGCAAAGCTGCAGCATCGTTGAAAAAATAATTTTGTTCTGTCTGGCTCGTTGTAGGATTCAAGGAAATTAACATGGCAAAAGCCCCGAATAGCGCCGCTGCAGCGCGTGTGCGTAAAAAAGTTAAAAAAAATATTGCTGAAGGTATCGTACATATTCACGCTTCTTTCAATAATACAATTATTACAATTACTGATCGCCAAGGTAATGCATTATCTTGGGCTACTTCTGGTGGCGCAGGCTTTAAGGGATCTCGTAAGTCGACCCCGTTTGCCGCACAGGTTGCCGCAGAGGCGGCAGGCAAGGTTGCAATTGAGTGCGGCATAAAAAATCTGGAAGTGCGAATCAAGGGTCCGGGTCCAGGTCGTGAGTCTGCAGTTCGTGCGTTAAATAATTTGGGCATTAAAATTACTCAAATTCAAGATGTAACTCCTATACCACATAATGGATGTCGTCCGCCAAAGCGTCGCCGCATCTAATTTTGTTGGAATATCGTTGTAATATAAGTCGCCCGTTAGTAATGCGGGCTTTTTCTTAAGGCCACTGTCTGATGACATCAGACTAGCGTCTGGAGGGATATCTGTTGAAAGATATCTTATTGGGGCGTCATTTAATAAAAGGAAATTAGCGTGGCACGTTATATTGGGCCGAAAGCGAAACTCTCGCGTCGTGAAGGTACAGACTTATTTTTAAAGAGCGCGCGTCGTTCACTGGAATCTAAATGCAAGCTAGATTCTAAGCCTGGCCAGCATGGTCGTACTTCGGGCGCACGAACTTCCGATTATGGTAATCAGTTGCGTGAAAAACAAAAAGTCAAGCGCATGTATGGCATTTTGGAGCGACAATTTCGTCGTTATTTTGCTGAGGCGGATCGTCGTAAGGGTAACACCGGCGAAAATTTATTGAAATTGCTCGAGTCTCGTCTAGATAATGTCGCTTATCGTATGGGCTTCGGATCCACTCGTGCCGAAGCCCGTCAATTGGTCAGCCATAAGGCATTTAATGTTAACGGCGAAGTTGTTAATATTGCTTCTTATCAAATTAAGGTGGGCGACGTGGTTGCAGTGCGTGAAAAGGCAAAAAAGCAAACACGTATTATCGAAGCGTTATCGCTAGCTGAGCAAGGCGGATTACCCTCTTGGGTTGCAGTTGACCAAAAAAAAATGGAAGGCACTTTTAAAGTTGTGCCGGATCGTTCAGAATTTGCCAATGATATTAATGAGTCTCTGATTGTAGAGCTGTATTCTCGCTAATCAGGATTCTATTTTATTTTTTCTGTTATTTGGCAAGGGAGCTTTAGCACCATCAGCCTTATCGGTGTAACGAGCCGAGGGTATTGAAAAGGATAGATATGCAGAATAATTTATTAAGGCCTCGTATCATTGAAGTTGAGGCCCTTGGGCCTGCTCACGCTAAGATAGTCATGGAGCCGTTTGAACGCGGCTATGGTCACACTCTTGGAAATGCGCTGCGCCGGGTATTATTGTCGTCAATGGTTGGTTATGCACCAACTGAAGTTACGATCGCTGGTGTTGTACATGAATATTCATCTTTGGATGGCGTTCAAGAAGACGTTGTTGACATATTACTCAACTTAAAGGGAGTAGTATTTAAGCTCCATAATCGTGATGAAGTTGTGCTGAATTTGAAAAAAGAAGGAGAGGGCCCAGTGCTATCTTCTGACATTGATCTGCCTCACGATGTCGAGCTGATTAATCCGAATCATGTAATTGCTCATCTGACGGCCGGCGGTAAGCTGGATATGCAGCTTAAGGTGGAAAAGGGACGCGGTTACGTGCCAGGCAATGTACGCCGTTTGTCGGAAGATGCAAATAAAGCCATTGGCCGCATTATTTTAGATGCCTCGTTTTCGCCTGTCCGTCGTGTATCTTACGCGGTAGAGTCTGCACGCGTGGAACAACGCACCGATCTTGATAAACTGATTATAAATATTGAAACTAACGGTGTAATTTCTCCAGAAGAAGCAATTCGTCAGGCAGCGCGCGTGCTCGTCGAACAATTAGGCGTGTTTGCTGCATTGGAAGGTACGGGAGGATCTGCTGCCGAGATGCCTTTGCGCACGCCCGCAGTGGATCCTATTTTGTTACGTCCGGTTGATGATTTGGAACTTACAGTACGTTCTGCTAATTGTCTGAAGGCTGAAAATATTTATTATATTGGTGATTTGATTCAGCGCAGCGAAAATGAATTGCTTAAAACTCCGAACTTGGGTCGTAAGTCTTTGAATGAAATTAAGGAAGTATTGGCATCTCGTGGGCTAACGCTAGGTATGAAGCTGGAAAATTGGCCCCCAACTAGCATAGAAAAGTAAAAAATAGTTTGTAAATAATAAGATAATTTTCTGGCTTTGATTTGGTGTAGTTCGTAAGCAGCTTGATATGGCGTAAATCCAAATTAGGAAAATGCGGCCCGCTCAGATTAGGAAGAAAGCGTTTTAGGCTCTACCAATTTTTACCCCTTTAAGCTTAACAAAACAAATCTCCAGTTTTTTGGGAGAACTTAATTTACCGGCCCGCGACAAGTTAAAGTTTGTTCGATAGAAGAGCTGGACTAAATAGAAATTAAAAAGGAAATAAATATCATGCGTCACCGCCACGGACTTCGTAAGTTAAATCGTACTTCATCGCATCGCCTCGCGATGTTACGTAATATGACGGTTTCTCTATTGCGCCATGAAGCGATTAAAACCACTCTGCCAAAGGCAAAAGAGTTGCGTCGTGTTGCCGAACCGATCCTTACTTTGGGTAAAACTGATAATTTATCAAATAAACGCTTGGCATTTAATCGTTTGCGTGATCGTGAAATCGTGGTCAAACTATTTGCTGAGCTTGGTCCGCGCTATGCAAATCGTAATGGCGGTTATTTGCGTATTTTAAAGATGGGATTTCGTCAAGGTGATAAGCACCGATGGCATTTGTCGAGCTAGTTGAATCGTCCAGAAACAAGTGAAACAACAGAAGATTTAACCGTTGACTAATTCTCTCTTGATTATTTTATGCGTATCAAAGCCAGGCAAAGCCTGGCTTTTTTATATTTAAAAACTATTCTTACGCAGTAAAGAGCATAGTTGTCCGTAATTCCACTTTTAATTCATAAGATTTGAAACCAAAGAGCTACCCGCTAGAGAGTTTGGCGCATTGCACTATGCCTTGAAAGGCACGATGACGGTGAAGACGTCAATTCACAGACACGGTAATCAATGTGAGACCCACATCGATATCCCGTACATTTCGTCCCTTGGGTCCATCAAACAATGCGGCTAATGCTACTGCACACCGAGGCAAGAGTTCAACGCAGCGATTGTAAAAAGGCACAATAGGAAATTTATGACATGGATAGGAAACCTCATCGGTGCTCCTCTCCCCGAATCGCTTGCGCCACCCATCGATGCTCTGCTTGTAATGACCCATCGAAACCTGCACAGGTCAGGCTGCTAAAGCGAATGCCTCAGC
>JADMIO011053201.1_pt1 | contig 10312 bp, 7 predicted proteins | sample 8958161 | NCBI WGS metagenome assembly JADMIO01 (sample SAMN16585339, study PRJNA669376) | soil metagenome | isolation source: Crop rotation soil | place: USA: Cullars Rotation, Alabama | collected 2011
CGGCATCCCGGGAGGTCCGCCCATGCCGCCGCCGGGCGCGCCGCCACGCGCGGCTGCGCCACCGGCACCAGCGCCGCCGTGCCCGATCGCGGGATTCTGTCCGTATTGCGACGGCGACGCCGGCGCGATCGAGCGTCCCGCACCGAACATGCTGCCACCCTGCGCGGGACCACCCGGCATCGACGGAGGACCGCCGTACGGCAGACCTCCGGGCTGGCTGCCTCCGCCGAACTGTCCGCCACCACCGCCGGGCATCGAGCCGCCGCCAGGCATCGAGCCGCCACCACCGGGCATCCCCGGCGGGCCACCATACGGGCTCGCGCCCGCGCCGCCACCGGGCATCGACGGAGGCGCGCCGTACGGGCTGCCGCCTCCCGGAGCGCCACCACCGCCACCGGGCATTCCGGGCGGTCCGCCGTACGGACTGCCGCCGGACATCCCCGGAGGACCACCGGCGCTGCCACCGGGCATTCCCGGTGGGCCGCCACCGAAGCCAGGGCTCGAGCCCATGCCGGGCGGCGAACCGAAACCGCCGCCACCGGCGGGCACTCCACCCGGAGCGGGACCACCGCCCGACATGCCTCCGGCGAGCGGCGGAGCATCGTTGCGCTCGAGCACCATCGTGCCGCCCTTCTTCTGCGGCGGCGCGGCCGCCTGCGGAAGAGCTTGCTGCACGACGTTGACGCCGCCCTCGTCGATGAAGCGGATCATCAGCGAGCCGCACTGGATGATATCGGCGTGACCGATCGCCTGCTTTTGCACGCGGACGTTGTTGAGATGCGTGCCGTTCGCGCTCCCCAGATCCTCGACGACGAATCGTCCATTCTCCATGCGGATCTGCGAGTGCTTGCGCGACACCATGCCGTCATCGGTGCGGATCGCGCATTCGAGACCACGGCCGACGTAGACGGTCTCGGTCGGTGACAGCTCGACCGTCCCCTCGCGGCCCTGGCTGTCCCGGAACAGGAGGCGTGCCATTAGGTAGCGCAATGGTACCGGGGGCACGCGGCGAGCGCCAGTGCCGGATCCCGTCGAGAAACCCGCCTGTTCGCTCGGGGCTGACCTAGCCGCGCTTGAAGACGGCTTCCGTGTTGCCGACGCGGATGATGTCGCCCGGCTCGAGGGTCTTCTTCGGCACCTTGTGGCCGTTCACGTAGACGCCGTTCGTCGAGCCGAGATCGGCGAGCTCGAAGTTCGTATCGACCTTGCGGATCGCGGCGTGCTTTTTCGACACAGCCGGATCGGCGAGCACGACGGTCGCGCCCGCGACCGAGCCGATCGTCGTGACCTCTTCCGAAAGCTGGAGGATCTGATTCGCCATCGGTCCGAGGATGAACTCGAGCCGCGCACCCGGCTGCCAGCCGCAGAACAGGCACTTCGTCCACACCGGCAGCATCACGCGCTTGCAGCCGCCGCAGATCTTCTGCTGCTTGGGCGCACTGCTCTTCCGCGCCATCAAGAAGATGACGAGGAGGAGCAGCACGGCTCCACCGACGATGATGCCTACGAGCGGACCAGTCTCCACGGGATCAGTTGATCGACTTGAACTTGAAGTTGGTCTTGCCGAGCGTGATCATGTCGTTGTCGACGAGCTCGTGCTTCTGGACCTTGCGGTCGTTCACGTAGCAGCCGTTCGTCGAACCCGGATCGACGAGGACGAAGCCCTGCGGCGACGCCAGGATGTCGCAGTGGTGCGTCGACATGAAGCCGTCGTTGACGACGATGTCGGCGGGCGCGGCCGTGCCGATCTTCGTGCCGCCCGAGCGCAGACGCAGTGTCTGATACGCGGTGGGACCGTTGAGCGGTACGAGCCAGCCGACGACGGGGAAGCCATCATCACTGCCGCTCGCGTTGAACATGACGGTCTTCACCGGGCCCATCGGCTTCGGCGGCTCCGCCGACGCGACCGGTGCCGCGACCGGCATCGGCATCGGCATCGGCGCTTCCTTCTTCTTGCCGGCCGCCGCGATGATGATGATCAGCAGCAAGAGACCGCCGACGGACACGCCGACGATCCACCACGGGAAGCTCGACTTCTTCGGCGGCGTCCACACCGGCGCGAGCGTGAGCTGCACCGGGTCCTGATCTTCCTTGTCGATCTTGAGCACGAGCTCGTGCTCCTTGCCGTCCCAGTTGAAGCCGACCTTCGTCTTCGGGTCGTAGCCCGGGAACGTGAGGTAGTAGCGGTCGGCCATGCGCGCGAGGATCGCCTGGATGTTCGACGCGATGCCCTCGGCGTTCGACACCGTCGTCGCGCCGGGAATCATCGTCGTGATCACGTTGCCGGGCTCCGACAGCTCGCCCTTGAAGATGATCGCGAACGTCTGGATCTTCTCCGAAGCCGCCTGCTTCTTGAGGTTCGCGAGCTGGACCTTCGCGGACTCGTTGTTCGTGTCGTTACCGTCGCAGATCACGATCAGCGCCTTGCGAGACGCGGTGACGTTGTGCAGCTCCGCCATCGCGAGGCTGATACCGTCGACCATCGCGGTGCCGAACTTGCGGTTGTAGTCCTTCTGCGTGCCGAGCGACTCCGGCGTGATGTTCGCGATCGGGCCCATCGGCACCTTCACCTCGGCCTTGTCGCCGTAGGAGATGAGGACGCCCTTCGAGCCCGCCGGACCGGCGTTGGAGAACGGCACCGTCTGCAGTGCCTGCTTCATGTTCTTGAGGACGCCGAGGTGCCGCGCCGGGCTCTCCTCCGCCTCGTAGTCATCGTTGCCGATCCAGACTTCCTGGCCGTTGAACACGAACGCGATCGCGATCGTCTCCGAGCCGGCCGCGAACGGCTTGAGCCCGCTCGCCTTGATCGACACCGGCGGCTTCGCCGTGGGCTCGGTCAGCGTGAACTTCTCGAGCGGAACCGTGGGACCACCGATGACGGTGATCTCGATGTTCGGTGCGTCGTCCGCGGTCTTCGAGCCCGCTTCCTGCGGACGGACCGAGGGCTGAACTTCGATCGTCGAGCCTTCGGCGGAAGCCGTACGGACGTTCGACGCGACGCCCAGCATGGACGCGAACAGTGCGAGCAGGATGGTCGCTCTGGTGCTCATAGGCTCTTGAACTTCAGCATCGCGCTGCCGAACTTGACGAAGTCGTTGTCGACGAGCTCGTGGCGATCGACGCGCTTGTTGTTGACGTAGGTGCCGTTGGTGGATCCGACATCGCGGAGCACCCACATGCCGTTCTCGGCCTTGATCTCGGCGTGCTTGCTCGACATGAACTTGTCGTTGAGCACGATCGTCGACTTCGGGTCGGTGCCGACGGTGGTCATCGCCGAGAGGGTGAACAGCTCGCCCTTCTGCGGGCCCTGTAGCGGCACGAGCCAGCCGAGCAGCTGCATGCCGCTCGAGCCGCCGCCCGCGTCGAGCACGAAGGCCTGCGTCTTCATCGCCTGCGCCTTCGCGGGCGCCGCGATCACCTGCTGCGCGATCTGCGCGCAGTAGGGGCAGGCGTCCCAGCTCTTGTCGAGCTGCTGATCGCACTGCGTGCAGAACTTCTTCGCGAAGATCCAGAACCCCTTGCTGCGCACGGGCGGGTTGGGATTCGGGACGCCCGGCGGCGGAGCGGCCCCCGGCGCTCCCGGAGCACCCGGCATTCCGGGCGCACCCGGCGTTCCTGGCGGCTGTTGCTGCATGTTCGCTCCCTGTCCGGCTGCTGCGTTGAGCTTGTCGTTCATGGCGCCGGCCTGCTGGGCATAACCCTTTGCCTGCGCACCGTACGCCTTCGCGCGACCCGCCTCGATCTGCAAGTTACCCGCGGTGTTCTTCACCCCGAGGAACTTGTTGTAGATGGCGCGGAATGGCCGAAAGATGAACTCGAAGTGCTCTAAGATCATCGATGGATCCTCCGCGCAGGGCCGCCCCCCGGCGCGCATATCCTAGCACGCCGGACCGACGCAGAACCCGGGGCTTCGTCTACGACTTCGGCTGGTAGACCCAGATGTGGAACATGTTGATGTCGCGGCCCGCCGTGATCGACTGCTGACGCAGGATCAACGACTGGTCGGTCACCAGCTCCGCCGGGATCAGGGCCGGCCAGTTACGCCAGCGGTGTACGCGATCGGTACCGACGCACGACACGACGATCGCCTTCTTCCCATTGACCATCATCTCGAGCTCGTAGTCGCCGTAGACATAGTCCATGCGGCGAACGACGACGACCGGGCGGCCCGGCGTGATGTTCAGGACCTTGAACTCGCTGTAGCCATCGACGTGCGCGCGGCCCGTGTCCTCGACGGTGGTGCCGTCGGGATACTTGAGCTTCTGGCGCGACCGGTAGGAGTCCTTGGCCTCCTTGATGTTGAACATGTGCTTCTCTTCGGATTCTTTGTTGAGAATCTCGATCTCGTCGACAAGCACCCAGGTCACACCGTCGAGGTCCATCGACGGCTTGGGAGCAGGCATCGCCTTGACGCCTTCCCAGTCGTTGATGTTCGCGACCTTCTTCTCTTCCTTCTTCTCCTTCGGCGCCTCGATCAGCGGCTTCTCGCCGGCGACAGCGCTCATCGCGATCTCGGCGCACTTCGCCTGATACGCGAGGAGGTTCATGTACGCGTCCATGTTGTTCTTGTTCTCGGCGAGCAGGCCGCGGAGGATCTCGACCTGGCGGCGGTACTCGGAGAACTCCTTCTTCTGCGCGATCGTCGGGTGGTGGACGTCGACGTCGAGCGCGAGCTCTCCCTCGGAGTCGATCACCAGCTTGAAGATGTCGAACACATTCCGCAGATCGAGCTGGTTCGCGTAGAGCAGCATCAGCGCCGTGTTGGTCGCCTGCACGACGTCGTGCGCCGCGATGACACCGCGGCGGGTGTACTCGAGCGCGCCGCGGCGGATCTGCCAGAGGAGGTTCTCCATGCGCAGCCGCAGGTGCGGAGCGAGCGTGGAGCCGCTCATGCCGCCGCGCGGCGTGTAGCGCATGTCGATCTCGTTCGGCTTCGGATCGGCCGGGTCGCGCGCATCGCGAACGCGCTGCACACCCTTCTCGAGGTAGACGCGCGCGAGCTCGACCTCGCGCTGGATGTCGGGCTCGGTCTGCGAGATCTCGACGCGGCAGGACTCGAGGACGCGGCGGTGGCCCTTGTACTCGAGGTTCTCCTTGTACGCGATGAAATCGGTGAGCTCCTCGTAGTAGCGCAGCACGATGTAGATCGTCTGCGGGAGGCGGAACTCCTCGAGGTTGATGTTGCGGATCGCCGCGTCGAAGATCATCAGGTCGTTGCCCTGACCATCGATCGCGTAGCCCGGCTGCACCTCGACGGAAAGATCACCGCGCGCGCGCGCGTTGACCTTCAGGTCTCCCGAGTAGCCGTAGATGATGCCCGGCGAGTGGAGCATCCGGTTGTGAAGGCGACGCTTGTCGATGTGGTAGCGCTCGGCGTCGTTCCAGTCCTTCTCGGTGGTGAGGAACCCCTTGAAGAAGTTGATGCGCTTGAAACCCTGCTGTGCGTTGTCGCTCATGACTTGTCCTTGGGGCTCTCGCCCTCGCCTTCTTCGCCTTCCACGACTTCTGCACCGATACCGATGCCGGAACGGAGACCAATGGCGAAGAACTCACGGAGCTCGACGTCACCCTTCTCCTCGGCGAACTGCAGGTAGTACTGCGTGTGCGCCGGCTTCTCCATCTGGATGATCTGGTGGATCCGGATCACGACCTCGGGCGTCACGTCCTCGAACTTGATCGGCATCGTGACGACGAAGCAGTGCGCCAGCTCGACCGGCGGCAGGATCACGGAGTCGAGCGCGACGCGCGCACCCTGCTCCGCTCCTTCACCCTCGACCCGGAATCCCTTGAACGGCCAGGTGTTCTCCTGGATGTCGGGCTCGTGGCCCGTGAACAGCATCAGGAACAGCGCGAGGCCGCGCTTCGTGCCGCGGATCCGGTAGAGGTCGACGGCGCGCTTGATCAGCGCGCGCTTCTCGGCCTCCGGCCAGTCGAGATCCAGCGTGAACGCTGTCCATCCCGCGAGCCAGTCGAGGAAGTCCACCGGCGACACGTGCGGGTCGTAGAACCGCCAGCCGTCGTTGAGGTTCTTCTCGACGGAGTCGAACATGTGCTCGAACACGAAGCACAGGTCGCGGACGAGGTTACGGCCGACGCCGTCGGAGCGCCGGTAGATCGCGGGCAGGTTCTCGAGGTACCCGCGGCGCGCGACCCAGATCGTGACCTCGGTCGTGTCGTAGACCATCTGGCCGCGGGCGGGCCGCTGCTCGAGCACCGTGTCGCGGTCCTCGTAGCTCTCTCGATACAGGGTGACCACGCGCGGCAGCCCGGCATCCTCGAGAAGGATCTGCGCCTTGGTCAGGGGACGGCCGATGACGTCCGGAACCCGGACGACGCGGCGATTGAGAAGCGCGTCAGTTGCCATCGCTACTTGATGTCGTCCCGGACCTTCTCCGCGACATGGACGTGCACGAGGAACGGCAGCTCGTCGTCATCGAGGCGGAGGTGCTCGACACCGACGTTGCGCTGCTCGTCCCAGATCCCGAGGGAGTCGACACCCTCGACACCGGGCACTTCCTCGACGAGGTGAACGAGCTCGGCCTTGAGCACGGGGCGACCGAACTCCCAGCCCTTGCCGTCGCGGCCGCCGACCAGGGCGTGCAGGTAGCGGCGGAGCTTCACCTCGATGTCCTTGCGGAGCCGGTCACTCGTCCCGACGGTGCGGCGGATCAGCACCACGCGCAGCGACAGGTCCTTGTAGCGCGGCTTCACCACGTTCAGCACCGTGCCGACGAGCTTGCGGTCGTCGAGGTAGCGCTTCACGTAGCGGAGCACCTCGTTCGACGGCACGAGCCGGCGGGTCAGCTCCTGGTTGCGCGTCTCGCCCTTCGGCACCATCGCGAGCGTGACGTGACCGCGGTTGGTGCGGTCGGGCACGCAGCGTGCGCGGGCGAGCGTCGTCGACGCGCGCAGCGCCAGCATCTCGTAGTCCTCCGCGGTGACCGCGCGATCGCGGCTCTTGATCGTGTACGGAGCGCGATTCTTCGCCTCCTCGATCGTCTCGCGGTTCGCACCACCCTGCGCGGGCAGCGGATTCGCGACGCCCTCGATGTACGCGAGCGCGCGGCCGAGCGACGTCAGCGTGTACGCGTTGACGTTGCCGAGCGCGCCACCGCCGATGCGGTACTCGCGCGCGAGCACGCTGTTCTTCATCTCCGGCGGCACGATGCCGCGGCGGCCGTCGCCGAACGTGATCACGCCGGTGACGTAATCGAGCGTGTAGTGACGCGACCGCGGGCTCGAGGCGAAGAAGCTCTCGACGCGCTTGTAGCGGATCCAGCGCTCGTTGTTCTGCGGGTTCTCGGGGTCGGCCGGGCGCACGGCGTCGGGGCCGAGATCCGCGATCTCGTCCGCCGGCGGCTGCTGCTTCTCGCGGACCTCGACGATCTCGTCGTCGAGCATCGGCCCGCGCAGAAACTTGAACTGCTGCATCGGCGTGCCGTCGGAGTTGCCGAGCGTCTCGTCGCGAATCGTCTCGTGATTGAACGCGTCGATCGCGTTCGTCACGACCATCCGCACGCGCGGCGGCTTGACGTAGCCGCCCTGCTCGAGCCGCGCGCGCAGCCAGAAGCGCTCCTCGGTGAACTTGCTCGACGAGGCCCAGCTATCCGGCGCGACGAAGAACGCGAACCCGGAGCTCGTGAAGCCCTGGGTCTCGTCGTCGACCGATAGCGGCTCCCACTCGCGGCCGTCCCAGAACTCCCACACGACGCGCTGGCCGCTCTCCCAGGCGAGCTTGCGCATCGCCTCGTACTTCGACAGCTCGGACGTGGCGACGCCGGCTTCCTCGGTCGGCAGCGAGCCGAGACCGAGCTCCTCTTCGAGCTGGAAGTACAGACCGATCGGATCGTTCGGCGGCTTCGCGTTGTAGCCGAGATACAGCGCGGGCGACTCCTCGGCCTTCGCCTGGAACGGCTGGAAGATCGTGAACTCGGTGCGCGCCACCTCGGTGACGTCGGTGAACTGGAAGTCGTTGAACGCGAGCACGTGCCGCACGTCGCGGTAGTCCTCGCGATAGCGGAACGTCATCGAGCGGAGCGCGGGCGGCCGCAGCGGGCGGTCGTCCTTGAAGATCCACTTCTCGCTCTCGAGCGTGTAGTTGCCCGCCTCGCCGTAGTCGCCCTTCTCGATGCGGATGCGCACCCAGCGCTTCACCGCGCCGTTGATGTCGAGCGCCTCCATGTCCTTCGGACGGCGGAAGCTGACCGTGCCCGACTGCGACATCGCCTTCGTGTCGTCGTGGAAGCCGAGCTCGTCACCGGCGCCCGGCAGCGCGCCGCGCGGCGACGACCGGCCGAGGTGACGCCAGCGCTTGCCGTCCCAGTACTCGAACGCCAGCACGAGCTGCTCGCTCGGATTCGGGCGCGGGATGACGCTCGAGTCCGCGAGCAGCATCTCGAGCGTGATGTACGCGTCGGCGGTCTGCAGGAGCTCGTCGCACGCGAGGTACAGGATGCAGTCCGTCTTCGGATCCTTGCCGAAGGGATAGATGTTCTTGCCGAGGTCGAGGCTGAGGAACGCGTTGTTGTCGAGGTTCGCGTACGCGTGCGTGGGCAGCAGGCCCTCGCCGACGACCTCGACGCGCGCGCGGATCGTATCGATCTCGGTGTCCTCGGGAGACTCGGGCACCTCGGCGAGGCGGCCGCGCATCCACAGACCCTCGACGTGGTTGACCGTCGTCGGCTCGAAGCGGAGCGGACCGTGGAACGCGACCTCGCCGCGATCGACCTCGATCTGCGCGGGCTCGAGCTCCTTCCACCGCGTGCCCTCCCAGTACTCCCACTCGAGCAGACGCGCGAGATCGCGAGCGCCGCGCTCGGGGGTGCCGAGGAACACGCGCAGCATCGCGGAGTCGCCGGTGTTGGCGAACCGCGCATCGGACAGATACAGGTAGCGCTCGATGCGCTGCGCACCGGCGAACACCTCGAACGAGCCCTCCGTCGAGCTCGGCGCGGGATCGAGGTAGCGGCTGTTCTCCGAGTAGCTGTTGTCGAAGTACGTGAAGCAGCGATCCGGCTTCGCGGCGATGACGATCGCGTCGCGCGCCGTCTCGAACGTGACCGTGTGCTCCTCGGTCGCCTGCGGCGTGGACACCTGCGTGCCGCGCGGAACGCGCTGCTTCGTCGCGCCCTCCACGAGGCCGAACCGCACGAGCGCGCGCGCCGACTGCGGCGCCTTGAGCTTGATACCGAGGAGATTCAGGAACGAGACGTAGTTCTTGTCGGGGACCTGATTCATCCGATAGATGAGCAAGTCCGTCATCCACGCCGCGAGCTCGATGAGCGTGATGCCCGGATCGGACGGGTTGTGATTCGTCCACTCCGGCGCGTAGCGCGGGATCATCGAGATCGCTTCTTCGACGATGTCGTTGAAGGATCGGTCGTCGAGTTTCGGCGGTGGGATCATGGGCTTTCGCTGCTAGATGCCGTTGGAACCGTTGGAGACGCCGTTCGGCTTCTCCTCGTTGGGATCCTTCAGATAGAACGGGAACACGAGGTTCTTCTCGCTGTTCGTCCCCGCGATGATGTACTGGACCTTCAGGTCGAGGACGTTCGGCTGGCTCGGGTTCGGCATCGCGCGACACGTCACCGACTCGATGCGCGGCTCGTACTTGTAGATCGCTTCCTCGCAGTAGATCTCGGCGCGCGCGGCGGTCATCGCGTTGTTCGGCGCGAACATCAGATCGTGGATCTTGCAGCCGAAGTCCGGCCGGCGGATCCGCTCGCCCGGCGCGGTGCCGAGGATGATGAAGATCGACTGGCGAACGTTCTCCTCGAGAGCCGAGCTCGACACGCCGCCGTTGAGGTTGATCGACACGGGGAAACGAAGTCCCTTGCCGAGAAAGTCACGATCGTTGGACATGGTTGTGGTCGGCGTCTCGTTACGGGCTGAACCGACCCTGGATGAACTTCTTGCACTTCGGGCAGGAGATCTTCGTCGAGTACTCGACCTCCTCGATCGTCAGCGGACGATGATTGCAGAACGGACAGCCGACCTCACTCGGTCGACCAGCGGCGACCATGTCGAGCACGTCCTGCCAAGCCATCAGCGCTTCCTCGTCCACCGCGAGAATCCTTTCGTTTCGACCCCTTCGAACCGAGCACAGAAGATTAGAAACTGGGCGCCGCGCGGTCAACGCGCAGCCTCGTATTTCGACGACGCACGTTCGTCACCAACCTTCCCCATCACGCCTCTCGGTAGCTTTCGGATCCGTTACTTCTTGTTCGGATCGTCCGGACCGCGCGGTGCGTCGTCCGAGCCAGCCTGGACTCCCACGCTGACCTGCGCCTCGCGCTTCTGCTCGTCAAGGCGG
>JADMIO011485942.1_pt1 | contig 10312 bp, 10 predicted proteins | sample 8958161 | NCBI WGS metagenome assembly JADMIO01 (sample SAMN16585339, study PRJNA669376) | soil metagenome | isolation source: Crop rotation soil | place: USA: Cullars Rotation, Alabama | collected 2011
GGCAGGTACGGGCGCTCTCGGCGCAGCTTCGGATGGCCCGGCTGCGGGCCGAGCGGGGGCTGCCGGTGCAGCCGCCGAAGCGGCACTTCGTCTTCTCGGGGCCGTCCGGCACCGGAAAGACGACGGTGGCGCGGATCCTCGGCCAGGTCTTCCACGCGCTCGGCCTGCTCTCCGGCGACCACCTGGTGGAGGCCCAACGGGCCGACCTGGTCGGCGAGTTCCTGGGGCAGACGGCGGTGAAGGCGAACGACCTGATCGACTCGGCGCTGGACGGCGTGCTGTTCATCGACGAGGCGTACAGCCTGTCCAACTCCGGCTACAGCAAGGGCGACGCGTACGGCGACGAGGCGCTGCAGGTGCTGCTGAAGCGAGCCGAGGACAACCGGGACCGGCTGGTGGTGATCCTCGCCGGCTACCCGGAGGGGATGAACCGGCTGCTGGCGGCCAATCCCGGCCTCAACTCGCGGTTCACCACCCGGGTGGACTTCCCGAGCTACCGCCCCGGCGAGCTGACCGAGATCGGCCGCAGCCTGGCGCTGGAGGGCGGCGACGGCTGGGACGAGGACGCCGCGGAGGAGCTCTCCTCGATCTGTGCCCACGTGGTCGGCGAGGGCTGGATAGACGAGCTCGGCAACGGCCGGTTCATCCGCACCCTGTACGAGAAGTCCTGCGCGTACCGCGATCTGCGGCTCAGCGCCCACCGCGACCTCCCCAGCCGGGAGGACCTCGCCACCCTCCGCCTGCCGGACCTGCTCCAGGCGTACGGCGAACTGATCGACGGCCGCACCGGCTGAGCCCTGCCGCCGGGCGTGCGCCGTTCCGGTGAGCGGCCCGGTGCCGACGGCCGGTCTCCGCCGCCCCGCCCGGCCGGGCTGGTACCAACAAGGGTGCTCGCGACGACCCGGCGCCCCGCCCCGCAGACCGTGGCGCTGCTCCTGCTGACGGCGGTCACCGGCATCGTCGAGGCCGCGAGCTTCCTCGGCCTCGGCCACGTGTACACCGCGGTGATGACCGGCAACATCCTCTTCCTGGGCTTCGGACTGGGCGGCGCGCACGTGTCGGTCGCCGGTGCCGGGCTGGGCCTCGCCGCGTTCTCGCTGGGCGCGCTGCTCGGCCACCGGGTGAACGAGGCGCTGGTGCGGCGGCACGGGGTGCGCTGGCCGCCGCCCGCGGTGGCCGGGGTCGGGCTGCTGCTGGCGGTCGGCGCGGTGGCCGCGGCCGGCCTGCCGGAGCAGCAGGACCTGCCCTCGGGCCGGGCGCTGGTGGTGCTCGCCGTGCTGGCGATGGCGATGGGCTGGCGGAACGCGATCGCGCTGCGGATCGCCGCCCCGGACCTGCCGACCACCGTGCTCACCCGCGGTCTGACCGGGCTGCTGCGGGTGCACGCCGAGATGGACTCGCGCGAGAGGGCCGCCTCGGCGGTGGTCGTGATGTGCGGCGGCGCGGCGCTCGGCGCCCTGCTGCTGCGGGCCGGACCGGCGGCGCCGCTGGCGGCCGGCGCGGCCGTGGAGCTGACCTCCGCCGCGCTGTTCGCCGTCTACGGCGGGCGGCAGGACGCCGCCGGCCCCGTGCGGTGAGCACGGGGCCGGCGGGCCGGGCTGCGGCCGCTACAGGGCGGCGCTGCGGTGGTCCGGGTCGTGGACCTCGCCGACCAGCTCCTCCAGGACGTCCTCCAGGGCGACCAGACCGAGCTGACGGCCGTCGGCGTCGACGACGGCGGCCAGGTGGGCGGCGGCCCGGCGCATGGCGCCGAGGGCGTCGTCCAGCGGCAGTCCGGCGCGCAGCTCGGGGATCGGGCGGCGCAGCCGCTCGGGCATCGCCGCGTCCGGGTCGTCCAGGTCGAGGACGTCCTTGACGTGCAGGTAGCCGAGCACGGTGCCGGCGGCGTCGGCCACCGGGAAGCGGGAGAAGCCGGTGCGGACGGCGAGCCGTTCGACCTCCCGGGCACTCACCCCGACCGGGACGGTCACCAGCTGGTCGGGCTTCAGCAGCACCTCGGTGACCGGCCGCTCGCCGAGCTCCAGGGCGTCCTCCAGCCGCTCCTGGCGCTGCTCGTCGAGCAGTCCGGCGTCGGCGGAGTCGGCCAGCAGGTGCAGCAGCTGCTCGCTGTTGAAGACCGACTCGACCTCGTCCTTGGCGTCGACCCCGAACAGCCGCAGGACCGCGTTGGCGAAGGCGTTCAGGAAGGCGATGAACGGGCGGAGGATCCGGGCGAGGCGGTCGAGCGGCGGGCCGAGCCAGAGCGCGGCCTTCTCCGGGCCGGCGAGGGCGATGTTCTTGGGCACCATCTCGCCGACCACCATGTGCAGGAAGACCACGACGGCGAGCGAGACCGCGTAGCTGAGCGGGTGCATCAGCGACTCGGGCACGCCGACCGCGTGGAAGGGGTCGTGCAGCAGGTGGGCGATGGTCGGCTCGGCGAGGGCACCGAGGCCCAGCGAGCAGACGGTGATGCCGAGCTGGGCGGCGGCGAGCATCGCGGAGACGTTCGACAGTGCGTGCAGCACGGTGCGGGCGCGCCGGTTGCCGGACTCGGCGAGCGGCTCGATCTGGCTGCGGCGCACCGAGATGACGGCGAACTCGGCGCCGACGAAGAAGGCGTTGCCGAGCAGCAGCAGGATCGCTGCGGCCAGTTGGAGGAAGGTCATCGGTCCTTCCCCCCGTCCGTGCCGTCCTCGCCCGCGAGGTCGGGGTCGGTCCGCTGGATCCGGACCCGGCCGGTGCGGTGCCGGTCGACGGCGAGCACGGTGAAGCGCCAGCCGGGCAGTTCGGCGGTGTCGCCGACGGCGGGCAGTTTGCCGAGCAGGTCGGCGAGCAGGCCGCCGAGGGTCTCGTAGGGGCCCTCCGGGGCCTGCAGGCCGATGATCTCCAGCTGGCCGGTGCGGGTGAGGCCGTCGGCCTCCCAGACGGGCAGGCCGTTCTCGGCCGGCATCGGCCGCAGGTCGGGTTCGTCGGCGGGGTCGTGCTCGTCCTGCACCTCGCCGACGATCTCCTCGACGATGTCCTCGACGGTGACGACGCCGGCGGTGCCGCCGTACTCGTCGACCACGACGGCCATCGGCTGCTGGCGGCGCAGCCGGTCGAGCAGTTGCTCGGCGGGCAGGGTCTCGGGGACGAGCAGCGGCGGGGAGGCCAGGTGGGCGACGCGGGTGTGCCCGCGGCGGTCCTCGGGGACGGCGAGCGCGTCCTTGAGCGTGACGGTGCCGGTGATCTCGTCCAGGTTGTGCACGTACACCGGGAACCGGGACAGGCCGGTGGCGCGGACGAGGTTGACGACGTCGGCGGCGGTGGCGTCGTGGTGCAGGGCGACCACGTCGATCCGCGGGGTCATCACGGACTCGGCGGTGAGCCGGCCGAGGCCGAAGGTGCGCACGAACAGCGTCGCGGACTGCTGGTCTATGGCACCCGCGCGGGCGGAGTGCCGGGCCAGGGCGACGAGTTCGGCGGGGGTGCGGGCGTGGCCCAGCTCCTCCTGCGGTTCGATGCCGAGCGCGCGGACCATCTTGTCCGCGGAGCCGTTCAGGAAGCTGATCAGCGGGCGGCAGGCGGCCGAGAAGGCGCGCTGCGGGCCGACGACGGCGTACGCGACCTGCAGCGGCCGGGAGATCGCCCAGTTCTTCGGGACGAGCTCGCCGATGACCATCTGCAGCACGGTGGCGCCGATCATGCCGATCACGACGGCGGCGCCGCGGGCGGCGCCCTCGGACAGGCCGATCGCGGTGAACACCGGCGAGAGGATCACGGAGAGGGCGGGCTCGGCGAGCATGCCGACCACCAGGGAGGTGATGGTGATGCCGAGCTGGGCGCCGGAGAGCTGGAAGGAGAGGTGTCGCAGGGCCTTGGAGAGGCTGCGGGCCCGGACGTCGCCGGCCCTGGCGGCGCGTTCGACGGTGCCGCGCTCCACGGTCACGAAGGCGAACTCGGCGGCCACGAAGAGGCCGTTCGCGAGGATGAGCAGGAAGGCTGCGAGCAACAGCAGCCAGGCGGTGGTCATCGTGCCGCCTGCCTGCCGAGGATCGGACGCAGGGCGGCGCTGGTACTACCGGACGGATCGTCCATGGACGGGGAGTGTCACTCCTCAGGTCGGTTCGGGGGCGGCGGGCACTTTTGCCCTGGCTTTACCAGCCGTCACCAGCCTAGACGATACCGAACGAGTGTAGGGATCCGGCCTGTGCGGGCCGTCAGCGACGCGCCGTCCCACGCTCGTCGACGAGGTCGCGCAGCGTCCGGGCGGCGGTGATCGCCTGATCCCGGCCGGCGGCGGGCTGGATGCCGACCGCGGCGAGCGAGGTGCCGTCGGCGAGGTCGAGGATCACCCAGGGGTCGCCGGCCCGCAGGTTCACCCGGACGATCTCGGCCCAGGCGAGGCGGCGGCTGCGGACGAAGTTGACCACCGTGACGCCGTCCTCGTCGGCGCTCACCCGGGGCCGGGCGAGCATCAGGCCGACGGCGGCGAAGAGGAGTCCGCTGATCACCATCATGGCGCGGTCGTTGGTGTGCCAGTTCGCCGGGAGGATCACGGCGAGCACGGTGAACACGATCACCAGCACGGCGCAGAGCGGCAGCAGCACGAAGCGGTTGCGGCGCGGCGACCAGGTCACCGGCAGGACGGCGGCGGGGGTGGACAACGGGGTGGCTCCAGGAAGGCGCGGGGCGGGGGCCGGCCGGCCCCCGCCCCGGAGGATCGGTCAGAGGCGGCAGGCGTGGATGTTGGTGACCAGGATGGCGCGGGCGCCGATCGCCCACAGGTCGTCCATGATCCGCTGGGCCTCCTTGCGGAGCACCATGGACCGGACGGCCACCCAGCCCTCGGTGTGCAGCGGCGAGACGGTCGGCGACTCCAGGCCCGGGGTCAGCGCGACGGCCTCGCCCACCTTCTCGGCGCGGATGTCGTAGTCCATCAGCACGTACCGGCGGGCCACCAGGACGCCCTGGAGGCGGCGCAGGAACTGCTCGACGCCCGCGTCCTCGCCGGCGCCCTTGGGGCGGATCACCACGGAGTCGGAGACCAGGATCGGGTCGCCGAACACCTCCAGGCCGGCGTTGCGCAGGCTGGTGCCCGTCTCGACGACGTCCGCGATGACGTCGGCGACCCCGAGCTGGACGGCCGTCTCGACCGCGCCGTCCAGCTTGGTGACGGTGGCCTTCACCCCGCGCTCGGCGAGGTGCTGCTCGACCAGGCCGGTGTAGGAGGTGGCGATCCGCATGCCCTCCAGGCCCTGCACGTCCTCGACCTGCACGCCGACCGGGCGGGCGAAGCGGAAGGTGGAGCCGCCGAAGCCGAGGGCCAGCACCTCCTCGGCGTCCGCGCCGGAGTCCAGCAGCAGGTCGCGGCCGGTGATGCCGACGTCGAGCCGGCCGGAGCCGACGTACACGGCGATGTCCCGCGGCCGCAGGAAGAAGAACTCGACCTGGTTCTCCGGGTCGACCAGCACGAGTTCCTTCGGGTCCTTGCGCTGGCGGTAGCCGGCCTCATGCAGCATCTCCGCCGCGGGACCCGAGAGAGAACCCTTGTTGGGAACGGCGATGCGGAGCATGGGAGATGGGTCCTTCGCTGTGGGAGGGATGGCTGACACGGTGCGGTCAGAGGTGGGCGTACACGTCGTCGAGCGTCAGCCCGCGGGCGATCATCATCACCTGAAGGTGGTAGAGGAGCTGGGAGATCTCCTCGGCCGTCTGCTCGTCCGACTGGAACTCGGCGGCCATCCAGACCTCGGCGGCCTCCTCGACGACCTTCTTGCCGATCGCATGGACGCCCTGCTGGACGAGCTGCGCGGTGCGGGAGGACGAGGGGTCGCCGGAGGCGGCCTTCTGCTGGAGCTCGGCGAAGAGCTCCTCGAATGTCTTCGAAGCCATGATGACCTCACCATACGGGGTGCGGGCTGACCGACGGTAAACGGTTCCGGACCGTGGACAGTCCGGTGGGACAATCCCCCGTTCTACCGCCAGGGCTCGCTGACGCCGCGCAGCGCGACCGCGGTGGCGACGGCCGCGGTGACCGCCTCGTGGCCCTTGTCCTCGGCCGAGTCGGGCAGGCCGGCGCGGTCCAGCGCCTGCTGCTCGTCGTCACAGGTCAGCACGCCGAAGCCGACCGGCACGCCGGTGTCCACCGCGACCTGGGTCAGGCCCATGGTGGCGGCCTCGCAGACGTAGTCGAAGTGCGGGGTGCCGCCGCGGATGACCACGCCGAGGGCGACCACGGCGTCGTAGCCGCGGCCGGCGAGGTGCTTGGCGGCGACCGGCAGCTCGAAGGTGCCGGGCACCCGCAGCACGGTCGGCTCCTCGATGCCGAGCTCCTTGAGGGCGCGGTGGGCGCCGTCCAGCAGGCCGTTCATCACCTGGTCGTGCCACTGCGCGGCGATCACCGCGACCCGCAGGTCGGCGCAGTTCTTGATGGTCAGCTCGGGGGCTCCGTGGCCGCTCACGTCGTACTTCTCTCTGTCTCGGAGGCTGTGCCGGTGTGCGAAGGCTGTGGTGGTGCGGGGTGGCTCAGGAGTCGGCGTCGAGCCACGGCAGGTCGTGGCCCATCCGGTCCCGCTTGGTGCGCAGGTAGCGCTCGTTGTGCTCGCCGACCCGGACCTCGACGGGCAGCCGGCCCTTCACCTTCAGGCCGTGCTCGGTGAGCGCGTTCTGCTTGTGCGGGTTGTTGGTCAGCAGGGTGAGCGAGCGGACGCCGAGGTCGGCGAGCATCTGCGCGCCGATCGAGTAGTCCCGGGCGTCCGCGGGCAGGCCGAGGTCCAGGTTGGCGTCGACGGTGTCACGGCCGCGCTCCTGCAGCTCGTAGGCGCGCAGCTTGTGGCTGAGGCCGATGCCGCGGCCCTCGTGCCCGCGCAGGTAGAGGACGACGCCGCGGCCGGCCTCGGCGACCTGGCGCAGCGAGGCCTGCAGCTGCGGGCCGCAGTCGCAGCGCAGCGAGCCGAGCACGTCGCCGGTGAGGCACTCGGAGTGCAGCCGGACGAGGACGTCCTCGCCCTCGGGCAGGCGGCCGTCGGCGTCGAGGCCGCCGGCGACCAGCGCGAGGTGCTCGACGCCGTCGATGGTGCCCTTGTAGCCGACGGCGGTGAAGTCGCCGTACTCGGTGGGCAGCGCGGTGACGGCGGCCCGGTCGACGTGCAGCTCGGTGCGGCGGCGGTAGGCGATCAGGTCCTCGATGGAGATGATCGCGAGGCCGTGCTCGCGGGCGAAGGCGACGAGTTCGGGCAGCCGGGCCATGGTGCCGTCGTCGTTGACGACCTCGGCGATGGCGCCGGCCGGGGCGAGGCCGGCCAGCCGGGCGAGGTCGACGGAGGCCTCGGTGTGGCCGGGGCGGACGAGGACGCCGCCGTCCACCGCGCGCAGCGGGAAGACGTGGCCGGGGCGGGTGAGGTCGGCGGCCTCGGTGCCGGGCGAGGAGAGCAGCCGGATCGTGCGGGCGCGGTCGGCGGCGGAGATGCCGGTGTCCACGCCGTCCCGGGCGTCGACGGAGATGCTGTAGGCGGTGCCCTTGCGGTCCTCGTTGACGGCGGTCATCGGCGGCAGCTTGAGCCGGTCGAGCTCCTCGCCGGTCATCGGGGCGCAGATCACGCCGGAGCTGTAGCGGATGGTGAAGGCGAGGAGTTCGGGGGTCGCGGCGGAGGCGGCGAAGACGATGTCGCCCTCGTTCTCGCGGTCCTCGTCGTCGACCACGATCACCGCGCGGCCGAGGGCGATGTCGGCGATGGCGCGCTCGACCGGGTCGAGGGCGAGCTCGTCGGGGTGCTGGATGGTCATGCCGTGACTCCCTGCGGGACGTTGGCGGTCGAGGGACGGGCCGTACGGGTGCTCAGCCACCAGGTCCGCAGGCCGAGCAGCACCAGCACGAAGTAGATGGCGAAGGTGAGGGCGGAGAAGACGTAGCCGTGGGTGTAGGAGTACGGGACGCCGATCAGGTCGACGGCGATCCAGGCGAACCAGAACTCCACCCATCCGCGGGCCTGGGCGACCATCGCCGTCAGGGTGCCGACGAAGATGTAGGCGTCCAGCCAGGGGGCCCAGGACAGCTTCGGGAAGGCCGTGAACACGCCCGCCACGGCGGCGGTGCCGAGTGCGGCGCCGGCCAGCAGCAGGGCGCGCTCGCGCCAGGAGGCGAACCGGACGGCGAGCGCGCCGCCGTCGCGCCGGCCGCGCTGCCACTGCGCCCAGCCCCAGGCCGCGGTCACGATGACGACCAGCTGCTTGCCGACCATGCCGGGGGCCTGCCCGCCGAGGAAGGCGGCGACGAGGACGGCGCCGGCCAGCAGCTGGACGGGCCAGCTGAGCACCGAGCGGCGCCAGCCGAGGGCGAGCGCGGCCAGGCCGAGCAGGTTGCCGATCATGTCGGCCCACTTCACCTGCTCGCCGAAGGCGGTGAAGGCCACCGAGGTCAGCGCGCTCACGAGGCGTCCTTCGCGAGGTGGTCGGGCAGGGTGCGGGTGTCGAGCAGCCGCTCGACGTACTTGGCGAGGACGTCCACCTCGAGGTTGACCGGGTCGCCGACGGCCTTGGTGCCGAGGGTGGTCAGTTCGAGGGTGGCGGGGATCAGCGAGACGCTGAAGGAGTCGAGGGCGGCGTCGACGACGGTCAGGCTGACGCCGTCGACGGTGATCGAGCCCTTCTCGACCAGGTACCGGGTGATGGACTGCGGCAGCGAGAAGCGCAGCACCTCCCAGCGGGGGTTGCCGTCGGCGTCGAGGTCGCCGGGGGCGCGGGAGAGCAGCTCGCCGGTGGCGTCGACGTGGCCCTGGACGAGGTGCCCGCCGAGCCGGGCGCCGAGCGCCATGGCCCGCTCCAGGTTGACCCGCGAGCCGGGCCGCAGGGCGCCGAGGCTGGAGCGGTGCAGCGTCTCGGCCATCACGTCGGCGCTGAACTCACCGGTCTCGGCGGCCAGTTCCTCGGGGCTGTCGACGACGGTCAGGCAGACGCCGTTGACCGCGATGGAGTCGCCGTGCTTCGCACCGGAACGGACCACCGGGCCGCGCAGGCGGATACGCGAGGAGTCGCCGATCTCCTCGATGGAGACGACCTCGCCGAGCTCTTCGATGATGCCGGTGAACACCCGGGTTCTCCTCGCGCTTAGGGGCGCGGACTCCGGGGCGGCACGGGAGATGATGCGGACAGCACGACCGGGAGGGAACCCGCCTCCGGCGCCGTCGCCGAAGAGAGCTCTCCTGTCCGATCTCCACGACCCGTCGCCGGGCCGTGGACCTGCTCGTCCGCCGCGCACGCCTCCCATCCGGACTTTAACCGTCGGTCCAGGAATTTCACCTGGTCAACCGGCCGCTGGCTGCGGACGGGTCGCGGACTGTAACCGCCGGTTCGGATTTTCACCGACCCCGGAGTGCGCTGAACGTCACTACTGCTGCCGTCATTCTGCCATGATCGGCGCCGCAGCAGCAGGGGGTGGGCCTGTGGTCTGTTTCACTCGGCGACCGGCCGGTCACGGGAATAGGCCGCCCGGCCGCGGCGGCGGCGCCGGGCACGCCCTCCGCCGGCCCTGAGGGCGCGTCAACGGCGGCGCCTCAGGGGCGGATCAGCCGCACCTCCTCGGCGTGCCTTCCCAGCGGGGCGCCCGGCTCCGGGTTCGCCGGCCGGTGTGCCCGCGCGCGGCGGACCCACGACCGCAGGGGTTGCGGCGGATCCGGCCCCCGGCCGCAGATTCTCCGTCCGGTCCGGCGGGGAGCCGGGGGAATTCGTCGGTTCCTACCCCTGGTCACCGGGTTCGGTCGTACGGAATGATCCCGCAGCAACCCTCGCCCCGCTCTGGAGGACCCGTGTCCCGTCCTGCCCGCGTGCCCCGTCTCGCCGTCGCCACCGCCGCCGTGCTCGCCACTGCGGCCGGTCTCGCCGCCACTCCCGCGGCCGCCAAGCCGGCCCCGGCCACGGCCGGTGCGGTCGGCCGGGTCTTCATGGTCAATCCGGTGCAGTCCTCGGGCGACGAGTCGCTGACGGACGCCAAGGACGCGGCCTCGGCCGTGCCCGCGTCCGCCTACGCGCAGGTGGCGCTGCGGAACCTGGACGGCAGCGGCTACCTGTCGGGCCGGTGGGCGGTGGTCCGCTCGGAGACCGGGGCGCCCGCGTACTCGCCGTCCGGCAGCTTCACGTTCACCCGGGACGACGACCGGTTCGAGCAGGTGATGGCGTACTTCTGGGTCAACGAGGCGCAGGAGTACCTGCAGGGCCTGGGCTTCGGCAGCGAGCTGCCGGGTGCGAACGACCGGGCGCAGCCGGTGCGGATCAACCAGTGGGGGGCGGACAACTCCTCTTTCCAGCACATTGGGATCCTAAGCTTAGAATTCCACGTGGACAAGTTGTCGCG
>JADMIO010634769.1_pt1 | contig 10311 bp, 8 predicted proteins | sample 8958161 | NCBI WGS metagenome assembly JADMIO01 (sample SAMN16585339, study PRJNA669376) | soil metagenome | isolation source: Crop rotation soil | place: USA: Cullars Rotation, Alabama | collected 2011
TCGCCTGCATAACCTTGCACCAAACCTTTTAATTCGCGTCTGTCCTGCGGAAAAGTCCGATCTAGTTTCAAAGGTTTCAAAACTCGATTCACCGCCAAGTCATAATATTTTTTGCCCGTAACTTTTTCGACGATCATTCCTAAAACAATATAATTCGTATCTGAATAATCCCAACTTTTCCCCGCTTCAAAAGGAGCTTTTTCGTCAAAAAGGTAAGCAATAAGCTCTTCAGGTTTCCAAACCTTATCGGGATTGGCAGTTAGATCTTTGGCAAATTGTTCTTTGAATTCATAACGAATCAAACCGCTGGTGTGATTCATCAATTGACGAATGGTAATATCTTTTGAATTCGGCAAACGAGAAAACCACACTTCTTTACCAAAATATTTTTCGATTTTGTCATCGAGGCTGATCTTTCCCTCTTTGACAAGTTGTAAGGCAACGACTAAAGCATAAGTTTTGCCAACACTTCCCGCCAGCATTACATCTGTTGGTTTCATCGGAGTTTTAGTTTGCAGATCGGAAAAACCCGTCGCTAAACCAAAGCAAGTTCCATCAGCCAAACAAACGCCCAAAGTCGCGCCTGCAAACTTACCATTTTTATGCCATTCATTTAATTGGGTTTGCAGTTTTTCTTTTAATGCTGTCGTAGTTGCCGAATTTTGGGCAAAGGAAGTTAAAAAGGACAGAGATATTAAGATCAGTATAAAAATTGTTTTCTTCATTATTATTTAATGTGTTTTTTAAACCACGCGATTGCCCTTGCGTCGCGGTCTTTTTGATTTCCGGTCAACGTATGATTATCACCATTGTAGATCATCAGCTCGTAACTTTTCCCTGATTTCTGCAGCAATTGTGCAAAGTTTAAAGTTTGGATCGGGTCAACCGATTTGTCTGCGCCGCCGTGCATCAGCAAAATAGGCGTATTTATTTTGTCTGCCCAACTGACTGCCGAACGGGTTTTAATAATTTCGGCTTTTTTTGTCTCAAAATCAGTCCAGATTGCTTTTATCAATGGCTCATAAAGTTTAGGATTTTCATTAATCAGAGCTTCAAAATCCGTAAAACCGCCGAAAGTTGCCGCTGCATTAACCGGAAAACCGTTTCGCAAGGCTTGAAAGGTCATCATTCCTCCGCGCGATTCGCCATACATAAATAGATTATTTGCATCAATAAAATCAAGCGATTTAGTCAGCGGAAATATATTCATCAGATCATCCATATCCGCTCCGCCAACTTCGTCCTTACCTTCTGTCTCATCGCTCGCTCGGTATAAAGGCGCGATCACAACAAATCCTGCGGAAGCCAAACGATGAAAAAATGGCGCGAGTTCATAACCCATATTTCCCCGAATATAGCCGCCGCGATTAAAAATTATCGTCGGATATTTTTTATTTTGCGTTTCCTTAGGTTTATAAAGATAAGTAACGACCTGCAAACCGTCACTTTTGTACTTCAATCTTTCCATTTCAAAAACCGGATCATTAACTGCCTGATCGTATTCGTCTTTTGAAAAGAGTTTTTCAAGACCTTGAACTTTATCAAACGGGGCAAATTGATATTGTTTTCTTTCGAGGATTTTTCCGTTTTCGGCATCTTGGGCAAAAAGAAAACAAGCAGAGGCGATCAGCAAAAGAATTATTTTCACAAGACATTTGGGTATTTGATTCATATTAACTATTTGCTTTCGGCAATCTCGCTAAAAGTGCCTGAAACCGTGCATCCGAACGAAGTGGTGCCAGATCCGTATCGGTTTCAAAGGAATTCCGATTATTCAAACTTTCGTCAGCCGCTTTATTCAACATCTCAAAGGCTTTATCGTTTTGTTTCAAGCGAACATAGGCACAAGCCATATTGTAATAAGCTAAACCCCGCGTGTTCGCGCCGGGTGGAATTCCCATCTCGAACGCTTTTTCGTAACTTTTTATTGATTCTTCGTTTCGATTCAAATTCAACTGCGAAAAAGCAAGCTGCCCGTAAACGATTGGCGTGCGAAAACCGGTGTCAACGCCTTTTTGCAAAAATTGCGCGGCTTCTTCATAACGCTTTTGACCAAAGCGAATTTGTCCGATCCCAACTAAAGCAAACGCATTATTCGGATCAATCTTCAAGGCTTTTCCAAATGAGGCAACAGCATCGTCAAATTTTTGCTGACCTTGCTGAGCGCGTCCTAAATAAATATATGCCGGAACTTCATTTGGATTATTGACCAGATATTTGGTTGTCAGATCAATGATTTTCTGTGTGTCGCTGCCGTAAGTTGCCGCGACAATTGCCCGCGCTTCCGATGGTTTCCAATCAGGCTGCGGAACAGGTTCAAGATGTGATTTCCAGAAAGCGATAGTTTGCTGAATAATTCGCCGCGATTCGTCATTATCGGTAAAAGCATCAAAAGCATGCGGAAGATTCGTTCCCATTTGCAAAGTCCAGGGCGCACCGTCCATCGCAATTTGCTGCCAAAGTGCAGGCATTTGTGAGCCGAGTCGCGGCATATCCCCTTCAGCAATGACAAACAAAACAGGTAAATCCTTTCTTAATCTTCCCGTTGGCGCGCCGCCGTAATATAAAACCGCCGCTTTAATTCCCTTCGATACGTCATTGCTCATCAGATAAATAGCTGATTGCGTGACATTTGCCGAAGCGGCGTAAACGCCCAGACGATTGCTGTCAATTCCATGTTTCGCGCCATCGTTTTCGAGAAAGTTAAATAACGAACGCAGATTTTCCTGAATTTTTGTTCCGTCCGCGTCCATCGAAATTCCGACTATTCCATGCGCTGCCACAAGTCGCGGAAAACTTTTGTAAATTTCCCAGGTTTTGACTTTGCTATCGGGACGATCACCGATGGCATTCAAGAAGATCACGGCGGGACGTTTTTCGCCCGTTTTGGCATCGGGCGGCATGTAAACATCGATCGTTAAGCTGCCCGAATAAGGCACATCCGGTTTAACTTTGACGTTTTTTGTTGCCGGAATATCGTAAACCACGCCCCAACCCGATGAATCGAGCGGCGAGCGTGTTTGATTATTTTGCGAAAAAGAATTTATCGAAAATATAAAAATAAAAAAGAATAATGTCGTTTTTTTCATAAATAAATTTCTTGTTTTTCAATGTGTTCATTTCTGTAAAAATTCTTTTGGAATCGGATTATTCGGACGTTCCTCATCCCAACTAGCAGAAGAAATCCACCAACGCGTCCCGTCCCAAAAAAGTTCGATACTGTTTATACCGCGACCTTTTGCTGTTTTGTCATCGTTTGTATATTCATAAGTTGAAAAGATGTGCGCGATATTACCGAATTTTCTGACAACGCGATTAATTTCGCGTTCCGTAAAACCTTCGCCGACAAGCGACTCGTTTGTAGAGTTAACATACTGCTGATGATTCATAATTCCGACACGAATTTTTCCGCCTTGCTCATTCATTCCGACAAAACGAACATCGGGCATGTACAAAGTTTTGTCGCGTGACCATTGGCGCGGAACGCCTTTTGCGCCCGTGATCGTCTCGTAAAAAGCTTTGACAATTCCGTCAATCGTTGAAACATCTTTGGGATCGGCTTCGATCCTGGGGATTTCAACCGCTTTCAAATCCCTGTCGCATTGGAACTCTAAGGTCGAAGCGCCATTAGCGATTTTCCAACCCGTTTCCGTGCGAACCAGATTAAAAGTATTCGTCCCGCAATGTGAGAATTTATCGCCGACATGGAAAGTGTAGCGACCTGTAACAATCGCCATATCGCCAAAAATTCTCGCTTCCGGTGAAATCATTTTTTCGATATACTCTGCCGCTTTGGATTCGGAAATCACCTTGGCAAAAGCCTCGCCGGATAACAGGCGAGTTTTCGATAAACCTTTACCGTCACGCGGTTTATCAATCGCAATCAGTTGCCCGTCTGCCGAAAAAACCGATTTAATTTGCTCGGCATTTTTAGCTTTCATTCCATTAAATAGCTCATTGACCACCGCAATTACTGCCTGTTTGTCATCTTGAGCAAAAGCCGCTAAAGAAATAATTAAAATTAAGACAGTTGAGAGTAAAATTTTCCTCATAAATTTATTTTTTTTCCTTATTCTTCAAATTGATTTCTGCCCATTGATTTCGGTCAAATTTCACATTTGCTACGCGGTTGCCTGATACCAGTTCCGGTTTCAAACAATCATCAGCCAGACCGCTTGGGAAAAAATACGAAGTGTTTTGATCAACCGCATAAACGATTGCCAGCCGAAATTTTTTGTTCGAAGTATTTTTAAGTTTAAACTGAAATTCGACCTCAGCCTTATTACCCATATTGTTATTGCTCGCTACCCAATAATTTTTTGTCGCATAATCCGCCATTTTCTGCCGAACTTCATCCGTAAATATCCGGTCGCGCAATTCCCACGAAAATTCATTCAATGGCTGCCAAAGATCATTTTTATCCTTGCTGTAAGTTGCTTTTCCGAGCGCGGCAGAAGCGTGAAGAACAGAAATATCAGCATTTTCGCTTTCGTTTAAATAAAGATGCGTCCAACCCGCTTTCAGACTGCGAGCCGCAACATAAACATAAGTACCATCATATTTAAAAAACACTTTACCGCCGCCCAAAAGATCGTATTTTACGGAATCCTGCCATTCTGTTTCTTCAATTTTTCCATCAATTACAACTGAACTGCTTTGAGAAATATCAATTGTTTCACGTTTTACGGTTTGAGCATTTATTTGAATTTGTGTAAACGATAAAATCATTAAAAATAAAGTTTTATGTATTAAAAATGGTCTTCTCATAATTTTTGCCTTTCTTTTAAAAGCTATTTCTTCTCAGTTAATTGCCGATAAGCGGCGGCGGTCGCGGGAAGAAAAACGTAATTTTGAAAAATAAAACTTTTGTGCTGTGAATCGCCGGCAAACGCGTGGCGAAATTCTTCGAGATTAACGCTTTTCCGCGTTTGTTCCAAATTTTCACCACGCGCTACAGATGCTTCAATCTGCGACTTTATCGAACTTAAAAGCCGGATCATTAATTTCAAATATGCATCATCATGCATTACCTTTCCGTGACCGGGAATAATGATTTTCGCTTTTAAAGCCAGTAATTTTTCAAGTGTCGCGCCGTATTCCAAAGGATACGAAGTTGAACCGATCAACGGTATCGGATAAACGATCAAATCTCCGCTAATGACAATGTTTTCTTTAGGTAAACGAACAATAATATCCGCCGCCGTATGCGCTTTCCCGAGAAATAAAATTTCGATTTTTCGTCCGTCCTGATCCAATTCCAAACGATTTTCAACCAAAATTGTCGGCAAGATTATTTGAAAATTTGAGGATTCAGCGAGATATGATTCGACGAGTTTTATATCGCTGGCATAACCTAAACGCTCTTCGTCGGTTATTTTTTTACCTGTTAAACTTTCACCTTTTTCGATTTGTGTTTTGAGTAATTTGACAAAATTCGCTCCGTTTTCTATCGAGCCTTTTCGATTTGCGCCGCCGATTTTCGGTAGATCTTCAATCGTGCTTTTATGACCGATAAACTGAACATTTGGAAAAGCCTCGCGGTAAACGTGATTGCCGATGATATGATCTTCGTGCCAATGCGTGTTGATGACGTATTTAACAGGCTTATTTGTTAGTTTTTTTAATTCGGCGAGAATCTCTTTGGTATATGAGCTGCTGATGTTTGAATCGATGACGATTACATCATTTTTACCGATAATAAAAACTGTGTTCGGATTAAACCATAGTGACGGCGGCTCTTTGCGAATGACGGCATAAATATTTTTAGTGATTTTTTGAACTTCAAAATCCTGCGCGAAAGATAGATTGCTGAATAAAATCAGCAATCCAATTAAAAAAATAGTTTTGAAAAAAAGTTTAATCATCTAATTTAGTGCTTTTATTGCTATTTTATTTCTCTGATTATCTGCCCCAAACTTCGGCATAGGCGGCAGTAATTAATCCCGGCATCGAAAATCCGTCAAAAAAATCCTGATTGTCTTTATCATCACCCGCAAATTTTTGCCGCCACGCTTTCATATCTACTTCCTTTAAAACGGCTTCGCGGACAATCTCAAGATTTCTCGGTCCGTTTCCTTTCAGGTAAAGCTGCTTACTGACTTGCGAAACCGTTGTCTCAATAAATTCAGTTACTTGACCTAAATATTTCTTACCGTAATCGCCGTGCAGAACTTCGCCGTGTCCGGGAATTATCGTTTCAGCATCAATATACGAAAGTTTTTTCAGAGTTTTGACTAGCTCCGAGGGGTAGCCGCCACCCAGATACGGCACAGGATGATCGAGCAAGTCTCCGGCGATCAGGATTTTTTCTTTCGGCAAATAAATAACCGTGTCCCCTGCCGTATTCCCGCGTCCGAGATGTTTTACTTGGATTTCACGATTTCCCAGATCAACCGTCATTTCCGTTTCAAACGTCAGATTCGGAGCGCGGTCGGTCATTTTCTTGAATTCTTCCCGGACGGGTTCGATACCCGCGATCGCTTGTGTATAATCCCGCTTTTCGCCTTCGGTCAGGACTTTGCCGTTTGCGTCTTTTCCTTCCTCAAGAAACTTTTTATACCTGTTCGCCAGAGCCGGAAGCCGTTCAATATAACCGGGATTATAGCCTGTGCTTTGCTTTGCCGTTTCGGTATGGGCGACAATTGCCAGCGCGGGAAATGTTTCCCAATAAACACCGTTTCCCATCGTGTGATCATAATGCCAGTGAGTATTGACCAGATAACGAACGGGTTTATTGGTCCAGGTGCGGATTTGAGCGATGTCTTCGCGGGCGGACGAAGGCAGATAACAGGAATCAACCACCAAAACTTCACGTTCGCCGATAATTACGGTCGTATTGCCTTGCGGAAAAGTGTCGGGCGCATCTTTATGACGAATCATATAAATGCCTTCGGCGAGTTTCACAACCGTTCTTTCTTTAGTTATAACGGAGTCGGCAAACAGAAAAGTTACGACCGTAAAATTCAGCATTAAAAGAATTAAACTTCGACTGATTAAATAGTGTTTAGCTGAAAATAAATCTTTCATATTAATTTCTTAAGAAACTTTCCGCGCCGCGTATAAACCCATAAAAATATGTTCGATCTCGCCTTTTTCGTTCGGCACGAAAAGTACTTCGCCCTGTTCGTATGAAAATGCATCTTTGCCGGTTTTGGTTAATTCAAAATCTTTTCCTTCTTCCTTAAAATAAAGTTTCCCGTCTTTGACAAAAACTTCCCAAGTTTGAGGTTCGTGCGAAAATTTCCCGATATAACGTTTCATTTCATCAGCAGTTACAGCTATTGGTTTTGGTTGTTCACTAGCAGCAAGTTTAAAAGGCAAAAGCATTTCCATTGCTTTGCGTCGGCTTTTCGGTAAAGTCTGACCATTGCTGTTTGCCAAAACAATGACAGCAATTTTTTGATCGGGCGCAAAGAAAATAGTTGAGCCGTAACCCCGCGAAACTCCGCCGTGCGAAACGGTTCTTACGCCTCTGTCTTCAAATCCCAAAAGTCCGTAGCCGTAAAAGGCTTTTTCTTCGCCGGGCAAATAAAATTGCGGTTTCTGTAATTGTTCAACGACTATCGGCGCAAGTATTTGTTTGCCGTCAATTTTTCCGCCATTAAGCATTGCAATCGCAAAATGCGAAAGCTCGTTAACGTTGGAATAAAGCGAACCGCCCGGAAATTTTGCCGTATTGTTATCAATCGGGCGAATTACCGAAGCTTTTCCATCCGCAACGTTATGTCCGAGCGCGAGCGGATAAGTCAACGCTTCAAATGGACGCATAGTTGAGCGATTCATTCCGAGCGGCTTCAAAATAATTTCGGCAACCATATCCGAATAAGGTTTTCCATTCGCTTCTTCGGCTAAAAGACCCGCGAGCCAATAATTTGCACTTGAATATGAATAGATCTTGTTTGGTTCGGTAAAAAAAACATCATCTTTCCACGCTAAAATATTTTGTTTTAAACCATTGTCATCATTTGAATTAACCGACGGAGCCAGATCTCGCATTCCCGAAGATTGACTAAGAAGTCGATGCAAAGTTAACTGTGAAACCCTTGGCGGAAGATTTTTAACATAATTCCCGATCGGCGCATCAAGTTTAAGCTTTCCGGCATCAACCAAACTCACAACCGTTGCCGCCGTGAACATTTTTGTGGTCGAGCCCATTCTGAAAAGAGTGTAGGGCGTAATAGTTATGCCGTTTTCTATACTTGTGGTGCCGAAACCCTTGATAAATACGATTTTATCGTCTTTAACAACAGCAAAAGCCGCGCCCGGTGTTTTGCTTGAGACAAGTTCGGATTCGATATTTTTTTCCAGTTCAGTAAAATCAATTGACTTCGTCTGTGCCGAAATCGTGAAAAAAATGCACAACAATAAAATACCCGCGATCAGAATTTGTAAGTTTTTTTTATAAAAATATTTCATAAACTATCAGCTTTTCGGCGTTGGCGGAGCAGGCAAATTCAAAGCCGGTTTTACCTGTCCGCGATGACAGGTCGTACAATTAATTGTTGGAGATTCGCTCTTTAAACTCTGAATATTTTTTAAAAGCTCGCCGTTGATCTTCCCGACCATTGCTACCATATCTTTCCTTCAAATACCGTTTCAGCCAAATTCTTAAATTGACTTTTTACCTCGGATCAACCGCAGACGTACACAAACAAACACAAATAAATGGCTGAATAAATCTGTATTTATCTGAATTCATCTGCGATTAATTTCTCGGTGCTATTATGTTTGCTCATTAAAGTTGAGTTTGGGCAACGCTTTTTGTAATGCTTTGATACCTTCCGGCGTAATTTTCGATTCTCCGATCAATAAATTTTCCAGCGAAGAAAGTTTCTCAAGATATTTTATTCCGCCGTCAGAAATTGCTGTCCGAAAAAGGCTTAAACGATTTAATTTTGATAATTTCGCCAGATTTTTGAGTCCCTCATCCGTAACCTTCGTGCGTCCGATCAAAAGCGTTTCAAGCTGTGTCAAATTCTTTAATTGCGCCAATCCTTTATCAGATAAACCGGTTCGGAAAAGATTCAAAAAAGTTAACTTTTTGAGTTTTTTGAGATACGAAATGCCTTCCTCACTAATAGGCGTAATGCGCAGATCCAGCCAGCGAAGTTCGGTAAATGCTTCCAAATATTTCAAATCCGCATCGGTGATTTTCGTATTGTTCAAATCAACTTTAACAACCGATTTAGTTGTCGCATCATATTCAAGTTTTCCGCCGAGCTTTTCAATAGCTTCCGCCGCTTTTACCTGTTTCGGTAAATTTTGCCCGAAAGCAAAACCGGAAATTAATAGCGTAAAACCTAACACCATTAAGATTTTTTTCATGTTATCTCCTTAAAACCAGCTATTTACACGCTTTGCCAACCATTCGACCATAGAATCATAGTAATTCAGATCGACTCGCGGAAAATCCCAAGCCGAATCTTTGGCACGAACTACAACGACCCCATGATCGATATTCGGAAATATTTTTGCTGTGACATCTTTATTATCTGCTCTCTTTAAAGCATTTTCGATAATCTCTCTGCCTTCAACAACCGGAACAATAATATCTTTATCGCCCCACATCAAAAGCACAGGAACTTTCACTTTTTCCCACATCGGCACCGGTTCAAAAAATAATAATTCCAATGCACCTCGTGCAGGCTTATCATCGTCAAGATTCGGCGGCAATTCCGCACCGGCTTCAAACCATGGCTCTTTTGCATATTTGGCGAGCTCGACAGAAACTTTTTTGCGTTCGTTAGCCGCGTTCGGATCATTCTCTAAAAGCATTTTTCCGGTGGCGTAAAGTTTTTCGCGTAAATCTTTGGCAATTTTTATATCAGTTTCGGAAAATCCCATTTCGCGCATCACATTAGCACGATGATAAATACTTTGTTTATCGGGACTGACACCCGAAGCCGCACTCGCAATCACGAAAGTCACATCTTTCGATCTTGTTGCCGCTAAAGGTGCAATCCAACCGCCCTGACTGTGTCCGGCGACACCGATCTTTTTCTTATCGATTTCAGAACGGGTTTTCAGAAAATTCAATCCGGCAATTGCATCGTCCGCCAGGTTTTCCATGCTCGCGCTCCGCCATTCGCCCGTCGATTTTCCGTTTCCGCGTTTATCGTAAATTAAGGCGGCAATTCCTTTTTTAACGAAATGCAAAGCCCATGATCTATTGGATGAACGGGTTGACGGACCGCTTCCGTGTGCAAAAACTACTGCCGGAAAATTTCCGGTCGTGTTTGGTAAAAGCAATGTTCCCGAAAGAATTACATCGCCGTTTTTAAAATCAACTTCTTCTTCGCGGTAAAATTTCGG
>JADMIO010634770.1_pt1 | contig 10311 bp, 8 predicted proteins | sample 8958161 | NCBI WGS metagenome assembly JADMIO01 (sample SAMN16585339, study PRJNA669376) | soil metagenome | isolation source: Crop rotation soil | place: USA: Cullars Rotation, Alabama | collected 2011
GCGCACGCCTGTGACTGCTATTCAAGTGATGGCCGAAAGCCTGCTTGGCGGCGCCATGGACGACGCCGTCCTCGGGCCTCAGTTTGTGCGCTCGATCGTCGACAGCGCGCAGAGATTAACCAGGCTGGCGGACGATCTGCTCTATCTCAACTCCCACGAATCGAGCAGCGCCCTTGCCACCGAGCTTGTGGACCTTGGCGATGTTGCCCGTGAAGCTTGTGAGAAGCTGCTGCCCCAGGCGCAGGGGCGCAGAGTCGTGCTCGAATGCCGGCCAGGGGTGGGGGGCAAGGTTACAGGGGACCGGCTGGACCTTTGGCGCGCGGCGGCGAACCTGGTCGACAATGCCATCCGCTACTCAAACGCCGGCGACAAGGTCGAAGTGTGGACGGAGGACTCCCCAGACCAGGTGCGGTTTGTCGTGAAGGACACGGGCATCGGCATTCCGCAAGACCAGCAGGAGAAGATCTTCGAGAGGTTCTATCGCGTGGACGTGGCGCGGTCAAGAGAATCCGGCGGGACCGGTCTCGGACTGTCTATCGTGAAGCACATTGTCGACAGCCACAGGGGCTGGATCGAGCTCAACAGCGCCATCGGGCAAGGCAGCACGTTTGCCGTTGTCATCCCCAAGTCCGAGGGCTGGCAAGATGAGTAATACTCTCTCCGGGCGGCCCATTATTTCCGCCCCGCCCTGAATGGCCATGGGTAGGGAAGCTTACTTCTTCCGGTAACAGTTGGTGAGTTACGTCCAACAAAACCCTTTTATTAGGAACCTATCCCCAGCCCTTTCCTAAAGGAAAGGGAGCAAAAGGAATGGTTTTGTTGGACGTCGTGCATCTTTGGTCTCACCAGACCTGAGCCTCTTACTTCTTTCGTATCCTCTTGACCGAGCATCCAAAGGCTTTGGTGTCCGCGGGCTTGATCGGCCCTTGCGCGAGGAAGGCCGCGATAGCATCGCGCAAGTAATTGTCTCTGACCTCCGCCGGATCCATCGCGTCGTCGATTGCGCCGTGATAACGAATGACGCCCTCAGCATCTACCAAGAATGCTTCAGGAGTCACGATCGCGCCGTATTCGTCAGCTACAGTGTTATTAATATCCCTCAATACGGGAAAGCCTAGCTTGCGCTTTCCGAATTGCTCCTCCATGGCCGGCTGGCTCTCGCCGGCGTTGGAATCGATCCCGACGAACGCGATGCCCTTGCCCTGTTCGGCTTCCGCCAGGCTGTGCATGCGGCCTTTGTACGCCTGTGAAACTGGACACTGCGAGCCCACCCAGATAACGACAACGGCGTGCTTGCCAGTGCGAAGGTCACTGAGCGCAACGACGCCTCCGCCTCCGATCTCAGGCAGGTTAAACAGAGGGGCCTTGTCTCCCGATTTTAGCGTCTTGATTCCCCGTGTTCGGGCGCTATACTGAGGCGGGTCCGCCGGTGGATCTGCCTTCAGCTCCTTTAGCTGCGCAACGAGATCTTGCCCATGCGTCTGCACGCTGACCTTGTCTATGCGTTTTGCAATCTTCCCCTGCGGATTGACTATGAACGTCACGCGGTTCGCAACCCCGCGGTCCCCCAGAACGCCATAGTCGCGGGCAGTCTGCTTCCCGGTGTCAGCCAGGAGCGTCTGGGTAAGTCCTTCCTGCTGGCAAAACTTCGCGTGCGACGCAGAATCCTGCACGCTGATTGCGAAAACCTGCACGCCCAGCTTCTCCAGGTCTGGCTCGGCGTCCCTCAGGGACCGGTTCTCGAGCGTGCATCCCGGCGTCATGTCGGCAGGGTAAAACGCCAGGACCACCCACCTGCCGCGGTAGCTCGCCAGATCGTGTATCTTGCCATTCTGGTCCGGCAGCGAGAAGTTCGGCGCCGCCGTGCCTTCGGCAAGGCTCTCAGCCCGAACAGCAGGCGGCTGCATGCCGAACAGAGTGACCAGAAGCGAGGTCATAACTAACATTGGTGTGCTTGTCTTCATCGCGATTCTCCCCTGTGCTTCCATGCCGCGCCACAAACTATCGATTCTCTGATTATAGCGGCATTTTTCAACAAAACCACGGCGCCTGCGCCTGACACGGTAAGTGCTGAGGGTTGGTGAGACGAAATATCAAGCCCACGTTCAAGAAAACTATTCCTTCTATTCCCTCTCCCAAACCGGGGAGAGGCCCTAAAAGGTCTTGTTGGATCACATCCACAACGACTGACATGTCGCCTCAGGCGCGCATCGGCGGGTATTCGGTCTGGAGGCCGTCGGACGCAGCCCCGGTGAGGCTGGCAAGAGCGCAATGCCGGGAGCCTTGCAACCGAGCAAGTGGCGGATCGGTCGAGTCTTATATATCATCCCGGCAGTCTCCACGGCACGATGCTTGCTACGCGGAATGCCGGCCTCATAGGATGTTTACCTCTTGATAAAGATCGACAATCAGCTTCAGGCTTCTGATCTGGTTCCGAAGATCGAGCGGATGTGGTCGCTATCTGCGAAGAAGCTTGATGCCATCGAATCAACCTGGCAACCCGGCGCGGGCGCGCCTGTTTTCACGGTAGATGGCCGTTACACCTCGCAGGGATGGACCGAATGGACCCAAGGCTTCCAATTCGGGTCGTCGCTGTTGCAGTTCGATGCCACTGGCGAACGCCGGTTCCTTGAAACCGGCCGGGAAAACACCCTTCGTTACATGGCCAGCCACGTAACGAACATGGGCGTTCACGATCACGGGTTCAACAACGTCAGCACGTACGGAAATCTCCTGAGGCTATTGAACGAAGGTAAAACAGACGACGAGGCAAACCGCGGGCTCTATCAGCTTGCTCTGAAGTGCAGCGGAGCTGTGCAGGCGCGGCGATGGACCCAGCTTCCCACTGGCGGCTTCATTTACTCCTTTAACGGTCCCCACTCGCTTTTTGCCGATACCATCCGCTCGCTGAGGTCCCTTGCCCTCGGGCACTTGCTCGGGCATTTCCTGATGGAAGAGCAGGACAAGCGTGTATCTCAACTGGAGCGCCTGGTTCACCATGCCGCGGCAACTGCAACATGGAGTGTGTATTACGGGGAGGGCCGTGACGAATATGACGTTCGCGGTCGTGTCGCGCACGAGAGCATCTTCAACATTTGCGGCGGCAGCTACCGATGCCCGAACTCGCAGCAGGGCTTTTCGCCGTTTACGACCTGGACGCGAGGGCTGGCATGGATCATGCTCGGATACGCCGAGCAGCTTGAGTTTCTGCGAGACATGCCTGACGATTTCGCTGGGTTTGGCGGTCGCGACGACGTGGAGCAGATGATGCTGAAGGCTGCAAGAGCATCGTGCGATTTCTATATCGAGAACACCCCCACCGACGGCGTTCCCTACTGGGATACAGGCGCGCCGAACTTGCACAGAGTCGGCGACTATCTTGACAAGTCGGCTGATCCTTACAACGACTGGGAGCCAGTCGATTCGTCCGCGGCGGCCATTGCCTCTCAAGGGCTTCTGCGTCTCGGACACTATCTCGGAGACTCAGGCCGCCGGTACTGGCAGGCTGGGCTGACCGTTCTGAACACCATCCTCAGCGAGCCCTACATAAGCACAAAGCCGGAGCATCAGGGCCTGATCCTTCACTCCGTCTATCACCGGCCGAACGGATGGGACCACGTGCCAGCAGGATCGAAAGTTCCCAACTCCGAATCCAGCATGTGGGGCGACTATCATGTGCGGGAAGCCGCGTTATACGTTCAGAGAATCGCTGACGGGGGTGAATACTACACGTTTTTTGGACCATCCGGTCGGATTGGAGAGCGCGATGAGTGAGGAACCGACGCTGACGGTTCGGGAGTGGCAACTGCAGAAGGCTGCTGAGTATTTCAACGAGGCATGGGCGCTGCTGGATACAGAGAACCGTACGCCAGAACAAGACGACGAGATGGAGCACAAGGCGCACGCTTCACGCCTGCTGTGGCAGGATATCGGCGAGCCGGTCAACCACGCGATTGGGGACTGGCAGATCTCCAGAGTCTACGCAGCCCTCGGCAGATTCGAGCAGTCGCTTCACTATGCCGAGAACAACCTTCGGCTTTCGGAGCAGTATCAGTTGGGTCCATTCCTGTTGGCATACGGGCACGAGGGGCTGGCTCGCGCTCACGCGGTTGCCGGAGACAAAGCGCAGGTCAAAAGCCGGATAGACCTCGCTCGGGCAATCAGCGAAGCCATCACGGACGATGAGGAGAAGCGGGCGCTCGATGCCGATCTGCAATCAGTCGCAGCCTCGCTCGGGCTTTGATCTCCACATGAAATCGGGGGCCTGGAGGTAGATTTGGAAAAGCGGGTTGCACTGATCACCGGCGGCAGCCGCGGCATTGGACTCGGAATTGCGAGAGCGCTGGCGAGTGAGGGAATCGACCTTGCCATCAACGGACAGCGAGCAGCAGCCGAAGTTGAACCCGTGCTGAAAGAGCTGAGCGCCGCCGGGGTGGGGGTGCTCTACGTCCAGGGCGACATCAGCAAGGCAGAAGACAGGCAGAGGCTCATCGAAAATGTCCAGCAGCACTACGGCTCATTGACCGTGCTGGTCAACAATGCGGGCGTTGCGCCAAACGTTCGCGCAGATATTCTGGACGCGACAGAAGAAAGCTTTGACCGGCTCGTCAACATCAACCTCAAGGGCCCGTACTTTCTGACGCAGGCGGTAGCGCGCTGGATGATCGACCAGCAGTCCACATCTGTGCAAGTTTCACGCTATATCATTAACATCACGTCCATTTCAGCTACAGCGGCGTCGGTCAAACGTGGAGATTACTGCATAACGAAGGCTGGCCTCGCGATGTCTTCGAAGCTCTGGGCGGTACGCCTGGCCGAGCATGGCATCAACGTTTACGAAGTCAGGCCGGGGATCATCGAGACCGACATGACTGCGGCTGTCAAAGAAAAGTATGATAACTTGATCAATGCTGGGCTGGTGCTCCAGAACAGGTGGGGCAACCCGGCAGATGTTGGCAAGGCCGTTGCTTCGCTTGTGCGCGGGGACTTGGGTTACTCGACCGGCCAGGTGCTTATGGTCGATGGCGGATTCGACGTCGACCGGCTGTAAGACAGTAGGGCTAGCACCGAGCTGCCTAAGCGGCCACTTGTACGCGTCCGACGTCTGAGGAAGGCTCCGGAACCGGAAGGCCGGCCTCTCTTACTCGTTCACAAGTGGACCGGTCACCTCTGCACTCGCCCCGACGCATCCCCGCCCATCAGCTTGGTCACTTCGGATACGGACACTCGGTTGAAATCGCCGCTGATCGAGTGTTTCAGGCAGCTTGCGGCAACGGCGAAGTTCAGGGCTTCTTCGCGCCCGCCGAGCTTCAGCAAACCATAGATCAGACCCGCCGCAAACGAATCACCGCCGCCGACTCGATCCACGATGTCGCTGATCTCGTACTTGCGGCTGAGGTAGAACTGCTCGCGGTCGTGCATGCACGCTGACCAGCCGTTTTGGTCGGCGCTTCTCGATTCGCGAAGCGTGATCGCCATCAGCTTCAAGTTGGGAAACGAGTCGAGCACCTTCTTCGCCAGCTTTTCGTAGTCCGCGGTCTCAAGATGCCCGCCGGCGACGTCCCAGTCCACGGTTATCCCAAGCGATTTCTGGCAGTCCTCCTCGTTGGCGATCCCGATGTCCACGTACTTCACGAGCTCGGCCATCACCTCCGGGGCCTTCTTCCCGTACTTCCAGAGCTTTCCTCGATAGTTGAAATCACAGGAAACGGTCACCCCGTGCTCGCGCGCCGCGCCAACGGCTTCCATTGAGAGCTCGGCGGACTGCGCGGTCAATGCCGGCGTAATTCCTGTAATGTGAAACCAGTCGGCGCCATCGAATATTGAAGTCCAGTCAAAATCGCCGGGCTTAGCGTCAGCAATACTCGAATGTGCGCGGTCGTAAACAACCACCGAGGGCCGCTGGTTGGCGCCATTCTCAAGGTAGTAGATGCCTACCCTGTCGCCCTGACGCACTATCTTCGACGTGTCCACGCCAAACCCGCGAAGCTCTCTGATACATGCGTCGCCAATCTCATTCCTGGGAAGGGCCGTCACGAATGCCGGGTCGAGCCCGAAATTCGCAAGCGAAACGGCTACGTTGGCCTCTCCGCCGCCAAAGGTCGCCTCGAGAACGGGAGACTGAAACAGCCTCTCCGCGCCTGGCGACTTCAAACGGAGCATTATCTCTCCAAATGTGATAACTCGATCTGCCATACTATCCCTTCACCGCTCGCTCGATATCTCTCAGCTCGCGCACGATCCCCACGCTGTTGCGACTTGCACTTGTGATCTTCGCGTAGTCCCGGGCTTCAAGTACTTCGGGCTTGACCATCCAGCTTCCGCCGCACGCGATGACCTTCGAAAAGCCCAGGTACTCTCTGAGGTTCGCCGGATCGACGCCGCCCGTCGGGATAAAGCAAAGGCCGCCGAATGGCGCGGCCAGAGCTTTGAGAGTTCTCAGACCCCCGAGAGCATCAGCCGGGAAAAACTTCACAACATCGATGCCGTGCTCGACCGCCATGGTCAGGTCGGTTGGGCTGCTGCAGCCCGGAATAACGGGCACGCCGGCGCTTTGGCAAAGCTCGACGACTTTGGGGTTAAAGCCGGGACTGACGACGAACTTGGCTCCCGATTTGAGCGCAGCCGCTGCCTGTTCGCGGGTGATCACCGTGCCAGCCCCCACGATCAGTTCGGGCAGCTCGCGCGATAGCCGGCCAATCGCCTCAAGACCCGCCGAGGTTCGGAAAGTCACCTCGGCGATCGGAATCCCCCCGTCCAACAAAGCGCGGCAGACCGGGACGCCCTCGTCGGCCACCCGAAGTGTGACCACAGGAACTACTCCGGTTTTGCCAATGGTTTCAAGAACCGCGTGCAAACAACGCCTCCTCGCTGGGGTCTGCTTCAACTTTGCGTCTCCAGGTCCCTTCCGCTTTCGCGCCTCCTGGCGATGCCAACAAAAACAGCGCCCCGGAATCTCCTGGGGCGCTGCGAGAAAAGGCTGAACTAGCCTGGCTACATTTTCGTCTTTTTGGCTGGCGCTTTTCGCGTATAGCCCTTCACGACGGTGCCGTTCTTCTTGGTGTATCCCTTGACGTGCACCGTCTTGCCACTGTCGCCTGCGGAAGCTCCGGTTTTCGACCGGGTATAGCCCTTCACGACCTGGCCGTTCTTCTTGGTGTAGCCCTTGACTTCGGTTTTTGCGCCGGGCTTGCCCTTGTCCATTTTCGACATCGTCTTCGACTTTGTCTTGGACATTGTCATTTTGCCGCCGGGGGTTGTCTTCGACATGGTCTTTGACGACGTCATCTTCCCGCCGGTCTTCGTCTTCGTGGAAGACTTCTTCATGGTCATCTTCTTGTTTGACTTACTCGAAGACTTGGCCATCGTGTCCGTTGCTGACCAGGCCGGGCAGCACAAAGCCACGCCGACCAGGGCCATTACAACAAGCTTTGCAAGGTTCTTCATTGCTATCCTTTGCTCTCTTTCTCAATCTCACAGCTTCGTTTGCCGCGAGTGCCGAGGCCAATGCCCCGCTCTCCACGAGCATTCGCTACCGAGCGCCAAAATCCTTTGCCGTCTACTACCGCCGAACAAAACTGTTGTTCGTTGTCGCGAACAGGCGGGCGGCCAGAGCGAAGTACCTGAGCGGCATAGGACTCAAACTGAAATATGCTTCAGTGTGAGAGGCGACCGGCAGGTCCCTCGCGCCGAAGCAGCACTGTTCCCGCGCATCAAATGCGAGAGGCGCTGTCCGTGCCGCCACAAGGGCGGCGGCTACGGTGCAGGAGGTGGGCTTCGGCGCGACCTTCGCAGGGATCCTCGCACGCACCGAAGCATCGAAAACTGTTGTTCGTTGTCTGGCATGCACGGAGGGCCGGGCGAGGGGCCTACGCCTTATAGTACTCAAACTTACCGCTCTCGGCGTACGTCAAGCAACGCTTTCGTAGAGCGTCCATTCCGGACTGGCTCATTTGCTTGAACCCGCGCGCCGCCTGCACGTTCTGACGCAGCTTATCGACCGAGTCGATTCCGCTAATGACGGTGGCTACCGGCAAACTCATGGCATAGTGCAGGGCCTGTTCCAACGTAACCGCCCCGGCGTTAATCGGCGCGGCGTTTCCCGCAAGGCTTTTCATTCCAAGAGCGGCGATCCTCTGCCGCTTCAGCTCCGGCAGCACTTGCTTCTCAAAGCTGGTTGCATGCGATGCGTCAAAGCAGTTGAGCGGCATCTGACAGGTGTCGAACGCATACTTGTGCGACAACATCTTCAGGTGGATTGCCGGGTCTTTGTGCCCGGTAAACCCGACAAACCTTACCTTGCCCTGCTGCTTCGCCTTGTCCAGAGCTTCCACAGCGCCACCGGGACGAAAATAGATGCCCGGCTCCTCGGGCTTAATAACCTCGTGGATCTGCCACAGATCGAGGTGATCCGTCTTCAAACGGCGCAGCGAGTCTTCTAACTGCTCCATCGCGACCTTCGCGTCCCTGCCATGCACGCAGACCTTCGTCATTAAGAAAACCTTGTCGCGCTTGCCCTGCAGCGCTTCGCCCATCCACTCCTCGCTTCGCCCGCCGTGGTATTCCCAGGCGTTGTCCATAAACGTCACGCCGTTGTCGATGGCCTCATCGATTATCCTGCGCGCGTTCTCGAGACTGCCCGCATCGCCGATGTGCGATCCGCCGATGCCGATGATTGACACCTTTGCGCCGGTCCGGCCAAGCCGGCGCATTGGCATCTCGCCAAGATGCCCACCGGCATCTGATGCCGCACTGCCTGCCGGTCGTCTGCCTCCCGCAACGTAACCGCCGCCAAGCACCAGGCCCGCGCTCACCAGCCCGGCCTTCTTTAAGAACTCCCGTCGCGTCGCCGCCCGTGTCTTTATCTCGTTATCTGGCATCGCTGTTCCCCTTTGCAAGCGTCGCTTTCAGGCTCCGTTGCCAGCGGCGCGTCCACGAGAATCATACCCACTCAGTCGGCTGCTGGCGCTGCACTTGCGCTCGCCGCCACAATGGCAGAATGCACTTCCTGTACCCGAATTTTGACCGAAAAAGTCTGCTTGCGCTGGTCGCTGTAGCGTGCATCCTTCTCGGCGGATGCAAGCGGGTCTCGCCGGGCTCGTCGCGAGGCGTCAATCCCGCGCCAGGCGTCACCCAGCTCAGCCTGCGCCTCTCGTTGACCCCGATCGAGCGGCGCGAGATGATCATCGAAAGCATGCGCAAGCGGGTGATGGGTCGAAGGCAATCTCTGGAGGCCATAACACGTGTCGTCGAGGATGATGCGCCTATCGTCGCCCAGGCTGTTCGTCAACCGGCTGCGCGGGCCGCACTTGGGCGAATCGCTCGGGACAACGGCGTTTCGCTCGCCAGGGCTGCCGACGACTGGGCCCACGTCCAGGAAGCCGATCTCCTGCTCGAGTCCGGCGGTAACCCCGACTCGATCTCATCTTCGAACGCTGTCGGCGTCGCGCAGTGGTTGGCTGGAGGAGCAAAAGCCCACGGCATGAACGTCGACGGGCCTACTTCCATCGAGCTCACCCGTCAAATAAACCCGCTGAAGCTGCGAATTGCGTGGGACGAATACCTATCCGGGCCGCATGCCGACCCGCACGCCCCTGGCGCGCCCAGCATCTCGGCCTCAGACGCAGCAGCCGAGTTGCCTCGCCTGCGCGCCCAGCTTAACTCCTTGCGTGCCAAGCGCAAACTCGCAGACCAACGCTACGATCCAAACATCGCGATTCCCGCCCAGACGCTGTACCTTTTGCACCTCTACCGTAAGTTTCCAAGCATCGACTGGCTCTTTCAAGCCTACCATGGCGGGGAAGCCGGCGTTACCCGAACGCTTAAGAAGTATCTTGGACACGCATGGCCGGGGTCGGCTGCTGCCGCGATTCGCCCGACGAAGCCGCGAAACCCATTAACCTTCGAGCAGGTTTATCTCACGACAACTCCCCGATCAGCACCTGCGGCCTTTTCCTACCTTTACGGACGCGGCGACGATCATCGCTACTACTGGTGGAAGATTCTGGCCGCCGAGCGCGCAATAGCGATCTATCGCAAAAGCCACGAGGAGTTTGAGAAGGAGTGGGCATCGCTTCTTCCCGCCCGCAGCAAGGAGGCCGTGTGGTATCCAAAAGGCCCGGAGATCGCGTTCGATAGCTCTGCAGATCTTCAATCGGCAACACGCGACGGCGTGCTGGTCGCCGTTGCCGAGCGTCATGGCTACGTCCTCAGGCAGGCGCCGCTGGACCACGGGCACAGCGCCGTTTATGCGGCGCTTCGTCCGGCGGCCGCAGGCCTGTTGGAGATGGTCGCTCAGGCCTATCGAGCAGC
>JADMIO010690618.1_pt1 | contig 10311 bp, 7 predicted proteins | sample 8958161 | NCBI WGS metagenome assembly JADMIO01 (sample SAMN16585339, study PRJNA669376) | soil metagenome | isolation source: Crop rotation soil | place: USA: Cullars Rotation, Alabama | collected 2011
GCCGCGACTTCAAGTCACGTGAATTCCAAGCTTCGGATCCCACTGTGCTGGAAAGAGCTTGGCGAACATCGGCTGGATCAGGAACAGGAGCATGGAGCTGAGGAGCAGCGTGATCGCGAAGATCGCGGCACTCGGAGCGCGCTTGTTGGAAGATTGTGGTGCGCGCGTTTCGGCCGCGCGTGTTCTCGAAGCGGAAGACGCGGGCGAGACGCTCGCGCCACGGAATGGGGGGACGGGGCGTTCCTGGAGGGTCTGTGTCATCGATGCGCACCGCGTGCGCCTAATTGCTTCGGCTCGCGGAAGTGCGGCGTTTAGATGCGTGCGCGGATAGGCGAAACGCCGATGGCGCGTCAGCCATACACCTCGCGTTCTTATCGGAAACGTGTGGAATCTCTTACGTCGTACATCCGTTCTCGCTTCACCGCGGACAGTGGTACAATGGCCCGTCATGTCCGACGGTGGCGGCGACGTGCCCGTCAAAATCCGCAGCTTTCAGCCCAGCGACCAAGTGGCTTGCAATCGGCTGTACCACGAAGGGCTGATCGGCGGCGCGTTGTCCGAAAACGACACGTGTGCGGATCTCGACGACATCCACACGGTCTACATGCGCCCCGGCAACCACTTCTGGGTCGCCGAAGGCCTCGACGGCCAAGTCGTCGGGATGATCGGCGTGCAGCACTACGAGGAAGGCTCCGGCGAAATCCGCCGCCTGCGCGTCGCGTCGGACCTGCGCCGCCGCGGCATCGGCAGCGCGCTGGTCGAAGCCGCCGTGCGATTCTGCGAAGAGCGGAATTACCTGAAGGTCACGCTCGACACATTCATGGAGCGTGAGCCGGCGATCAAACTGTTCGAGAAGTTCCGCTTCCGGCATTTCCGGACGCGCAGTGTCGCGGGGAAGGACCTGATGTATTTCCTGCTCGACCTCTATGCCAGCGAGCAGCAGCGGCAACAGCAGCAAACCGCGGGGAAGGCCGGCGGCGCATCTCAACAGCAGAAGTGAACTCGATATGCCGGGACACCATCGGCCGAAGTAACGTCCGGATCTCCGCACGCCAGGTGCGTAGCGCAGCGGAGCCCCGGATTCTTAAACTCCGCGGCGTACCGCTGCGCCCGCGGCTTGGGAAGACCGTCACATCTACGTCACCGTCCATCCCCACCGGGCGGTTGCGTCGGGAACCGTCCGCTCTTGAGGATCGGATCGTCGATCGATCGCTGCCACTCCGTCAGCCGCGCCTGAAGCTCGTCGCGCGCGGTTTTTCCTTCGGGTTTCCAATAGAGGTTGGCCTTTTCCCCGGGGTCGTTCTGCAGGTCATACAGCTCGTCGAGGCCGTTGCAGAAATGATGGCGGACGAGCTTCCACCGGTCGGTGCGGATCATTCGCATGAACGCAAGCCCGCCGTTGTGCAGGTCGTATTGTCCGAAGATCGCGTCGCGCCATTTCGGCGGCATTTCGCCGCGCAGGAGGGGGGAGAAGTCCAGGCCGTCGACCTTCGCGTTCGTCGGGAGCGGGACGTTCAGCATGCTCAGGACGGTTTTGAAGCCGTCGACGTTTTGCACCATCGCGTCGACGGTCGTCCCGGGTTTCACGACGCCGGGCCAGCGGACGAGCAGCGGGACGCGGATGGATTCCTCGAACATGTTCGGGCGTTTCGGCCCTTCGACGCTGCCGGCGACCCAGCTCGCGTTGCCCTTGGTGTAGACCCCGTGCTGGCCGATGTTGTAGCCGTGGTCGCTCGTGAACAGCACGATCGTGTGGTCGGCGAGCTTCAATTCGTCGAGCTTCGCCAACACGCGCCCGACGTTGCGGTCGGCGGCGTGGATGGAGCCGTAATACGCGCGGTATCGCTCCTTGTTCGTCTTCGGATCGACGAACGGCGGCACGTTCGGCGTCTTGAGGTCCATGTCCTTGAACGGGGCCGAATCCTCCTCCGGCACCGGCGCGTACGGCTGATGCGGCTCGCGGAAAAACAGGCACGCCGCGAACGGCTTGTCCCTGTTGCCGTCGATAAATTTCAGCGCGTCGTCCGCCACGACATCCGCAGTACACCCCTTGACGTTGATCACCTTCCCCTGGACTTCGAGGTTCGGGTTCATCGACACTTCGCCGCCGTTGAGGAAGCCCATGAAGTGCTCGAAGCCGAATTTGGTGGGGTGGAATTGCGGCTGCGTGCCGAGATGCCATTTGCCGACGAGCGCGGTCCGATACCCTGCCTGCTGAAGCAGCCCGGGCCACGTCATCGTTCCCGGCGAAATGCCGACGCCGGCTTTCGCTTCGAGATCGTTAATCCAATCCGTGATGCCGAGTTGCGTGCCGTGCATCCCCGTGAAAAACGTCGCGCGGCTCGGCGAGCAGACCGGCGTGTTCACGAACGCGTTTCGAAAGATCGCGCCCTCCCGCGCGATGCGGTCCATGTTCGGCGTCACGATATCCGTGTTGCCGTACGCGCCGAGCGCCCACTGCGCCTGGTCGTCAGTCATGATGACGACGAGGTTCGTCCGCGGAGATTCAGCGCGGGCAATCGAACCAAAGAAAACGACAGTGATCGCGAGCCAGATTAGCGCATGCTTCATGCCGCGAGATGTTACTTATTTCGGCCGGCGGATGAACGGGTAGAGAAACTGCCGCCAATAGCTGCGCGGCACGGGATGCCCTTCAATGCCGTACCCCTTCGGCCACGCGCCCGGCGGCAGGTGATGCGTGCCGAACAGCCGGTCGAGCAGCGGGAAATGTATCGCGAAGTTCACGTCGATCGCTTCCTTCTCAATTCCGTGATGCCAGTGATGAAATCTCGGGGTTACCAGGAACCGGCCAAGCCAGTCGAAGTTCCAGCCTAGGTTGGCGTGCACGAACGTCGAGTGCACGTAGACCATCAGGATGTACGCGTGCATCGACAGCTCGGAAAAACCGAGCACGAACATCGGGATCACCGTGAGCCCGCGCAGCACGATGATCTCCATGAAGTGCATCCGCGCGCCCGCCATCCAATCCATCTTTTGTGCCGAGTGATGAACGGCGTGGAAGCCCCACAGAAACGGGATGCGGTGAAACGCGCGGTGGATCCAATATTGGACGACGTCCGTCAGGAACATGATCTCGATGATCTGGAGGATCACCGGCTGCGCGCCGACCCAGCCGCGGAAGGTCGCCCAGTGCGTGTGGGCGAGGATCGCGCTCGCTGGCGCCATCGAGAGGAACGTCAGCACCTGCACCAGCAGGCTGCTGACGAGGTAGTAGAACAGGTCTTCGCGCCATTCCTCGCGAAACAGCGGCTGGCCTTCGTGTCGCGCGAACAGTCGTTCGAGCGGGATGAACAGAAAGCCGGTGAAGATGACGTTGAGGACGAACCAGTCGAGCCCGAAGAACGCCAGGCCCGCGGTCGTGTCGCCGTGAGCTTGCGCACGCGACCCGCCGAGGATGCTGGCGAGGAGGGTGATGCCGATCGCGGTGAAGCCGAGGATTTTGTTGGCGCGAAGGATGATGCTGACGATCGCGAGGAGGAAGGCCGCGATGAGCACGACGTGGAGCGTGAGTCGGAACCACGTCGTGCCGTATTGCGAGCGGATTTCCGGAATCGTCAGCAACGACGGATAGCGAAGGCACAGGACGAAGAAGAGCCCCGCGACAGCGGCCACGAGCGCCGCGACGCCGCTCAGCCACCCGGTGCCGAACCGCCGCCGCTCGGCCGGCGATTCGAGATCGGCGCGGACGCACTTCCTCAACTCGTTGATCAGCATTGGATGTCCCGCGTTAAAGCCGACGCGTGGATGATAGCGAATGCCCGCCGCATCCCGGCATTGACGGCTTGGCGAGGCTCTGCATACTGTTCGGCCTCCTAGGCGGTTGCGCTGAACGGGAATCCCGCGTTTCGCGCGAATCGGCAGTCATTTGCGAGGCCCTGTCGTCTAGAGGCCTAGGACACGGCCCTTTCAAGGCCGCGACACGGGTTCGAATCCCGTCAGGGTCAAGTGCAGAGCGGGCCGCGAGTTACGACTCGCGGCCTGCTTTTTGTGCGGTGCCTCACTTGTGTGCGGATCTCCAAAAAAGATTGTGCAAAAGCGGATTGCGCGGGTATGATTGGGGAGACACGTGTGACCGGTTACGCTTCAGCGGGTCCGGAGGCTCGTAACGCGTACACCGGAAGATGCCATCTCGGCGGCGGAGCACGCCGCGGACGGGACAATTCGTGAAGAAAACTCGATCGCGTTACGCCGCCGCGCCTCTCGTTGGTGCGTCGATTGCCGCAGCGCTTCTCGCGTCGGCGTCGTCATCCGCCGTCTTCGGCGACGTCCGCCCGCTCGGCAACGGCGAGCAGATCGTCTACCAGACCGTTCAGAGCGGCACCAACTACCATACGGGGATTGCCCAGATCACCGGCAATGCGTCCACGCAATTGGGCGATGAAGTGCGCCTTGGTGCCGGCACGGCGAACCGCCTGATCACCAACGTCGCCGTCGGCACTCAGACGTTTAGAAGCAGCGACACGCTCGAATACCAGCCGGCATTCCTTCAACTCTCGATCTACGCAAACGACGGCACCTTCGACAATAACCCCGGCAGCCCCGACGCCCGCCCGAACACCTTGCTGGGGCGAACGCGCATCCCCGGCCCGCGTTATCCCGCCGGCGGCGTCGGCGCCAATGACGCCAACGTCAAAGATTTCGTCGTCAATTTCCCCTTCGACAACGTCGACGTCTCGGCCTACACGAATATCACGTTCGCGCTGATCAACCTTGACGAGAACGGCAATCCTGACATCGGCTTCGGCGTGAATCCCCCGCCGAACCCCAACAACTGGCAGCAACCGGCACAGCGGTTCGGCCCATTTTTCAGCACGGCCGCAACGACCAAGAACATCCCCGCGAGCGGCGGCCCCGATTACAACAACGTCGCCGACCCCAACAACCCTAACGCCATCTTCAACACGAATCCCGTCGGACAATCGCGCACGCTTCCCCCGCCGTACACGCTTAGCTATTCCGGACAATCTTACTGGGTCGAATACCTCGGCAGCTGGGGAGCCAGTGTGGATCCTCGCGTCCCCGACGCCACGATCTACGCGAAGAACCCGTTCCACTGGGACATTAACGGCGCGTCCGCCGGCGCCGGCGGAACGGCGCCGTCGGGCAGTTGGAACGGGGTAACCGCGAACTTCAACACCGATTCCACCGGCGGCGCGGCCGGTGTCACGACCGCTGTCACCACGGCGTCCGACGTGGTCATCTTCTCCGCCGGCGGCGGCGCAACTGATCCCTACACCGTCACCCTCACCGGCACGCAGTCCGCCAGTTCGGTCAAAATCGAGGAGGGCGCCGTGAACTTCATCGGCGGCACGCTCGACAGCGGCACCTTCGACGTCGCCGGCGGCGCCAGCGGCACGGTGGGTTCTGCCGTCACCGGCGGCACGAGCGGCAGCGTGACCAAGAAGGGCATCGGCACGCTCACGATCACGTCGAACAACACCTACACCGGCGGGACGAACGTCCAAGCCGGCAAACTGATCGTGAACCGCCTGCAGGAGAACAACGCGGTCAACATCAGCGCCGGCGCGACGCTCCAGGTGGCCGACAGCAGCCCGACGCTGCCGAGCACGCCGAGCGGCAACAATGCATTCGTCAGCCGCCCGTCTTCACTCACCATCGCAAATGATGGCGGCCCACTCGGCATGCGCGTCTACACGGGAACGCTCGATCTTGGCAACAACGACCTGATCCTCGATTATTCCGGCGCGAGCACGGCCGCCGACATCGAAGACGCCGTCCGCAGCGGCTACAACGGTGGGAACTGGCAGGGGACGGGCATCACGAGCAGCACCGCTGCCAATGCGCTCGCCAGCGGCAACTACGCCCTCGCGGTCGCTGACAACAACTTGCTGACGAACAAGTTCGGTGACGGCACCGGCGGCAAGCCGCAGTTCGACGGGCAGAACGTCGACGACACGACCGTCATCGTGAAGTTCACCCACCGGGTCGACCTGGACCTCGACGGGTTCGTGACGGCGAACGACGCAATCATCTTCGCGACGAATTACATCCAGAACGGCGCAGGCAATTGGATCACCGGCGACGTGGATTACGACGGGAAACACACCCAGAACGACGCGATTATCTTTGCGACGTTTTACAATGGCACGCTTCCGTCGTTGCCCGAGCCCGGCATTGCGCTGGCCGCGGCGGCGAGCATACTGCCGCTCTCGCTGCCGCGGCGCCGCCGGACCAGGCGGGCTTAAGCCCGAGCAACAGCCCTTTTGTGTCGGAGGACACGAGAGAGACGCGCACGCGGCTGACGCCGCGGGTGTTTCTTTTATTGCTTATCGAAGACCGCCCAGACCCCGCCGGAGCCAAACGAGTTTTCGACGAGCTGCGAGTTGTTCCAACTCGGCTGGAAATCGTCGTACGCGATCGTCCACCACTGCTGGTTAGAGGGGATCATCGTCTTGTCGACCCATTTTCCGCTACCGTTCGCGTAGAAGACGTTGACGCCTTTCTTGTGCCGCTGGTCGACGTTGGCGGGAAAGCAGACCAGGTCGGCGAGGATGGCCTTGTTCTTCAACTTGCTCCACTGCGGCCAGCTTTCCTTGTTGGTGGTGGGGTTGCGCGGGGCGGGCTGAGTGTTGTTCGGATCCCACCACGCGTCGTCGATCGGCCGCGTCGCGAAGCCGAGCCGCGTCGACTGCTCGCCGGGCACCGGCGTTGTCACGAACGGCCAGGGGTTCAAGTCCGTCTGATACTGCCATTGCCGGTTGGTCTCCGACGGGCAATAGAACGCGCGGCCGTCCTGTAGCATATTGGCCTCCCACAGCAATCCGAGCGACATGATTTGCCGGACGCCGCCGCGGTTGTAGTTGGCGATGTAATTCCACTGTTTCTGCTTCGACGTGCCTCCGGTGTAGCCGATGGGAATGCGGTCGCGATTCCGCGTCGAGTATTCGAGCAGCGAGAGGCCGAGCTGGCGCAGGTTGCTCAGGCAGTTCGTGCGGTTGGCCGACTCTCGCGCGTTGTTGAGCGCTGGGAGTAGCAGCGAAATCAGGATCGCAATGATCCCGATGACGACGAGCAGCTCGACCAACGTGAACGCCGCGCGTTTCCGTTTGCTCACTGCAGGCAGCTCGACCAACGTGAATGCCGCGCGGCTTCCCGGCCGCCGACCGCTCTGACTGAATCCCGACATGACGCGATCTCCTGCACAGATGCCGCGGGTGCGCGCCCGCTCGGGAACGGCAACGTGCGGGCTTGGCGCGGAAACAGATATGCGCGGGTGTGTGCGGGACGAGTGCTTGCGCGCACACACAAAATGGACGGAGCGGAAAATAAACCTATCAATCATTCAACGCAAACATTGTTCATAAAAAAAACTATGTTGACTTCAATCGGCGGGAAGTGATATTGACGGGGGACCAAGTCGTCCGTCCGCGCATCGTAGCTTCAATCCGGGACGCCCCGCATGCCGAGGCTCATCCCCTGTTCAACTCTCAAATCTCTAATTCGGAAGGGAAAATCGAATGCGTGATCGATCGTCACACGTCGCCGCCGCGCTCCGTGCGGCCGCTGTCGTCGCCGTAACCACCCTCGGGCTTGCCTCCACGCACGCGGGTGCCCAAACTCTCTTTTCCGACGATTTCGACGCCGGCACCTCCGGCGCGAACTATGACACGTTCTTCTGCAACGGCACCGACGGCAGCACTAACTTTGCCGAAAACTACAGCCTGCTGCAGTACCAGATCGACGACCACCTCGGCGGGTTTACCTTCGCGAACGTGCCGACCGCGCCGCACTCGGCCGGGGGCAGCACGACGGGAATGGTCATGCGCATCAACGACACCGCCGGCCTCGTCAACACGATGAGCGTTTACCCGAAAAGCCAGAACTTTTCGGGCAATTACAAGCTCACGTTCGACATGTGGTTCAACTACAACGGGGGCATCGGCGGGGGCTCACGCTCCACCGAATGGATGGTCGCCGGCATCAACGAGGGCACCGTCGGCAATCGCGTCGCGGGGCCGACCATCACCGGCAGCGGCGCCACTGCCGTCGGTGGGCAGAACACCGGCAATGCGTTTGCCGTCAATGGCGAACATGGCCAGTCGATCACCACGCCCGGTGCCGACTATCGAACTTACGTCGACCAGACGAACCAGGGGGTGCGTGGCTTCGCGGCCCCGCCCACCTCACCGCCGCCAGCCACCAACGACCAGAACAGCGCGTTCAACGCGTATTACAAGGATCCCGTGACCGGCGTCTTCCCCAGCCCTGCCTATGAGACCGAGGGCGCACCGGGCAAGCACTGGACCACCGTAGAAATGAGCCAGATCGCGGGCGTCATTACATGGAAGATGAATGATAAGGTCATCACGTCGTACCCCGACGTGACGCGCACGAGCGGCAATGTGACGTTCGGTTACGCAGACTTTAATTCATCATCCGCGCTTCCGGCCGACGCGCCCTATCAGTTCCTGATCTATGACAACATCAAGGTGGAGGCGGCCCCCACGTCACTTTACTGGGACACCAATCAGACCACCGCCGGCGGCGGCGGGACGGCGCCGACCGGCGCGTGGGACGGGACAGCGCTGAACTTCAACACCGATTCGACCGGCGGAGCCGCGGGGGTCGTCACGCCGTTCACCTCGGTCAACGAGGACGTCACGTTCGCCGCCGCGGCCGACGGAACTGACCCGTACACCGTCACCGTGACCGGCAGCCGCTCGGTTAAATCCCTCATCTTCGCGCGCGGCAGCGTGACGATCGCCGGCGGCACGCTCGCCAACGCGACCGGCAACTACAACGTCGCGTCGGGGGCCACCGCCACCATCACCTCGGCGCTGTCGTCGACAAATCTGAACAAGACCGGCGCCGGGAAACTGGTGCTCAGCCGGCTGGCCGAGACGAACGCCGTGAACATCGCCGCCGGCACGTTGGAGATCGCCGACAGCGCCCCGACCCTGCCGAGCCATCCCGCCGGCGACAACGCGTTTGTCAGCCGCCCGTTGTCGCTGGTCATCGCAAACAACGGAGCCCCGCTGGGCACGCGCGTCTACAACGGCACACTCGACCTCGGCAACAACGACCTGATCATCGATTACGCCGGCGCGAGCCCCGCGGCAGACATCGAAGACATGGTTCGTAGCGGGTTCAACGCGAGCGGCGCCGCCTGGCAAGGTACCGGCATCACCAGCTCCACCGCCGCCAACGTCCTCGCCAGCGGCAACTACGCGTTGGCCGTGGCGGACAACGCGCAATTGACCAACAAGTTCGGGGACGGGACCGGCGGCAAGCCGCAGTTCGACGGACGGAGCGTCGACGACACGACGGTGATCGTGAAGTTCACCCACCGCGTCGACCTGGACTTGGACGGCTTCGTCACTCCCAACGACGCAATCATCTTCGCGACGAATTACATCCAGAACGGCGCAGGCAATTGGATCACCGGCGACGTCGACTACGACGGCAAGCACACCCAGAACGACGCGATCATCTTCGCGACGTTCTATAACGGCACCTTGCCGTCGCTGCCGGAACCCGGCGCTGCCACCGTCGGTCTTGGCGCGATGGCACTGCTGCTGGGGCGGCGCCGCAAGAGCGCGTAAGCATATTGAATCGAAAACTCAACAAGCCCTGCCGTTACAAAGGCGGGGCTTTTTTTTGAACCGTGAGCATCGTTAGCATGATCGACCATGTCGACCCGAATCTCGCTGCTCGCGGCATTGCTTGGCTTCGCCGTCAGTGCTACTTGCTCCGTAACGCGCGCGGAGGAGCCCGAGAAACAAGTATCGCTCGACCTCGGCGCCGGCGTCACGCTCGATGCGGTCTACGCGCCGCCGGGCACGTTCACGCAGGGGTCTCCGGCTTCCGAAACCGGGCGCAATGCCGACGAGACCCGGCGCGAGGTGACGCTGTCGAACGGGTTTTACGTCGGAAGCACCGCCGTCACGCGCGGGCAGTACGCGCGGTTTGTTGCCGATTCGCGCTATCGCACCGAATCCGAGACTGGCACGAGTGGCGGCTTCGGCTGGGACGGCTCGAAGCTCACGCAGCAGAAGAAGTTCAATTGGCGCAACCCCGGTTTCACGCAAACCGACAACCACCCCGTCTGCATCATCACCTACAAGGACGCCGAGGAATTCTGCAAGTGGCTCTCGAAGAAGACGGGCCGCGCGGTGACGCTGCCGACGGAAGCGCAGTGGGAATACGCTTGCCGCGCCGGCACAACGACGCCGTGGCACAACGGTGCTGAGGACGCCGAGGGTTCGCGCGAGATTGCGTGGAGCAAGCTCAACGCCGAGAACGCGACCCATCCCGCCGACAGTGCGAAGT
>JADMIO011222289.1_pt1 | contig 10311 bp, 11 predicted proteins | sample 8958161 | NCBI WGS metagenome assembly JADMIO01 (sample SAMN16585339, study PRJNA669376) | soil metagenome | isolation source: Crop rotation soil | place: USA: Cullars Rotation, Alabama | collected 2011
CGACAACTTGTCCACGTGGAATTCTAAGCTTAGGATCCCAATGTGCTGGAAAGGAGGGCGGGCGCATCACGATCCGCTTCAACGAGCCGGAACAGAAAGCCGCCGCGCTGAAGGAGCTGAATAGCGCCATGCCCGACCTGGTGCTGCGCGAGCAATCGGATTCGCTGGTCGCCACCGTGAAGCCCGAGGTGGTGAAGCGCAACCAGGACCTCGCGCTCCAGCAGAACATCCAGACGCTGCGCAACCGCGTGAACGAGCTGGGCGTGGCCGAGCCGATCGTCCAGCAGCAGGGCCCGGACCGCATCGTGGTCGAGCTCGCGGGCTGCCTCGACCCCGCGCGCTGCAAGGAGATCATCGGGCGCACGGCGACTCTCGAAGTGCGCATGGTCGCGGAAGAGCAGGCCGCCGGCCCGGGGCAGGACGCGTTCTACCAGTACAAGGACCAGCCGGCGCCCTTCGGCACCGACAAGTTCTTCGACCAGGAAGGCCACCCGGTCCTCGTGAAGAAGCAGGTCATCATCACCGGCGACCGCATCAAGGACGCGCAGCCCAACTTCGACCAGCGCTCCGGCGGCCCGATCGTGACCATCGCCACCGACGACACCGGAGGGCGGATCCTGCGCCAGGTGACGCGCGAGAACGTGAAGAAGCGCATGGCCATGCTGCTGGTGGAAAAGACCGGCACCACGGTGCTCACCTGGCCCGTGATCCAGGAGGAGCTGGGAAGCCACTTCCAGATCTCGGGCATCCCCGACACGAAGGAAGCCAACAACCTCGCCCTGCTGCTGCGCGCCGGCGCGCTCGCCGCGCCCATGGACGTGATCGAGGAGCGCACCGTGGGCCCGAGCCTGGGCAAGGAGAACATCGAGAAGGGCTTCCACGCGGTCCTGTGGGGCTTCGTCGCGATCGCGATCTTCATGACGCTCTACTACTCGCTCTTCGGCCTGGTCTCGGTCCTCGCGCTCGCGTGCAACCTGCTCTTCCTGGTGGGCATCCTCTCGATGACCCCGGCCTCGCTCACCCTGCCGGGCATCGCGGCCATCGCGCTCACGCTCGGCATGGCGATCGACGCCAACGTGCTCATCAACGAGCGCGTGCGCGAGGAGCTGCGCGCCGGAATGACGCCCCAGATGGCGATCCAGGCCGGCTACGAGCGCGCCTTCGCCACGATCCTGGACTCCAACGTGACGACGCTCATCGTGGGCCTCATGCTGCTCGCCTTCGGCTCGGGGCCGGTGCGCGGCTTCGCGGTCGTGCACTGCCTGGGCATCCTCACCTCGATCTTCAGCGCGGTGGTCGTCTCGCGCGGCATCGTGAACCTCATCTACGGGGGGCGCAGGAAGGTGGCGAGGCTTTCCATCGGCAACACCTCGTGGCACCGCGACGACTCCAAGAAAGCGACGGCGTAGCCATGGAATTCTTCCGCATCCGCCAGAGCATTCCCTTCATGCGCCACGCGCTGGTGTTCAACATCATCTCGCTGGTGGTGTTCGTGCTCGCGGTGGTGTTCCTCGTGGTCCGCGGCCTCAACTTCTCCATCGAGTTCACCGGCGGGACCGTGATGGAGGTGAGCTACGCCGAGGACGCCAACCCCGACAAGATCCGCGACGCCCTGGCGGGCATCGGCCTGAAGGACGTGTCGGTGCAGTCGTTCGGGACCTCGAAGGACATCCTCATCCGGTTGCCGCTCAAGGTCGTGGAGGGCAAGAGCCAGAACGTCGAGATGCAGAAGCAATCCGACTCGGTGATGGCCGCGCTCAAGGCCTCCGATCCCAGCGCCAACCTGAAGCGCGTCGAATTCGTGGGCGGCCAGGTCGGCAAGGAGCTCGCCACGGACGGCGGCCTGGCGCTCCTCTGGGTCTGTATCGGCATCGTCGTGTACCTCGCCTTCCGCTTCGAGTGGCGCTTCGCCGTGGCCACCATCATCGCGAACCTGCACGACGTGGTGATCATCCTGGGCTTCTTCGCGTTGTTCCAGTGGGAGTTCTCGCTGCCGGTGCTGGCCGCGGTCCTCGCGGTGTTCGGCTACTCGGTGAACGAGTCGGTGGTCGTGTTCGACCGGGTGCGCGAGAACTTCCGCAAGATGCGCCGCGCCACGGTCCCCGAGATCATGGATGCCTCCATCACCGGGACGATCTCCCGCACGATCATCACCCACGGCTGCACGCAGATGATGGTGCTCTCGATCTTCTTCTTCGGGGGCCCGAGCCTGCACTTCTTCGCCCTCGCGCTCACGATCGGCATCTGCTTCGGCATCTATTCGTCGGTGCTGGTCGCCTGCCCGCTCGCCATGTACCTCGGCGCCTCGCGCGAGGACTTCGTGAAGCCGGAGAAGAAGGTCGAGCTGCAGCGGCCATAGGTGACGGGGCTTCCCCGCGCGCATGGGTTTCCTCGACGTCGTCCTCCACCTCGACGTCCACCTGCTGAAGTGGGTGGCCGAGTACGGCGCGTGGATCTACGCGATCCTCTTCGCCGTGATCTTCTGCGAGACAGGCCTCGTGGTGACCCCGTTCCTGCCGGGCGACTCGCTCCTCTTCGTGGCGGGCGCCATCGCGGCGGCGGGCGAGATGAACATCCACCTGCTCTTCGCGCTGTTGGCCGGGGCCGCCTTCCTCGGCAACGCGGTGAACTATTCGATCGGCCGGTGGCTCGCGCCGCGCATTTTCCGCAACGCGCGCTCGCGCTTCCTCAATCCCCAGCACCTCGAGCGCGCCCATGCCTTCTACGAGCGCCATGGCGGCAAGGCCGTGGTGATCTCGCGCTTCCTGCCGATCATCCGCACGTACGTGCCCTTCGTGGCGGGCATGGCGCGCATGCACTCGCGCGAGTTCCTGGCCTACAATGCGGGCGGCGCCGTGCTGTGGGCGGGAGGGCTCCTCTATGCGGGTTACTTCTTCGGCAACATCCCCTGGATCCGCGGCAACCTCACCGCGATCATCGTGGGGATCGTCGTGGTGAGCCTCCTTCCCCTGGCGTGGGCCTTCGTGCGCTCGCGCTTCGCGAAGCCATGACGCCGCTCGCCGAGACCCACGTCGCGGCGATCACCCACGCGATCCAGCTCGCGATCGCGCCGGTGTTCCTGCTCACCGCCATCGGCACCGTCATCAACGCGCTCATCAGCCGGCTCGCGCGCGCCGTGGACCGCCGCCGCCAGGTCGAGGAAATCCTGCCCGCCTACGAGGGCGCCACGCGCGAGAACCTCGAGCTCGAGCTCACGATCCTCGCGCGGCGCATCGTGATCGTGATGCGGGCGATCGCGCTCGCGGTGCTCGCGGCGCTGCTCGTGTGCCTGCTGATCTGCACGGCGTTCGCGGCGGCCTTCGTGTCGATCGACCTGTCGCGCCCCGTGGCGCTGCTCTTCATCGTCTCGATGATCGCGCTCACGGCGTCCCTCCTCTTCTTCCTGCGCGAGGTGTTCCTCGCCGCGCAGAGCGTGCACCCCAACGCGTGGCCTCAGCCGCCCGCGCGGGTCGATCGCACGTAGGCCACGGCGAAGCCGAAGTAGGCGAGCGAGAGGAGCGCCTCGGCGAGCGCCAGCTCGGCCGACAAGCCCCGATCCGCATACGCGCGCGCCGCGCCCTCGGCGACGTAGAGCCAGATGAGGAGCGTGGACCACTGGTAGGTGTAGCGCTTGCCGCGCAGCACGCCGAAGAGCGGCGCGAGCAACGGCAAGACCTTCAGGACCGCCCACGAACCGCCCGGACGAAGTGGAGCGAGGAAAAGCTCCCAGGCGAGGCAGAGGAAAATCAGGGCCACGAGCACGGTGCTCGTGGCGAGGCGGCAGGCGGCAGGCGTCATCACGCGGCTGCTATGATGCCATGCAGTGCGCGCCTGGCTCTTCGACCTCTACGGATTCTTGCGCTTCGTCGTGAAGCGCTGGACCGAGGACCGCTGCCCGCAGATCGCGGGCAGCCTCACGTTCACCACGATCCTCGCGCTCGTTCCCACCTTCGCCATCGGCGTGGCGCTCCTCTCCACGTCCTCCTTCGCGCTCTTCCAGGACGTGATGACGAAGTTCAAGATCTTCCTGCTGATGAACCTCGCGCCCGAGATCGCGGGCACCATCATCACCGAGTACATCCCGCGCTTCGCGCACAATGCGCGCCGGCTCACCTTCGTGAGCGCCGCGGGCGTGCTGGTCGTCGCCGTGTGGCTCATGCTGATCATCGACCGGTCGCTGAACGCCATCTGGCGCGTGCGCCGCTCGCGCCCCTACTGGCTCTCCGCGCTCGGCTACGCGATCCTCATCCTCGCCGCGCCGCTCCTCATCTTCGCGAGCGTGAGCATGACGACCTACATCCTCGCCGTGTCCAACCAGGTGGGGCCGGCTTCCGACACCGGGCGCATCATCATGCTGCGCGTCGTGGCCGCGATCATGAGCGCGCTCGCCTTCACGCTGGTGTACCTGGTGGTGCCGCACCGCCGGGTGCCGTGGCGCCATGCGCTCCTGGGCGGGTTCACCGCGGGCATCCTCTTCGAGGCGGCGAAGGTGGGCTTCGCGGTGTACGCGCACGCCTCGCCCACGTACGACCGGCTGTATGGCACGTTCGCGGTGCTGCCGCTCTTCCTCGTCTGGCTCTATTACTCGTGGCTCGTGATCCTGCTGGGCGCCGAGCTCACGGTGTCGGCTTCGTTCTGGCACAAGCGGCTCTGGAAACAGCCGCCCAGGCCGGCGATGCGGCTTGCCGAAGCGCTCGCCATCGCGCAGGCCCTGGGCGAACACGACGAGGCGCTCCCGTTCGAGGCGCTTCAGGAACGCACGCGCCTGCCGGCCGAGGAGCTCGAGGAGGCGCTAAGGCAGATGTCGGAAGCGCAATTCGTGAGGCACACGAAGCGCGAGGGCTACGCGCTCACCGCCGCGGCGCGCAAGCCCATCGAGCAGCTCGGCGGCGAGGACGTCAAGCCGGCGAAACGTAGAAGACGTCGAAGCGGGAATTCTTCTCGATGAGGCTGGTGGCCCGCACGGTGGCCGTCTCGCCGTTCACCTGGACCTCGTAGACGCGCAGCTCCGCGAAAAGGCCGGGCGGCGTGAGGAGCGAGTCGGCGCCTTCCTCGTCGGTCATGAAGAGAGCCTGGCGCGCCTGGAACTTCACGTCGTTGACCGGCTGCACCCACACCGGGCTCGCGGCCGAGGAAATGAACTGGGCGCCGAATTCCATCCCGCCCATCTCGAACTGCGTGATCCAGCGCACCACGCCCACGGTCCAGCCGGCGCGCGCGGCGAACTTGAAGCCCACGACGTCGCCCACCAGCACGGCCTGGCCCACGTCGCCCTCGCGGCGCAGCTTCAGCCCCCCGGCGCTGTGGTTCACGACGTCCCACTGCACCACCGGGTAGGAGCGCGATTCCTCGTCGTCGGGGATCTTGAGGAGCGGGATCGTCTTGCCGGCCGCGATCGCCTCGGCGGTCGCCGAGTCGTTGTTGCCGTCCACGGTGACGAAGTGGCTCACGGCCTTGAGGCCCACGCACACGGCGACTGTCGCTTCCATGGGGTCGCGGCGATGCGCACGCTTGGGCGGATCGCCCCAGAGCGTGATGAGCCGGCCCATGAGGGCGAGGGTTTCGGGCGTCATCGAGCGGCTGAACGTGGCCGAGACGTTGCCGGTGTCGTGCGCGGTCTTGCGCGCGCGCAGCTTGTCCACGAGCGCGTTGGTGTCGAGGAGCTTCCAGTTGGGCCCGCCGGTATCGTCGTTCGCCGAGAGCGCCGGCTTGGGGGGCTTGTCCGTGTCGCAGGGCACGAGGAAATGGCCGCCCGGCCGCGTGGCGGGACGGGCCTGGCCGAGCGTCACCAGGCCGCGCAGCGCGCGCACCTGCATGAGGATCGACGCCGCCTCGCCGCCCGTGAGCCGGTAGGGATCGGTGAGGGCGAGGAGGAGCGCTTCGGTGTAGAGGTCCGTCACCGTGACCTTGGTCTCGCCGTCGGCCGGCTCCTTCGCGATGCCTTGCTTCTCCGCGAAGAGGTAGAGGTGGTGCAGCTCCTGCCACACGCCGGCGGGCACGGGCGAGTACGACTTGTAGCTCGCGAGCAGCTCGGCGAACAGGTATTCCGTGGCGCGTGCCGCGAGCATCGGGAGCTGCTTCTTCGCGCCGAACGCGATCAGCTTGCCGGTCTTTTCCTCGATGGCGATGCGGTAGCCCATCGCCATCTCGAACGAGATCGACCGCGCGAGCGTAAGGGCCTCGCGCCCGCGCGCGTTGAGCGGCAGGCCCGACTTCATGCAGAGGGCCTCGAGCTCCTCGAGGGTATTGGCCGCGATCGGCCGGTAGGCCTCGAGGATCTGCACCCGGTCGTCGGGTTCGACCCTGGCGCGGTTCAGCGCGGCGAGGTGCGCGGCCATCTGCTGGCCGGCTTCCAGGCAGCGCGCGAGGGGCAGGGCCTCGAGCCAGGCCTTGACCTGCCTGGGGCGGACCTCGAGGTCTCGCGGGGGCGCCTTGCGCTCCGCGGGCGCGCGGCTGGCGGTAACGGCGGACATCGGCGGCGTTTCCAGTATTCTGGACGATCGCCAAGGATAGACGAGGGGCAGCAAATTGCAAAAAGCAAATGTTAACTGGGTGGCGGCGATTTTCCTTGCCCTGGCGAGCCTGCCGGCGGGGGCCGCGGCCGGTTTCGACCTCGTGGACATCCAGGGCGCCCACCATCGGCTGGCCGACGCGCGCGGACGGTGGGTGGTATTGAACTTCTGGGCGACGTGGTGCGTGCCCTGCCTCGCGGAGATTCCCGAGATCGTCGAGTTCCACCATCGCCACCCGCAGGTCCTGGTGATCGGCGTGGCCACGGATGCCGAGGATGCCGCCAGGGTGAAGCGCTTCGCCACCAAGCTGCACCACGATTATCCGCTGGTGCTTTCCGACGACGCCGTCGAGCGGCAGTTGGGCTCGCCGCGGGCGCTGCCCACCACGCGCATCTACGCGCCGGACGGCACGCTCGTCTACGACAAGCCCGGCCGGGTGGACTTGAAGTTCCTCGAGGAGAAGACCGGGTCGGCCTCGAGCGCCCATCGCGCCTTGAGCGCCTTCAGCACGCGCGCGGGATAGTCGGCTTTCCCGAGGCTGCCGTTGTAGCGCGCGAGCGCATTCGCGAGGTTGCCGTGCTCGCGATCGACCAGGTAGTAGCGAAGGATCGTGCAGCCATAACGCAGGTTCACGCGCTCGGTAAAGAGGCTCTGCCCCGGTTGGCCGATCTGCGCCACCCAGAAGGGCATGACCTGCATGAGGCCGCGGGCCCCGGCGCGGGAGACCGCGTACTTCCTGAAGTGGCTCTCGACGTCGATCAGCGCGAGGACGAGATGCGGGTCCAGCCCCGCGCGCATCGCTTCATAGCGGACCATCCCCAGGAATTCGCGTGCCGATTCCTCGTCGGGGAAGAAGGCCAGCACGCGCGGAGTCATCGCCCGTACCCACACGCGCGTGTCGAGATCCTTCATGTCGACGCTCGCGCGATCGTTCACCGCGTTGGCGAGCGTCGCGCGCACGGAAGCCGAGAGCACCTCGTATTGCTGCGCCCCGGCCGCGGCGGCGAGCGGGAGCGCCGCGGCAAGCGCCGCGGCGAGCGACCTAAGCCCCGGTCCCACCGGCCAGGCGCGAGCCTACGTGGGCCACGGCCTCGGCAAGCGCCACCTTGGTCGCCTGAGCGTCGCGGCGGTGCTGGTATTCGACGACGCCTTCCTTGAGGCCCCGTTCGCCGATCACGATGCGATGCGGGATGCCGATGAGCTCCTGGTCGGCGAGGAGCACTCCCGCGCGCTCGTCGCGATCGTCGAGGAAGGCCTCGATCCCCGCGGCTTCCAGGCCGGCATAGAGATTCTCCGCGGCGGCCTTCACCGCTTCGCTCTTGCGGTATCCCAGCGGGATCACGGCGACCTTGAAGGGCGCCATCGGATCGGGCCAGATGATTCCCTTGTCGTCGTGGTTCTGCTCGATCGCCGCGGCCACGATGCGCGTGATGCCGATGCCGTAGCAGCCCATCTCCATGGGATGGGTCTCGCCCTTCTCGTCGATGAAGTTGACCTGCATGGCCTTGGTGTACGCGGTCCCGAGCTGGAACACGTGGCCCACCTCGATGCCGCGCGCGATCTCGAGCGTTCCGTTGCCGTCGGGCGAGGGATCGCCCGCGACCACGTTGCGGATGTCGGCCACGATGGCGGGCTCGGGCAGGTCGCGTCCCCAGTTCACGCCCGTGAGGTGGAAGCCTTCTTCGTTCGCGCCGGTGCAGAAATCGCTCATGGCGGCGACGGTGCGGTCGGCGATGACCGGGATCGGTTGTCCGACCGGCCCCAGCGACCCGGCAGGCGCTTTCAGCGCCGCGCGGATCTCGGCGTCGGTCGCGAAGCGGAAAGGCTTGAGCTCGGGGAGCTTCGAGGCCTTCACCTCGTTCAGCATGTGGTCGCCCCGCACGAGCAGCATGAAGATCCCGGGCGCCGCGCCTTCGCGATCGCGCGCGACGACGATGGACTTCACGGTCTTCTCGATGGGAATGGAGAGGAAGGCGGAGACTTCTTCGCAGGTGTGCTTGCCGGGAGTGGGCACCTTGGCCATCGGCTGCGAAGGCGGGAGGCGGGAGGCAGGAGGCGGGAGGGCTTCCGCAAGTTCCACGTTGGCTGCGTAGTCGGATTGGGTGCTGTAGGCAATCGCGTCTTCGCCCGATTGCGCGATCACCTGGAACTCATGGGAGGCCGTGCCGCCGATCTCGCCGGTGTCGGCGGCGACGGCGCGGAACTTGAGGCCCAGGCGCGTGAAGATGCGCACGTACGCGTCGTACATCGCCCTGTAGCTCTTCTTCAGGCCCTCGAAGTCGGCGTCGAACGAGTACGCGTCCTTCATGGTGAACTCGCGCGCGCGCATCACGCCGAAGCGCGGCCGGATCTCGTCGCGGAACTTGGTCTGGATCTGGTAGAAGTTCACCGGCAGCTGGCGATAGCTGCGGATCTCCTTCCTCACCGTGTCGCAGAACACTTCCTCCGCGGTCGGGGCGTAACAGAACTCGCGCTCGGCGCGATCCTCGATGCGCAGCATGAGCGGGCCGTAGAGGTCCCAGCGCCCGGTCTCTTCCCAGAGCTCGCGGGGCTGCACGGGGGGCGCCAGGATCTCGAGCGCGCCCGCGCGGTTCATCTCCTCGCGCACGATGGCCTCGATGCGGCGCACCACGCGAAGGCCGAGCGGCATCCAGGTGTAGAGCCCGGAGGCGAGCTTGCGGATGAGTCCGGCCCGCAGCATGAGCTTGTGGCTGGCGAGCTCGGCCTCCTGCGGGGCTTCCTTCAGGGTGGCGAGGTAGTAATGGCGGGCGCGCATGTAATTTTCTCGTCAAATCATCGGCTTGCGAAGCGACATTCTACACGGCCCATGGCCCGTTCCGACCGGTGGCGAGTACCCGCGAACCGTGGGAAAATGGTCTCAACTGAACGGATTGGATGGTGGACGCCATGATCGATCGGGACGGCTATCGCCCGAACGTCGCCATCGTGCTCGTCAACGCCAAGAACCAGGTCTTCTGGGGCAAGCGCGTCAGGGAACACGCCTGGCAGTTTCCCCAGGGGGGCATCAAGCCGGGGGAGTCTCCCGAGCAGGCGATGTACCGGGAGCTCCAGGAAGAAACCGGCCTCCTGCCCCAGCACGTGAGGATCCTGGGGCGCACGCGCGATTGGCTTCACTACAACGTGCCCACGCATTGGGTGAAGCGCGAGTGGCGCGGCACCTACAAGGGACAGAAGCAGATCTGGTTCCTGCTTCGCCTGTGCGGGCGCGATTGCGACATCTCGCTTCGCGCGAGCGGCCACCCGGAATTCGACGCGTGGCGCTGGCACGACTACTGGGTTCCCCTCGAGGCGGTGATCGACTTCAAGCGCGAGGTGTATCGCCTGGGCCTGGAGCAGCTCGTGGGGTTCCTCGAGGCGGCGCCGCGCGCGATCGGCCTCTCGCCCTACGGGCGCCGCCGCCGCCCGCGCCCCGCGCGCACGGCAGCTTCCGCCCCGCTCGTCGGTCCCGCCGCGCCTTCGGAAGCCTAGAAACCAGGCTGGAGGCGGGAGGCGTCAGAAGCCCCTGACGGGGCTGGGCATGGCCAACGACGTGACGACCACGATCGCGACCGCCAGCACGATCGTCGCCATCAGCACGACCACGAAGTAGAGCGGCGCCTTGTCGGGCGGCGTCTGCATCACGACCGGCAGGCTTTCCAGCACAGTGGGATCCGAAGCTTGGAATTCACGTGACTTGAAGTCGCGGCCGCACTGACCCTATAGTGAGTCGTATTAATTTAAATCATACCAACATGGTCAAATAAAACGAAAGGCTCAGTCGAAAGACTGGGCCTTTCGT
>JADMIO010945872.1_pt1 | contig 10310 bp, 9 predicted proteins | sample 8958161 | NCBI WGS metagenome assembly JADMIO01 (sample SAMN16585339, study PRJNA669376) | soil metagenome | isolation source: Crop rotation soil | place: USA: Cullars Rotation, Alabama | collected 2011
GCAACAGCATTGTCTGGGGTGTCGACGGCAACAGCATTGTCTGGGGCGTCGACGGCAACAGCATTGTCTGGGGCGTCGACGGCAACAGCATTGTCTGGGGTGTCGACGGCAACAGCATTGTCTGGGGCGTCGACGGTAACAGCATCGTCTGGGGGGGCGCCGACCTAGAGTAACGGTTAGGCCCTAAATTCATTTACAACAGCAGTTTAGGAGGGATTGTGCAAAACATCATTGTTTGGGACTAGTCGAGCCGATAACTAAGGACGCCAATGGTGTCCCAGGCGGGGTTTTCGCGAGTCGGAAAATTCTATCTGTGGTCGGTTATAGCGGCCGGCTTCACAGTGATTGGGCTGTCGATTCACGGGCTCTATGTCGAGCCCATTGGTAATCAGTGGTTCATTCTGGCGGCGCTGACATTAATCAGTGGCTCTGCTACCGTAACCCTCCCCTCCTCGTACGCATCGATCTCTCTCTCTGAGACATTCGTTTTCACTGCGGTTCTGTTGTACGGACCCGCAGCGGGGACGATTATTGTCGCGTTAGATGGCCTAATTATCTCGTTTTGGATTTCCAGAAGGCGAAATGAGAAGCGACCGCATCGAGCGTTGTTCAACATGTCTGCGCCGGCTGTATCCGCCTGGTGCGGCGCGCAGTTATTCTTTTTCGCGGCTGGAATCGCGCCATTAATCAAAGAACCTTCCACAACCTCAGCGATCCTGCCCGCTTTGATCGTCTTCGCACTGGTCTACTTCAGCGTCAACAGCTGGCTGATCACATTCGTAATCGCCTTGGAAAGGCGCCTCAACCCGGTGAGCGTCTGGACGAACAGCTTCTTATGGATGTCACTGAACTACTTTGCAGGGGCCTCCATTGCATTCCTATTTGTCGGCTACAACCGTCGCATTGATGTCGGTTATATCGGCGTAATAGTTCCACTGCTTCTTGTTCTCTATTTCACCTTCCGAACCACGATTAGCCGAGTAGAAGACGCGGATCGCCACCTCGAGCAACTCAATAAACTCTACTTGTCGACAATAGAGACGCTCGCAATGGCGATTGACGCAAAAGATCAAGTCACGCACGGACACATCCGAAGGGTTCAAGCGCACGCCACAAGTCTGGCGAAAGAGGTCGGAGTCAGGGACGAAAAACTACTAAAGGCTATCGAAGCGGCAGCACTGCTTCACGACATGGGCAAGCTGGCGGTTCCGGAGTACATCCTGAACAAACCAGGCAAACTGACCGAGACTGAGTTCGAAAAGATGAAACTGCATGCCAGTGTTGGCGCAGACATCCTTTCCGCCATTGAGTTTCCCTATCCCGTCGTGCCTATCGTCAGACATCACCACGAGAACTGGGACGGGACCGGGTACCCTGCGGGGATCAAGGGGACCGCTATTCCGATCGGAGCCCGAATCCTTGCCGTTGTCGACTGCTTCGATGCGCTGACTTCCGATAGGCCCTATCGGCCAAAACTGTCCGACGACGAGGCGCTGACTATCTTGAGGGAACGTCGCGGGACGATGTACGACCCGATGATTGTCGACACGTTCTTCACGATACATTCCATTCACTCAAACGACATTCCGCGTCAGGGACCGCCGAGCGACGTCTTGAATACCATTGCCCGTTCGCGACGGCCTGCGCCGGCGATTCAACCCTCTGCGACTCAGGCAGAAGTAGCCGCCGGCGCAGACGAGATGTTAACGGTGCATGAGCTTTCGCGGACCTTGGCCGGCCAGACTGGAGTGGGGGACGCGGGCGATGTGATCGCGAAACATCTTAGACGCCTGATTCCAGCAACGGTGTGCGTCTTCTATATTTACGATGGCTTGTCAGACGAACTGGAGGCTCGACACGTAGTTGGCGAGGGTGCGACCGCAATACGGGGGCTGAGGATCGGACTTGGCCAACGGTTGAGCGGATGGGTGGCCGCCAATCGACAAACCATTTCAAACTCGGATGGACGCCTTGATCTGCCCCACGCATCAGAACTTCGCGTGCGAAGCTGTCTCAGCACTCCCTTGCTTTGCGACGACATCATGATAGGAGTGCTATCTCTGTATTCCGCCGACCTCAATGGGTTCAGCGAAGATCACAAACGAATCATCGAGGCGGTGGCTCGCCACATCGGTCATACATTCAAGAGCGCGGTGGAATTCGACGGCTCCTCGGCCGCGACGAGTTGACTGGTCTGCCGAATCTCCACCAGCTCGAGCAGTTTATTTGATGTGAGGGGGCAGCGTTCTGAACGCGAGGCGTCGGGATTCACCCTCCTTTTCATAGATATCGTAGGCTTGAAGGACATTAACAACTGCCATGGCCGATCGGCAGGCGACGATGTACTCCGGCACGTCGTTCACCATGGCCACGGCCGGACTGCGTATCGCGGACATTCTCTTTCGTTACGGCAGCGACGAATTCGCGGCTCTCTTAAACGACACGAGCTCGGAGACCGCCGCCCTGATCGGCGAGAGAATTCGAACAGCGGTTCGGTCTGCGTCCTTCACGCATCGCGACGTGGGTTCGCTCGCGCTTGACGTAGCGACGACTGCCGTGAGCTGCCCGACTGACGGAGAGTCCCTCACCGAACTCATAGCGAAGGCTCACCCAAACCGGAAACCCTCTGCGCTGACGCAAGGCGTGTGAACTCTTCCCGTAACCCACAAACCCCAGGGCAGTTCCCACTAGTGAGGAACCGCCCATTTGCACGAGAAAACGTGCCGACGACATTTCGCGCGCAGATTCAGCCGAAAGCGATTCGACTTGAGTAAGAATGCGACGTCGTATGCGTCCCTCGTCCATTTCGAGGTTCGGTATGGAGTCGCTGGAACAAGCTCGAACGCTGACGCGCGCTGGCCGTTTTGGACAAGCACTGCAAGCGTTTGAAAGAGACCTACCAGTCGGGCGAGACGCTGACGTTCTTCATGCACAGTTGCTCGATCGAGTCGGCGATACTCAGCGAGCTTTGTCGCTTGTCAAGCGACTACTGAAGTCGAAGGGGTTGGACGCTTCACAGAAAAGTGTCTGCGAAACGCTCTTGGGCCGAATCCTCTGCGACACTGGCGATACGGACGAGGGCGTCGCCCACTTGCAGCACTCAGCCCTTATCGCGCAACAAGCGGCTGATTTAGTTGCACTTTTCGAAGCCAAGTTTCAGCTTCTAACGATGCTCTGCGGCCGAGCGGGGCCCGCTGCAAGCAGTTCGCTAATTGCCGAAATGCGGCAGATTGCCACAAAGGTCGGAGAGCCGACCATGACCGCGCGACTTCATCTATTGATCGCCCATACTGAAGCGAAACGCGGCTTGCTCGAGAATGCCCGCCGCCACACCGCGATCGCTAGACAGCTAATAAAGGCCGCGCCGCATGCGCATCTGGAGGCGACCTGCGAGAACATCGACTTAGGTATCGCGGTAATGCGATCCGAGTTTGATGCTGCGAAGGAATATGGGCTTCGCGCCATTGAGAAAGCAGCACAAGCAGGAGTCGCAAGAGCGCGAAGAGCGCTGCAAAGCAACCTAGGGGCCGTCTTCGTAGAGTTGGGTGAGTTTGAGAAGGCAACGGAGTACTGTGAGCTCTCACTAGACGCCCCAGCGACTAATCTGGCCCACACTGCGGCTGTTCTCGAAACGCTGGCGCGGATGCATTTATCACAAGGACATACGGCTTCCTGCGAAAGCATCCTCAATCGCATCGATTCATTGATCCGGGTCGAGCAGGACCGCCATTCATACGAGCAGCGCTACGCGGCCCACACGCGACTGCGCTTGCTTGCAGAACAGGGCCGCAGCGAAGAGGCCCTATCTCAAATTGATTCCCTCATAGGGCTTGCGGCACACGCCGGCGACGGACTCCTGTTGAAGGCAATCCTGCTGACGAAAGCCGAACTACTACAAAACGTTGGACAGCTTTACCCGTCGGTGGCTTTGATCGCGGACCTACAACCAGGGTTAGTTGGCCTCTCGCCAGAGCTCTATGCACACAGCGAGCAGATTCTCGCGTTCGCGTTGAAGTCCCAGAGTAACGAGGCCGGACAGGCACACTATGACCGCGCGTTGCGCATTTACAAAGCGGTGCGCAGTGTCCCCAGGCAGCAAGAGCTGACAAGGCGCTGGAACGGCCAACATCGCGAGGCTTCTGAGAGGCGTTCGTCGGTCGAAACCGAACACCTTCCAGAACGCGCCGATTGCGACCGAGCTCGCCGAACGCTCCACGGGTTGGCAATGGTATTCGCGCAGGCGACGAGACCAGACGTCATCGCCTCTGAACTCCTCCACGTCCTGGCGGCGACTGGGTGTACCGAAAGCGCTAGCATTCGGGGGCTGAGTTCTGAAGCAAAGGCCAAAGCAGCAGGCACACGCCAGCTCTCAGTAGGCTTCCGGAACGAGCGCGAGATCCATCTCGAAATCGAATCGAAGATGGACATCGAGTCCATCGCGACAGTGAACGCGCTGGAACTTCTACTAACGTCTCTCCACGAGGTCCAACGAGGGCGCGCAGAGCGCGAAGAGCGCGCGAATCTTTGGCCCACCGAAGACTCGGCGACTGACGGGCGATCGATCCTTACCGGCCGAATGCGCGAGCTGATGAACTACGCTCAACGGATCGCCAAGGCCAAGGTGAACGTCCTCATCACCGGCGAGAGCGGCACCGGCAAGGAAATTCTCGCCCGCGCGATTCACGACTTCTCCGACCGCGCCGGAAGGCCTTTCGTCCCCTTCAACTGCACCGCCATCCCGCGCGACCTGCTCGAGAGCCAGCTGTTCGGACACCGCCGCGGCGCATTTACCGGCGCCGATCGCGATCAGCTCGGCCTGATCCGCGCCGCCCGCGAAGGCACCCTGTTCCTCGACGAAGTCGGCGAGCTCGGCCTCGACCTCCAACCCAAACTGCTCCGCTTCCTGGAGTCGGGCGAGATCTCTCCCCTCGGCGAGCCGGCCTCGATGAACATCGACGTCCGCATCGTCGCCGCCACCAACGCCAACCTCGAAGACGCGGTCCGCGCCGGCCGCTTCCGCGAAGACCTCTTCTACCGGCTCAACGTCGTCCGCCTCTCGATTCCGCCCCTGCGCGAGCGCCGCGACGAAATCCCCGCCTTCGTCAACCATTTCGTCGCCCGCGCCGCCGAGGAATTCAAGAAAGGCCAGCTCCGCGTCGCCGACGAAACGATGGAACGGCTGCTGCTCTATCGCTGGCCGGGCAACGTCCGCCAGCTGCAGAACGAGATGCGGCGCATGGTGGCACTGGCCGAACCCGACGCGACGCTGCTGCCGCACGCGATCTCGGAGGAGATCCTCGGCGCGCTGCCGATCTTCAGGAGCCCGGCCGCCGCGGACGGCGAGATCGCGGTCGCCCTGCACGACAAGCTCGAGCCGACGATCGCGCGCGTCGAATGCGAGATGATCAAAGCCGCGCTGCGCACGCACCACGGCAAGGTCGACGCCGTCGCCAAGGCGCTGGGGATTTCGCGCAAGGGCCTCTACCTGAAACGCCAGCGCCTTGGCGTGTGATCCCGGACCGTCGCAGTTTCACGATCGCCATGGTTGCCGCGACGAGACGATCGTGACCCGGAGCCGCGTTCACCCGCTCTTCGCCCTTCGGCGCGTTCGCGCGGCTCGCCAACGTGGCCATTCAATTCGCCGTCCGCCACAGCCACAGTTCGACCGTCGTCGCCGCCTCGTGCGCCGATCGCGCACCAGCCGCGTCTGAGCGTTCACGTCTCCGCGATCTCAGGCGGAGGTCACACCGCGTGCACGGACACGTCAGCGCGCGGATCGCGGAGAAACGGTCGATCCTCACGCATCAACGCCACGATCGACGCGAGCAGCACGCGTTGCGATCCGCATCGCGTCCGGACGGTCTGCAACCGCCCTTCGCGAATCCGGTAATAGACGGTGCGTCGCGAGACCCCGAGCATGTCGGCCGCCTGATCGATCAACACCGATGTCGCCATGTCGCCACATGGCGCACGATCGGTGCCCGCGTCGATGCGCGGCAACCAAGGCCATGCTGTCATGCCGTGCTTGCTGGTGTCCGAAACCGAAACGGGAAGCAGATTCCCAGGACGGGTAGTTGTTTCCCGGCGGTGTGCTGCCCCGGAACACCTGCTTCCGCTACAATCCGCCGCATGAACGGGTTGATGATGCAGTTTCCGCTGACGCTGTCGGCCATCCTGCGACGCGCCGAACAGATCTTCCCGCGGCAGGAAATCGTCTGGCGTCTCGCCGACAAGTCGATCCGGCGATATACCTTCGCCGATTTTTCGGACCGCGCGCGCCGCCTCGCTACCGTGCTGATCGAGGCCGGCATCAAGCCGGGAGATCGCGTCGCCACTCTCAGTTGGAACCACGGCCCGCACCTCGAGGCCTACTTCGGCATCCCGCTGATGGGCGGCGTCCTGCACACGCTCAACCTCCGCCTCCACCCCGACGAGCTCGCCTATATCGTCAACCACGCGGACGATCGCGCGATCCTCGTCGACGAAACGCTGCTGCCGCTGTGGGAGCAGGTGAAGCCGAAAGTGAACGTGCCGATCGTGATCGTCGTCGGTGCGACCAAGCCGGTCGCGGACGGCGACCTCGAATACGAACCGCTGATCGCGAAGGCGCAACCGGCGCGCGATCTGCCCGACCCCGACGAGCAGGCCGCGGCCGCGATGTGCTACACCACCGGGACGACGGGAAATCCAAAGGGCGTGCTCTATTCGCACCGCGCGCTCACGCTGCACACGCTCGGCCTCTCGCAGACCGACTGCATGGGGCTGTGCGAGCGCGACACGATGATGCCGGTCGTGCCGATGTTTCACGCCAACGCCTGGGGCATGCCCTTTGGCGCGACGATGGTCGGCGCCAAGATGGTGATGCCCGGTCCGCACCTCGATCCGGCCAGCATCGTCGAGCTCTTCCACCGCGAAAAGGTCACGATCACCGGCGGCGTGCCGACGATCTGGATGGGCGTGCTCGAGTACCTCGACGCCAATCCTGGCGCCTTCGACCTCTCCAGCATGCGCACGATGATCGTCGGCGGCTCCGCGGTGCCGCGCGCGCTGATTGCCGCGTTCCAGCAGCGCCACGGCCTGACGATCATCCAGGCATGGGGCATGACGGAGCTGGCGCCGCTCGGCACGACCGGCCACCTTCCGGCCGTTCTCGCCGACGCCACCGACGACGAGAAGTTCGATTTCCGCGCCAAGCAGGGCCGGCCGTCGGCGTTCGTCGAGATTCGCGCGCGCAACGAGGACGGCTTCGTGCCCTGGGACGGGGCGACGATGGGCGAGCTCGAGTGCCGCGGACCGTGGATTGCGAGCAGCTACTACAACCGTCCCGACTCCGCCGATCGATTCACCGACGACGGCTGGTTCAAGACCGGCGACATCGTCACCATCGACAGCAACGCCACGATCCAGATTCAGGATCGCTCGAAGGATCTGATCAAGTCGGGCGGCGAGTGGATCAGTTCGGTCGGACTGGAATGCGCGCTGATGGGACATCCCGCGGTCGCGGAAGCGGCGGTGATTCCGGTGGCGAGCGGCAAATGGGGCGAGCGCCCGCTCGCGGCGGTGGTTCTGAAACCAGGCGCGAGCGCGACGCCGCAGGAACTGAAAGCGTTCCTGGCGCCACAGTTCGCGAAGTTCTGGCTGCCCGACGACTATGCGTTCGTCGCGGCGATCCCGCGCACGTCAGCCGGCAAGTTCAAGAAGAGCGAGCTCCGCAATCAGTTCAAGGACTATCGAGCCGCGGAGTAGCGCGACGCGCCGAGCTCTTGCGCAAAAGGAGGTTATGAGAGATGATATAGATTGTTTTGAAGACTCAAAATCATGAAGATGGCTTCTGAAATCCCGGACAGCACCCCGCGCGGCTGGCGCTTGCCTTCCAGCACCCTCAGTCTTCCCGAAGTCCACGGAACGATCGCGATCCCGCATGGCGCCGGTTTCTGGCGCAAATTGCTGGCATTTGCGGGTCCAGGGTATCTGGTCGCCGTCGGCTACATGGATCCCGGAAATTGGGCAACCGACCTGGCTGGTGGCGCGAAGTACGGCTACACGCTGCTGAGCGTCATCATGATCTCGAACCTGATGGCGATTCTGCTGCAGGCGCTGTCGGCGCGCCTCGGCATCGCCAGCGGGCGCGACCTCGCCCAGGCTTGCCGCGACAGTTACTCCCGCCCCGTCACCATCGTCCTCTGGCTGCTGTGCGAGATCGCGATTGCCGCGTGCGATCTCGCCGAAGTGATCGGCGCGGCGATCGCGCTGAACCTGCTCTTCGGCCTGCCGCTGATCTGGGGCGTGTGCCTCACGGCGCTCGACGTGCTGATCGTGTTGTTCCTGCAGCACCGCGGCTTCCGCTACGTCGAAGCGCTGGTGATTGCGCTGATCGCGCTGATTGCCGGCTCGTTCGCCGTCGAGCTCTGGCTCGCCGGCCCGACACTCGGCGGTGTCGCGGCGGGGTTCGTGCCGCAGACCGAAATCCTCCGCAACCCCGACATGCTCTACATCGCGATCGGCATCCTCGGCGCCACCGTGATGCCGCACAACCTCTACCTGCACTCGTCGATCGTCCAGACGCGCAAGTACATGGACACCGCCGAAGGGCAGCGCGAGGCGATCCGCTTCGCGTCGATCGATTCGGCGGTCGCGCTGATGTTCGCGCTGTTCATCAACGCCGCGATCCTGATCATGGCCGCGGCGACGTTCCACGGCACGGGCCACCAGGACGTCGCGGAGATCGGCGACGCCTATCAGCTGCTGTCGCCGCTGCTCGGCACGACGCTGGCGAGCGTGCTGTTCGCGGTCGCGCTGCTGTGCTCGGGGCAGAACGCGACGCTCACCGGCACGCTGGCCGGGCAGATCGTGATGGAAGGGTTCATCAACCTGCGGCTGCGGCCGTGGCTGCGCCGTCTGATCACCCGGCTGATCGCGATCGTCCCGGCGATCATCGTGATTGCGATCTACGGCGATCGCGGCACCGGTCCGCTGATCATCCTGAGCCAGGTGGTGCTCAGCCTGCAGCTGCCGTTCGCGGTGTTTCCGCTGGTGATGTTCACGAGCGACCCCCACAAGATGGGCGAGTTCGCGAACGGGCGGTGGACCAAGATCCTCGCGTATACCGTTGCGGTTATCATTGCGGCCCTGAACCTCTACATGCTCTATCAGATCTTCACGGGGCTGTGATGTACCGCCGCATCCTGGTCGCGGTCGAAAACTCCGCCGCCGACAAGACCATCCTCGCGCACGTCTCCGAGCTGGCGCAGCTGACCGGCGCGTCGCTGCTGCTCGTGCACGTCGCCGACGGCTGGGCGGCCCGCAACTTCAACCAGCTGAAGCTGCGCGAATCGGAAGAAATGAAAGCCGACCGCGACTATCTCGACCGGCTGCGCGGCGAGCTCGAGGGCCGCGGTCTGGCGGTGGAGACACGCCTGGCGATGGGCGATCCCGCGACCGAGCTGGTCAAGGTCGTCGAGGATCAGGACGTCGATCTGATCGCGATGTCGACGCACGGCCATCGCTTCATCAAGGACGTGCTGCTCGGCGCCACCGTCGACCGCGTCCGCCATCTGGTGAAAGTGCCCGTGCTCCTGCTCCGCGCCCAGTAACCGCCCGACCCACGCGACCGCGCGACCCACCTGCCGTACCTGCCCTACCCGCTATCGATGGCGCAAACTGAACCCTGTCAGTGCGCTGACGCGGGTGCCGGTTTTCGACGGCACGACGGCGAAATTTACCGGCACGTTCAGCGTTCCGGCGCGAAACGTGATGCCGGCGGCGATCGCCAGCGCCACGCCCGCGGGGGTGATGTTGGGACCGGCGCCGAACTCGGCGCCGTCACGCGTGCGCACACCGACGAGCCAGCTGAGACTGGGAATCGCCACGCCCTGATCGAGTCCGCCGATCAACGCCACGGCCTCGGTGATCGCCGTCGGCCCGGACTGCGGGCTGTAGAACTGCTTCTCGAACTGCCAGCCGAATTGCGAGATGACCGGACTGACGACGATCTGCCGCTCGGCCTTGAGCGCGTCGACGACACCCTGCCCGAGAATGGTGAAGCCGAGCCGCGGACCAGACAGATCGATTTCCTGAGCGGGCGGCGGCACCATCGGCTGGCACAGCGCAGGCGAAGAGACTCCGAGGACCAGTACTACCGCCGCAATCAGTCGTGTGGGAATCCGCATCACTAACCTCCATCGACCAATGTGAAAACGGCGTCCGGTACGGCTCACGCACTCGCCGCCTCGCGCACCTCGCCCCTCGCACCTCTCTTTCCAGCACAGTGGGATCCGAAGCTTGGAATTCACGTGACTTGAAGTCGCGGC
>JADMIO010835492.1_pt1 | contig 10308 bp, 11 predicted proteins | sample 8958161 | NCBI WGS metagenome assembly JADMIO01 (sample SAMN16585339, study PRJNA669376) | soil metagenome | isolation source: Crop rotation soil | place: USA: Cullars Rotation, Alabama | collected 2011
CTTTCCCGTCGGCCGGTGGAACGACCGCCACCACGGCCGCCCCGGCCCAGACGTCGGGCTCGGACACGGCGGCGACCACGACGACGACGGCCGCCGCCGCCACCGGGGGCGGCGAGAGCGCCGCACCGGCACACCGCCAGACCGACAGCGGCAAGACCGACGGTCCGCTCGTCGCCCTGGCGGCCGTGCTGACCCTGATGCTGATCGGGATATCCGGGAAGCTGCTCCTCAGCAAATCCCGACCCCATTAATCGGCAATAGGCGGGGGCCGAGCCGGCCTCCGGGGCCGGTCGCGGCGTGCGCCCGATCAGTCCCCTGACCAGCGGAAAGACCTGGAAACTTTGGTGAGGGGCCGCTCACCGGGGCCGCTCGTCGTCGACACGCCACCATTTACCGCACGCCCGAAAGATTCCTGTTGCATATGTATGGGCGATTCGAGCTATCTTGTTCCGAGTGGCCCCGAAGTGGGGGCCTTGGTGGTCGGTCCGCTGTGCCGGGACCGGCCCGGGGGGACCGGGCACTTGTCGGCGCGCCTATATGGGCGTCCCAAGGTCACGGGGAGGTGATCGGAAGATCGCCCGGTTCCCAGAGCAATACCCGCTCGGGTGAGTACGGACCGAGACGGTGTCCGTCAGTAGGCGGAGCCGCCCGGTTCGGCAGGCTGCACCAAATCAACGGACTAACGAGTGCCGGTCCAGGACCGACCGGCCAGAACCTCACTAGTTGCTTTGAGACTAGTCGAACCCTACGCCTGGAACGACAGGTCGTCAAGGCAACGCCGAACGAATCACCTGGAGGGAAGCCTGTATGTCAGCTCTTGACACTCCTATTGAGCGTCGAACAGTCCTCAAGGGCTTTCTGATCGCAGGGCCGACGCTGGCGGTTGCCGCCCGCATCGGTTTCGCGAACAGCGCCGACGCTTGGCCGACGAAGACCGACGAACTCCCTGATATTCAGGACTTCACGGACATCTTCGTTGCCAGCCAGCAAGACACCATCTACGACCTCAAGGTCGAGATCAAGCCCGACAACCGGGTCTACTTCGAGATCCCGAAGATGGAAGTCGGGCAGGGCATCATGACCACCTGCGGGATCATGCTGGCCGACAACCTTGATGTTCCCTTCGAGAGCATCGACCTGCAGCTGTCGCCCGCCGAGCAGAAGTGGGGCGCCGCTCAGATCACCGGTGGCTCGCACAACACCCGCGTGCTGTGGGACCCGATCAAGATGGTCGGCGCCCGCATGCGTGGCGCGCTCGTCACCGCCGCCTCCCAGCGGCTCGGCGTGCCCGTCACCGCGCTGCGCACGGAGAACGGCTACGTCGTCGCTACCGACGGCCGCAAGCTCAGCTACGGCGAGCTCACCGAAGCCGCCTCCAAGCTGACCCCGGTCAAGGGCGCCGGCAAGCCGAAGACCTCCAGTGAGTTCAAGCTCATCGGCAAGGGTCGCCCCCGGCACAACATCAACGCCATCGTCCAGGGCAAGCAGCCCTACGCCATGGACGTCCACTCCTCCAAGGAGTACCTGCCCACCGTCGTGGCCATGCCGGCGACGCACGGTGCGTCGGTGGTGTCGATCGACGACGCGGCCGCCAAGGCCATTCCGGGCGTCATCGCCGTGACCCACATCCCGGGCCAGCCCGACTACCTCATCCCCGAGGCCGTGGCTGTCACCGCTGAGACGTTCGGCATCGCCAAGAAGGCCAAGAACGCGCTCAAGATCAAGTGGAGCGCTGGCCCGATGGACCAGCTGTCCGACGCTCAGATCGACGATCTCCTCAACGGGATCATCGACAAGGTGAGCTCGCCGGGCGAAGGCGTCGACGCCACGTTCCGTTGGCCGTACGTCCCCCACGCCCCGATGGAGGAGAACAGCGCCGCCTGCAAGGTGACCTCTGATGGTTACGAGGGCTGGGGCGGCTGCCAGATCCCGACCACGATGCAGCGCCACCTGGCCGAGACCCTCGGCATGAAGGTGGAGCAGATCACGTACCACGTGATCCCCTGTGGTGGTGCCTTCGGTCGTCACCTGTTCCACGACCAGGAGATCCACGCCGCCCAGGTGTCGCAGCGGATCGGCAAGCCGGTCAAGCTGCAGTGGCTGCGGGAAGAGGGCATCAAGCACGGCCGTACCCGGCCGGTGTCCATCCACCACATCAAGGCCACCGTCAGCGGCGGCGACGTGGTGAGCTACGAGCACCGCATGGCGTGCCCGGAGATGGACCTTCGTCACGGCCTCGGTGACATCGCCACCGGCTACATCACCGAGTACAACAACGAAGGCGCCTGCCAGTACTTCTTCGCTCACACGCAGAAGATGCCGTACCACACCGGCCCGACGGCCATCACGCTGAAGCAGCGTCTGCTGGCCAAGCCGACGGCGGCATGGCGGGTTGTCTACTCCGGCCAGGTTCACTCCCTGGACGAGATCGTCATGGACGAGCTGGCCCGCCAGCTCGGCAAGGACGAGATGGACTTCCGTATCCAGATGGCCGACACCGAGCGTCACAAGGCCGTCTTCGAGAAGCTGGCCCACGAAGCCAACTGGGGTGCCAAGCTCCCCGCCGGCGTGGCCCAGGGCATCGGTATGCACGACGAGTACAAGTCGATCGCCGCCTACGTGATGGAGATCGACACTCGGGGCAAGGAGCCCCGGATGAACAAGTGCACCGTTGTCGTCGACAACGGCTGGTGCATCAACCCGACCGGCACCCTGGCCTCGCTGTTCGGCCAGGCGATGGACGGGTTCGCGCTGGCGTTCCGGGCCGGCCTCCACGTTGACAACGGGGCCACCCGGGAGAGCAACTTCCACGACTACAAGTGGTCGCGGATGTTCGACTCTGCGCCGGACTTCAAGGGCTTCGTTCTGCCCAACTCCAACGTCCTTCCGGGTGGTATCGGTGAGCTGGGTGTCCCGGCCGCCGCTGCCGCCGCTGCCAACGCCTGGGCTCGAGCGACAGGTAAGCAGCCCCGGAACTTCCCGCTCAACGAGTACGGAGCCTGATCGCCATGGCCAACATCACCTTCACACTCAACGGCAATCCTGTCTCCATCGACGTCGACCAGGACGAGGAGCTTCTCTGGGTCCTGCGTGACCGCCTGGACGTTCACGGCCTCAAGTACGGCTGTGGCATGGGCCTCTGCGGCGCTTGCACGAGCCACATCGACGGTGTGGCCCACCGCATGTGCATCACGCCTGTGGGTTCCGTCCAGGGCAAGCAGATCACGACCATCGACGGTCTGGCCAAGGGCGACAAGCTGCACCCCGTGCAGCAGGCCTGGGTCGACAATGACGTGGCGCAGTGTGGCTACTGCCAGGCTGGCCAGATCATGCAGGCCGTGTCGCTCCTCAACCAGAACCCTCACCCGACGGACGCTGACATCGACGAGGCCATGGGCGGGAACCTGTGCCGCTGCGGGACGTACTTCCGCATCCGGTCCGCCATCAAGCAAGTCGCTGCCGGCTAGTAAGCTGTAACTCAGAGGGAAGCACCACAGTCGTGAGCCGGTGTGCCGCCTGGGGAGGATTCCAGGCGGCACACCGGACAACTCGGGGCCGTGGAGAAGCATCATCAGTGAATCTCGGACCGATCGAACTCATCATCATCGTGCAATTGACAGTAAGGAGCTGGGCGATGCTCAAGCGCTTCGCACTCATGGTTGCTGCTTCCGCCGTACTTGCCATCCCAGCCGCTGGCGCCTTCGCGTCGCAGCCCCCGAAGACCCACGGGCTGCCCGAAGAAGCCTGCTTCGCCGTGTACCCCGCGCCGCTGCAGCCGATCCTGTGCGGCCAGGGCACTGGTGGGCCCGGGCCCGGCGAGCCGCTGAACCGGTAGAGGTAGTAGCAGGGCGAGCTTGAATTTTTTGACCGGGGGTCCGGAGCACCTCAACGGGTGACCGGGCCCCCGGTTCTTTCGTTTGCGGGTTGGGGTCAGCTGGGTGCTGAGGGTGGTTCGCAGTCACGCTGGGTGAGACGGCCGCCCTTCGGTTTCTTGTCTTTCCGAACTCTGGGACAATCGTTACGAAATCTTTGGGCCCGGCGCGCCACTGTCGTGCGTCCGGGGAGGGCCGGCATCACAAAGGACGTTGGGAGGACCGATCGTGGTCGCACGTCGTTCGAAGCTCCTGCCGTTGATCACGGTGCTCCTGCTGCTCTGCAGCTGGCTCGCCGTGCGCCCCGTCCACGCGGCGGGTGTCGATCGCGACAACGACGGGATCTCCGACGTCATCGAGGGCAGCGCCGACGTCGACCACGACGGACTGGCCAACGACGTCGACTTCGACAGCGACAACGACGGCATCCCCGACAACGTCGAGGGCAATGCCGACAGCGACCACGACGGCGCCCCTGACCGGATCGACCTCGACAGCGACAACGACGGCATCCCCGACGCCGTGGAGGCCGGCCTCGACACGACGAAGCCGCTCGACTCCGACAAGGACGGCAAGCCCGACTACGTCGACACCGACAGCGACAACGACGGCATCCCCGACAACGTCGAGGGTGTCGGCGACGCCGACGCCGACGGCATCCCCAACTTCCGGGACGTCGACAGCGACGGTGACCGCATCCGCGACGTCGTGGAGGCCGGTCCCAACCCCGCCGCCCCGGTCGACACCGACAAGGACGGCACCCCGGACTACCGGGACATGGACAGCGACAACGACGGCATCCCCGACCTCGTCGAGGCCACGCCCGTCCCCAACGCCGCCTCGGACATCGACCGGGACGACGACGGCGTGCCCGACGACGAGCAGAAGAACTACGTCGAACCGCCGCCGCCGGCCGACACCGACAAGGACGGGGTGCCGGACTACCGCGACACCGACAGCGACAACGACGGGATCCCTGACGGCGCCGACGCCAACATCGACGCCGACCTCGACGGCGTGCCCGATTACCGCGACCTCGACAGCGACGACGACGGCATCCCCGACAAGGTCGAGGCGGGGTCCGACCCGGCCCACCCGGTCGACACCTTCGGCGGCGGGCTGCCCGACTTCCGGGACACCGACAGCGACGGCGACATGATCCCCGACAATGTCGAGGCCGGCCCCGACCCGACCCACCCCCGGGACAGTGACGGCGACGGCGTGCCCGACTACCGGGACCGCGACAGCGACAACGACGGCATCCCCGACACCGTCGAGGGCGCCAACGACGCCGACCACGACGGCGTGCCGAACTACCTCGACACCGACAGCGACGGCAACGGCCAGCCCGACAAGGAGCAGGGCGTCACCGACGAGGACGGTGACGGCATCCCCGACCTCGTCGACCCCGACAAGGACGGCGACAACATCCCCAACGTCGTCGAGGGCACGGCCGACGTCGACAAGGACGGCGTGGCCAACGACGCCGATCCCGACAGCGACGGCGACGGCATCGCCGACCAGTTCGAGGGCGTGGCCGACTTCGACGGCGACGGCGTGGCCAACGCCTACGACCCCGACAGCGACGGCGACGACATCCCCGACCGGGTCGAGGGCGTGGCCGACACCGACGGCGACGGCAACCGGGACTGCTACGACACCGACAGCGACGAGGACGGCATCCCCGACAAGGTCGAGGGCGCCGGTGACGCCGACGCCGACGGCTCGCCCAACTACGTCGACGTGGACGGGGACAAGGACAAGATCCCCGACGTCGTCGAGGGCCTCATCGACACCAACAAGGACGGGATCCCCGACCGGGTGTCGACCGACAGCGACGGTGACGGGCTCCCCGACCGGGTCGAGGGCACGGCCGACTCCGACCACGACAAGACCAACAACTTCCGGGACCTCGACAGCGACGGCGACGGCATCCCCGACAGCGTCGAGGGCACGGCCGACACCGACGGCGACGGCCTGCGGAACTTCATCGACACCGACAGCGACAACGACGGGATCCCTGACAACGTCGAGGGCGTGGCCGACAGCGACGGCAGCGGCGTCCCCGACTACCTCGACCTCGACAGCGACGGCGACGGGATCCCCGACGCCAAGGAAGGCACGGGTGACGCCAACAAGAACGGCGTCCCCGACTACAAGGACTTCAACCGGTAGCCCGGGAACCGGCTACGAGTCGAGACAGCCGCCGGTAGAAACGGCGGTGGTCCCGCCCGCCGCCAGGACCGGGCGCAGCTCCTTGTCGGTGAGGGCGTAGCTCACGCCGGGCTTGTCGGGGGCGATGGCGAAGGCCACGCCCACGACCTCGCCCGCCTTGTCGACCAGCGCCGCGCCGGAGTCGCCGGGCCGCAGCGCCGAGGCCAGCACGAAGATGTGGCGGCGGGTGTCAGTGCGGTCGTAGATGTCGCGGCCCACGGCGATCAGCTCCTGGCTGATCTTGGCCGGGGCGGCCCGGAGGTCGCCGCCGCCCGGGTGGCCGTAGACGGCGCCGGTCTCGCCCTCCTTGGCCGTGGCCACCGGCAGCGGCTGCTCCGACAGGCCCGGGACCCGCAGCAGGGCGAGGTCGCGGTTGGTGTCGAACAGCACGACGGTGGCCGGCAGGTTCTTGCCGGCGAAGGTCTCGACCCGGGGGGCCTTCTCCCCCGCCACCACGTGGGCGTTGGTCACGATCATGTCGGGCATGGCGGCGAAGCCGCTGCCCTCCTGGATCCGCCGGCAGGCCTCGCCGGTGACCTTGACCGTCGACTGCACCACCCGCTGGTGGACAGCCGCGGGAAGCCCCTCGATGGGCGGCGGGCCGGGGTCGGGCGAGCGGCGCAGCTCGTTGAACACGGCGGGGAACGTGCCGTCCTGGACGAAGCGGCGCAGGGCCTGCATGGTCTCGGGCGGGGCGGGGGCGACGTCCTCCACCAGCTTGGCGATGGCCGAGCCCCGGGTGGACTCGGCCGGCCAGCCCGGCACCGCCGCCAGGGCCGGCGTGAGGACCCAGACCGCCGCCAGCACGCCGATGACGCCGAGAGCCGAGCCGGCGATGCGGTCCCCTTGGCGCATGCCGGCACCGAGCGGGAGGGCGGCGTGAAGGAGGCTCCCGATGGCTAGGCCGATGCCCTGCCCCAGCATCGAGGCGCCGACCAGGAACGAGATGGCGGCGATGAGGCGGATCTGGGGATCGGAGGAGGAGAAGAACGCCACCACGTCGGGCAGGAAGCGGTCGGCCACCAGGGCGCCGACGGCCAGGCCGGCCCAGGAGAAGATGCGGGCCAGGAAGCCGAGCCGGTAACCGCCGTAGGCCGCCGCCCCCGCCACCATGAGGATGAACAGGTCGAGCAGGTTCACGGCAGCGGGAGATCCGGGTCGAGCAGGCGGGCGGCGGTCAGGAACCCGGTGTGGGCCACCATGCGGTGGTCGGGCCGGACGGACTGCCCCTCGACGTGCCACGTCCGCTGCAGCACCTCGAGCGTCTCGGCCAGGCCGAAGGGCGAGTTGTCGAGCTCCTCCCGCAGGCGGGCCACCTGCCCGATGGTCGGCAGGTAGGCGACGAGCAGCCCGCCGGGGCGCAGCGCCACGGTGGCGTGCTTGACCACCCGCCACGGTTCGGGCAGGTCGAGGATGATGCGATCGAGACCGCTCTCCTCGATGCCGTCGTAGACGTCGCGGATCTCGACCCGGTAGGGCTGACCGGGGCCGAGGAAGGAGTCGACGTTCTTCTGGGCCCGGGCGGCGAAGTCCTCCCGGAGCTCGTAACCGACGACCGAGCCTTCCTGGCCGACGGCCCGCAGCAGGGCCATCGACAGCGCCCCCGAACCGACGCCGGCCTCCAGGAGCCGGGCGCCGGGGAAGACGTCGGCCAGGATCAGGATCGGCCCGATGTCCTTGGGGTAGATGACCTGGGCGCCCCGGGGCATTTTGAGGATGTAGTCGGACAGGGTCGGCCGCACGGCCCGGAGCCGGGCGCCGTGGGTGGTCCGGACGAGGATGCCCTCGTCGCGCCCGATCAGATCGGCGTGGAGCAGCGTGCCGGCGTGGGTGGAGAAACTGCCCCCCTCGGCCAGCGTGATGAGGTACCGGCGGGCCTTGGAGTCGACGAGCAGCACCCGCTCGCCGGCCCGGAACGGCCGCTGGGCCGTCAACCCTGGCCCCGCTGGCGGGCCCGCTCGCTCATCCGGCAGAAGGCGCACACCTCGCCGGTGGTGGGCGAGCCGCACACGGCACAGGGGACGAGCTCGATCCGCTCGGCCTCGGCGTCGCCGGCGAAGCGCTCGTGCCCCCGTTCGAAGAAGGTGAACAGGAAGTTCGCCTTGGCGCCGGGCGAGCGCTGCTCCAGCGTGTTGAGCGCCTCCTTGTAGGCCAGGTGGCGGTTGCCCTCGGCCATGGGACACTCCTCGACGATGTAGTCGATCCCCCGGATGACGCAGTAGGCGGCCATCTCCCGCTCCGACAGGCGCACCAGCGGCTTGACCTTGCGGACGAACCCGGGCGTGGCCGGGAGCACGGGGTACTGGCGGCCGAGGTACTCGGCGTCCCAGCGCAGGACGTTGCCGAACAGGACGGCGGCCTCGTCGTCGAGGTTGTGGCCGGTGGCCACCACGTCGTAGCCGCCGTCGAGGGCCGCCTGGTTGAACAGATGCCGTTTCGACAGCCCGCAGGCCCCGCAGGGCGGGCGCCGGACGGTGGCGGCGGCCGTCTCGATGTCGAACCCGTACGCACCGGGGATGTCGACCTCGACCAGCTTGAGGCCCCGGGCGGCGGCGAAGTCGCGGGCGTAGCGGCCCGAGGCGTCGGAGTACTCGCCGATGCCGAGGCCGAGGTACAGCCCGTCCGTCTCGTAGCCGAGGCCGCGGAGCAGCTCCCAAGCGCCGAGCGAGTCCTTCCCGCCCGACACGGCCATGAGCACCCGGTCGCCGGGGCGGATCATGTCGAAGGCCTCGATGGCCCGGCGGACCTGCTCGCCGCAGTGGCGGACGAAGCAGTCGGCGCAGAAGGCGGCGTTGTGACGGCGCACGTCGATGAGCGCGGGAGCCTTGCAGCGGCGGCACTTCATACGGTCGGCATCACTGGGTCAGCCGCCCGAGATGACGGGGCGGATCTCGATGGTGTCGGGCTCCTCGAGCCGTTCGTCGTGGGTGACGAGCGTGTTGTTGCGGATCACCAGCACGGTCTCGGGGTTGATACCGAGCGACTCGAGGAGCTTCGAGACGCGCACCGGCCCGGGCATGTCCACTTCACGGCGGGGGTTGCGGAGGAGGACCTTCACCGCCCCAAGGATAGGGGCGGGCGTCTCAGCGCGGTGGCTTGAAGACCCGGATGGCGATCGACTCGCCGGGGCCGAGCACCTCCCGGTAGGCGGGCGGGGGTTCGTTGCCCTTCTCCTTGCTCCGGGCCACGAACCAGCTCAGCAGGCCGACAGCCAGCCAGATCCGGTTCCCGCCCTTGAACCCCTTGCGGAACCCGACGGAGGCCAGCCGGCGCAGGAGCGTGATCACAGGCGGCGGATCTCGATGACGGCCCGGCGCTTCTTGCCCGAGCGCTTCCCGAGGACGTAGGCGCCGATGATCAACACGGCCGCCACCACCGGGGCGAGGGCCAGCAGCCCCCCCTTGGCCTGCTCGCCGACCGGTTCGATGTCGTCGCGGATGGCCTTGAGCTTGGCCTCGATGTCGGCCCGGGTGATGCGGCCCGATCCGTTCCCGCTCACGTGTCCTTCTTTCCGGGGCCGAGGCCAACCCAGCCGATGGCCGCCAGTACGAGCAGGATGGTGACCGTCAGGAAGTACGGCAGCCAGGTCAGGTTGTGGCGGTCGAAGAAGTCGGTCTCCGTCTGCATCGCCCGCAGGGCCCCCATGGAGCAGAAGATCCCCCCGAAGCCCAGCAGGATGGCACCCCCCAGCCCGAGGCCGGCGTTCTTCAGCAGGCCCTTGAGGGGCTCGAGCGTCTCCTGTTTGGCGTAGGCGATGACGAGGTCGACGAGCTCCCGGGCGTCACCGGTCGGGTTCTTCGCCTTGGGCTTCGCATCTTTGGCCACGGGGCCACACTGTATTCGCTGCTCACAGGCGCGGTTGCGGACCCGGGTAGGCGGCCAGCAGCGCCACGAACCGGTCCTGGAGGAGGCGGCCGGCGGTGTCGCTGAGGCTGCCGTTGGCCAGAAGGGCGAACGACAGCGTCCGGCGGCCGTCGAGGTAGCCGGCCAGTCCCGACACGCCGTCGAGGGAGCCGGTCTTGGCCCGTAGCTTGCCGTCGAGCGGCGTGTTGTTGAGCCGCAGCGCCAGCGTTCCCGTCTGGCCGGCGATGGCCAGCAGGTCGGCGAAGCGGGGCCCGGCGGGCGGGTCGGGCCGGCGGAGGGCGGCGGCCAGCAGCGTGCAGCTGGCCCGGTTCGTCGTCTCGAGGCCCGAACCGTCGCCCAGGCGGAGCCCGGGGGAAAG
>JADMIO010950842.1_pt1 | contig 10308 bp, 7 predicted proteins | sample 8958161 | NCBI WGS metagenome assembly JADMIO01 (sample SAMN16585339, study PRJNA669376) | soil metagenome | isolation source: Crop rotation soil | place: USA: Cullars Rotation, Alabama | collected 2011
CGACCCGCCGGTCGCCGCGAGTCACCCAGAATGGTTGACCGACCAATTTCTCGCTCTCCGGATTAAATTCGACGGCCCGAATGTTCGATTGCTCGGTTGTCTGCACATAGAGCAGGCGCTTGCCGTCGCGCGAGAAACTCAAATGCCGGTTGAAAGCCGAAGGCGTCCCCACGGCTTCCGGCTCGCCCAGGACACGGCCTGTCTCCTCCTCGACGGCGACCCGCCAGAAACTCATGTTGCCGCTCCGATCTGAAGCGAAATAGAGAAAGTGGCCGTCGGGCGACCAGACCGGATTCCAGTTCGTGGAGGCATCACGCGTTACCACCACCGGCTCGCCACCATTGCTCGCGACGGTTGCAATGTCGCTGCGCCCGACGTTAGGCGGCATGAACCAGTACGCTATTCGATGGCCTTCCGGCGACCAGGACGGTTGCAGGGCGTCGGCTTCGGTGACCAATCGTTTAGCGCCCGTCTCCAAACTGACCGCCCAGAGTGCCATCGTCGGAGTCGCCCGCGTGCTGGGCATATCGCGTTCGGCGGTACTGTAAGCAATCTCACGCCCATCCGGGGACCATGAAGGGTGATAACCGCCAGCGACGACGAGACGCACGTTCTCGCCCGTGGCCTCCATGACGTAGACGCCCGCAGGCTCCCTGGTCGAGCGAAACGCGATGCGGTCGCCGCCCGGTGAAAAGGCCGGCTGACTCTCGTCCGAAGCCGTATCGGGCGTGAGCAATGTCGCGTTCTTGCCGCCGACGCGTTGCAGAAAGAGGTCCCAGTTCCCCTTGACCCGGCTCGCGTAAACGAAACTCTTTCCGTCCGGGGCGAGCGTCGGGAAGTGTTCTGTTCCCGGCTGGTCTGTGAGTTGAACATGAGTGGCGTGCCCCCAGTCGGGCGGGGCCGTCTGCGATTGCGAGAAACGCCAGACGGCGACACTCACCGCCGCGAGCACGACCAACGCCGCGATTGGGAGGACCAGCCGGGCGCGTGGCGACATTAGGCCCGCAGCTTTTACGATTGTCCTTCCGCGCGCACGGCCTCCTGTGCCGGATTCGATTGAGCGCAGCAGACGGCGTAGGTCGGCGCGAAAGTCAGCCGCGGTTTGGTAACGAAGATCGCGCTCTTTCTCAAGGGCCTTATCAAGTATCAAATCTATTTCGGCGGGGAGCGTGGGGTCGAAGGAACTGGCAGAGTCCGGCTCGCTAGACAGGATGGCGTTAACCGTCACGCGCCTGTCCCCGCCATCGAAAGGCTTGCGTCCCGTGACCATCTCGTAGAGGACGACGCCCAGGCCCCAGATGTCTGTGCGATGGTCAATTGTTTCGCCCGCCGCCTGCTCGGGCGACATGTAGGCGAGCGTCCCCAGCGCCGCGCCCGCCTGCGTATGCGCGGCATCACCCTCACGGGCTTCCGACAGTTTCGCCAAACCGAAGTCCAGGAGTTTCACATAGCCGTCGGGCCGCACCATGATGTTGTCCGGTTTGATGTCGCGATGAATGATTCCCTGGCGGTGCGCGGCGGCAAGGGCCTCCGCGACCTGCCTCGCGATTGACAAACTGTCTTTGAGCTTCAGCCCGTTTCTCATCATCGAACGAAGCGTCTGACCCTCGACCAACTCCATCGCGATAAAGTTGAGTCCGCTCGCTTGGCCCACTTCGTAAATGGTGGCGAGGTTCGGGTGGTTCAACGCCGAGAGCGCCAGAGCTTCGCGCTTGAAGCGTGTGGAGCGTTCCACGTCGGCGACGAAATGGCGCGGGAGGATTTTGAGCGCCACCCTGCGGTTGAGCTTCACCTCGCGCGCGAGGTAAACCTCGCCCATCCCGCCCGAGCCTAGCAGGCTCTCGATTGTGTAGTTCCCTATCTCAAGGCCAACGAGTGATTGATGTGAGGTTAGATGAGAATCATGCGCCAGGGCTTCGGCGGCGACCTTCATCGCGGAGCGTTCCATGAACCCGGACGCCTGTGATTGCGCCCTGAGCAGGCTCAAGACTTCATCCCGCAGGGCGGGGTTCGCGGCGGTCGCCTCCGTTACAAATTGCTCGCGCTCACGCTCCGGCAGATCGAGAGCAGCATCAAGCAAGGCGTCAACTTGTTTCCACTGTTCGGCGTCCATCGGCTCACAAACTACTCAGCTCTCGATACAACCATGCCTTGGCTTTGCTCCATTCGCGCATCACGGTGACGGGCGCGATTCTCATCACCTCGGCAGTCTCTTCGACCGACAGCCCGCCGAAGAAACGCAACTCCACGATCTGGCTCTTACGCGCGTCGAGACGCGCCAACTCCTTCAGCGCCTCATCGAGCGCGAGCAGATCGGAATCTTTTTCTTGTGTTACGGTCATCGCCTGCTCAAGCGAGATGTGACGCGCCTCCACGTCGTGGGCGACGCGCGGACGCCGTCGCGCGAAGTCCACCAGGATGCGGCGCATGATCTGGGCCGCTGCGCCGAAGAAGTGCGCGCGGTTCTGCCAGCGGACGGCCTTCCAGTCAATCAAGCGTAAGTAGGCTTCGTTTATCAGCGCGGAAGTTTGCATGAGGTGGTCGCCGCGCTCTCGCCTCATGTAGTGGCTCGCGAGGCGGTGCAGTTCCGCGTGAACGAGCGGGGCCAACTGTTCGAGGGCAGCCTCATCTCCGTCACTCCATGCGACTAGAAGTTCAGTCAGTTCGCGGGGCTCGGGGGCGTCCATACGTGGCTACTTGAAAAAAGAGGCGACAGAAAATTGGCGACGCGGGTACAGGAAACGCAAACAATTTACCATACCGGGCCATATGCTGCGCACCCTTAGAAGTGCGCGGCAAACTGAAGCCTGTAGGCAGTGGATTGCATTTGACAACTCTGTCAACGCAATCCACTGCCTTGCAGAACTTCGGACCACTGTCGCCAACGCACGTTTAGGTGCGGCCCTGAACGAGCCGGCGTGCATTGGGCGCGCGCTTGATTTGCGGGACGGTGAGGAGGCGTCGGCCACCTATCTGTTCGACGACGTGTTGGGCGGACATCATTGCGCCCTCCTGCCAGCCGGGCAGCGTCGAGACCTGATCGCCGATGACGAAGAAGCGTCTCTGGTCCGGGGCCAGCAGGCGCGAGTAGGCTTTGGCGTCCGCCGCGCTGTCGGGCTGCCAGTCTGCCCAGCCGCCGCCTTCGTTCGGAATATTCTGCCAGGCGATGGAGATGGCCTTGTCCGAGGGGACGAGCCGTGTGTCTGCAAACTCAGGGTGAAACTTGACCGCCCCTTTGCGAGCCACACGGACGCGCTCATTAAGGCTCATGTTGCCGAAGGCGATGGCGTCCTTGTCGTAGTTATAGACGCCTGTCAGCGTGCCGTTTTTGGTGAAGTAGTCGTAGGACGGATACCACATCTGCGTGATGGGGTCGTCGGTGTAGCTGATGCCGCCGTAAATCTGCCACTTGTCCGATTCCCAGAAACGCTGGTTGGCCTGCCAGCCGAGCTTGCACGTCGGCGCGTACACGCATTGCTTGACGGCCGCCTCGAAATCGGGAGTGAAGTTGTTTGTGATTTTCTGTAACAGCGGCAAAGGGATGTTGCTGATGCAGAAGTCGGCGTTGATGTTGCTGCGTGTGCCGCCGCTCTCGACGACGATTGTTACGCCGTCGGCTCTTATCTGTATGTCGAGCGTCCGGGTCTTGTACTGGATGAGCGAGCCGACCTTGCGCTTAAAGCCGTCAACTATCTTGTCCATGCCGCCGACGGGTTGAAAGAGCGTCGGCTGCCATTCGTATTCAAAGGACTGGTAGAAGCGGAAACGCCAGTACTCGGAACTGAGTAGCTCCTGTAGCTTGAGCCTCGTTTCCGGTTCGCATGGCTCGTAGACGGTCATGGGCTTTTCGCAGCCTGAGCGCGTCGAGCCGCTATATTGAAAACAGGTGACACATTCTTTGTCACAACTCGCGCAGTCCGTACACGTCGAAGAATTGCACGTCTTACACTTGGTCTGCCCGCAAGTGCCGCACACGTTGTTTTCGCCCAGGTCGCCGTAGTTCTTCAAGAGGCACAAGAGCTTGTTGCGGTCTCCGGCGTCGAGTTCGGAGTTAAGCGCGTTCTGGTTGACGGCCTTCGCCAGCATCTCGGAGATGTAGCCCTGCATATCGTTGGCGATGCGCCGCTTGATTTGCGCTTTGCCGCCGAAAGCCTTGTCGCTCTGGAACAGGTTTGCCATCGTCTCCATGACGTAGACTTCGAGCGCGACGTCCAATTCCTGACAATAGTGGAGCACGCGGCGGTGATGATAGGGCAGCCGCCCTGGTCCTAAATTCAGATACAAGCCTTCGTCGAAAGCGCAGACCTGCCTGGTCGCCACCCCCTTGTCATTGACCTCGTTGATGACGGTGCCGCGCCGCGCCGTGTGATTGCGTCCTCCGGCCCGCTCCGTCAACTCTATAATCCGGCAGCTATAGCCCGCGCGCGTCAACTCGTAAGCGGCGGTCAGCCCGCCTATGCCCGCGCCGAGGATGACTACGCTCTTGCCTGCGCCCGAGCCGGGCGAAAGCTGGGGCGGCCCGGCCCAGGCTTCAGGCACGTTAATCAACCCGAGCGCGGTCATCGTCTCGTAGAGCGCCACAGACCCGCCCGCCATGCCGACTCGCTCCAAAAAGCGGCGGCGCGTCAAACCTTTCTTTGCCTCGGTCATCTTCATCCCTCCTCTGTCTGGGTAAAGCTGTTTGAGAGTGCTGCTCGCGGCGCTTGCCTGACTGGTCCGAAACAGCCTCGCGCACGCGAGCCTTCCGTACTACTTCCCGCTGGCAGATTTGGTCTGGGCGAATTAACCTTTAACTTTTATGAGGACGCGCTTCCAGTAAAGAGCGATACGACTGTGATGTGCTCCTTAATACTCTTTTTCATTTCCCTTATCAATAGTTTGTTGGAAGTCTCCTGATTGGAGGAAGCCTGATAAGGTCTATACTTATTTCAGAAACCCGCGTGAAAGGTCTGGCTGTGAAGGACGCGAGCAAATAAAAACCTGGGTTCTGTTGCGAACAAAGATAACCGCTTGAGAGATGCACGAAACTCTGTTGATGAAAGCCGGCGGACACAGGCTCGAATATTCATGGCACGGGCCGCCGCCCGATAAAGCGCCCACGCTGATATTTCTTCACGAGGGGCTGGGCTCCGTCTCAACCTGGCGCGACTTCCCCGCACGCGTGGCCCATGCGACAGGGTGCGGCGCTCTCGTTTATAGCCGGGCGGGCTACGGCAATTCCGACCCTGTGACACTTCCGCGCCCCACGAGCTTCATGCACGACGAGGCGTTGATTACTCTCCCGGAGGTGCTGGACCATGCTGGCGTCCGAAATGCGATTCTCGTCGGGCATAGCGACGGCGGCTCAATCGCGCTGATTTACGCAGGGGGCAAGCGAGACGCGCGGCTACGCGGGCTCGTCCTGGAAGCCCCACACGTCTTTGTGGAAGATGTCGGTGTCGAGAGCATCAGGCGGGCTGCCGAGCATTATCTAAACGGCCAGTTGAAGCAGGCGTTGGAGCGCCACCACGGCCACAACGTCGAGTGCGCCTTCTGGGGTTGGAACAGGGTGTGGCTCGACGCGGAGTTCCGCTCCTGGAATATTGAAGAATACTTGCACGGAATAACGGTGCCGGTGCTCATCATTCAGGGCGAGCAGGACGAGTACGGCACGCTCAGGCAGGTCGAGGCAATAGAGACAGGATGCAACGGGCCTGTCGAGAGTGTCATTCTTCCCAATTGTGGTCACAGCCCACATCGCGACCATCCAGAACGCACACTCGAAGCCATCACCTCCTTCGTGAGAAGTGAATTGTTGCGTGCCGGTTGATGATTCCGCTTCACAGCCGAATGAGCTGCGGTGGACTCATCCTGGAATATCTGCGCACAGGGTTGAATCTTATTGGACCGAATTTTCGTATCCACGTCCGGCCCCTACGTGCACTTGCAACGACAATGATTGGCGATAAGAACTGTGCATCGCGGGCCGCGGGCTGCGATAATTAGTCTAAGCCTTCCTGGTATTCGGAAATATTTACTGCTGACGGCACAAACGAAAAGCTATGAGACTCAACATCAGAATCCTTGTCACCCTTTTGCTTCTTTCCGCCTGTGCATCAGGCGCTCAGGCTCAGTCGGCGCAAGGCGACGCGCCTCCGCGACCCTTTCTGGGCCAGTGTCAGATTCCTGAGCTTCAGTCCAGGGCGTGGTGTGGCAAGTATGAGGTCTTTGAGGATCGTGTTTCTAAACGGGGGCGCAAGCTCGCGCTCTACATGGTGGTTCTGCCCGCCCTCGCCGCGAAGCCCGCCCCGGACCCGGTCTTCTTTTTCGCGGGCGGCCCCGGACAAAGTGCCGCAAGCCTCGCCGCCTTTCTCGGGGAGGGACCATTAGCGCGCATCAGGCAGGAACGGGACATCATCTTTCTGGACCAAAGGGGGACCGGGGAATCGAACTCCTTAACCTGTAACCTCTACGCCGACGACCAGGATCTGCGTGGCTACTTCGAGGGCATGTTTCCCGTCGAGGAGATACGCGCTTGCCGCAAGCAACTGGAGAAGACAGCCGACCTCAAGCAGTATACGACGAGCGTTGCCATAGAAGACCTGGACGATGTCCGCCGCGCCTTAGGCTACGAGCGGATTAATCTCTATGGCGGCTCCTACGGCACGACCGTGGCGCTGGCTTACTTGCGCCGGTACAAGGAACACGTCCGCTCAGTCGTTTTAGCAGGAGTCGCGCCGACAAACCTTAAGCTGCCGCTCCCGTTTGCTAAGGGCGCGCAGTATGCGCTTGATCATCTCATGGACGATTGTGCGGCGAACACCGCCTGCCGCGCGGCATTTCCGAATCTGCGTCAGGAGTTCGCCTCCGTGCTTGACCGGCTGACTAAGGAGCCGGCGGTCGTTGAGATGATTAACCCGTTCACTAAGAAGTCACAAAGCGTCCGCCTGGGGCGCGGAGTTTTTGCAGAGCGCCTGCGCATGATGCTCTACGACCGCGACCAGGCAAGCATCGTCCCGCTCCTCATACACCAGGCATACAAAGGTGACTTCAGGGCTTTCATCCTGGCCGCCTTGCCGCAGGCGCGCGGCATCTACCAATCACTTTCGCTGGGCATGTATTTCACCGTGACCTGTGCGGAGAGCGTCCCATTCATCACTGAAGGGGACGTCAGAAAAGAGACCACAGGCACTTTCCTGGGTGACTACCGCGTGAGGGTGCATCAGGGCGCGTGCAGGGAGTGGCCGCGGGCGGCCGTGCCTTCCAAGTTCACGAACGCGGTCGAATCGGACGCCCCCGTGCTGCTCCTCTCCGGCGAAGTTGACCCGGCCTCTCCACACTGGCTCGGCGCGGAGGTCGCTCGTCATCTCCCGAACAGTCGCCAAGTGACCATCCCCTACGGTGGACACGGCTACTTCTCCGAGTGCATCAGCAGCATCACCGCGCAGTTCATTTCAAAGGGGTCAGTTGAGGGGCTGAACACCGCCTGTCTGGAAGGGATCAAGCGGCCACCATTCATTACAACCTTGAAAGAATTGTTCTCCGAGCAGTGAGGCGCGCTGACCCTCTCTGGTCCTAAAGACAGAGATCGTACTCCCACAACTCTTGTGCTCTCAGCCTCGGCGGCTGTGGCGAGGTTGATGTCCTCTGCACAAACGCCACAGCCGCCGCATCTTCTTCGACGCCTTTCCCTCCGCCGAACACCCGTAAAAATGGCCCTCTTATCATTCTCGGGCCTGGCATGAACGTTGCCGTGTGTCAGAGGGGGGAGGAAGCAGTCCCCTTTTCTGTGAATCGAAAATCGAAACCTTTGGAACGGTCAGCAAAGTGAAACCCACTCGAAGGAGTGACTGAAAAAAGATGAGAAGCAAATTCTTAATAGCTTTCGTCCTCGCGCTCGTGATTGGCACGAGCGGCGTTTTCGCCAACAGCAGCGGCGGCGGCAGAACGACTCAGAACATGAACACGTCGGTCTCCGCCAACATGGACACCGGCAGGAACATGACGCCGCGAAGGCACAAGCGTCGTCGCCGCCACCACAAGCGCCGCCGCCGGTATCACCGGAAGGGCAGGATGACGACCAACGGTAACAGCAACAGGTAGTAATTCAGACTGGTTGAAAATCGTGCCGGCCCCGCGGCAGGTCGCAACCGGGGCCGCGCGTTCGCAAGCAGACGGGGCATAGTGCGAACATGCTGCTTGCGCGTGGAGGGGCGTTGCTTTGAGGAGAGCGGCGTCCCTTCACTTTTGTTTGGGTCGCATCATGAAATACTTTGAGCGATTTACGACTTGGACCAAAGACCTCTGGCTGCGCCGCCCATACATTTTCGGCGCACTCGGCTTGTGCTCTGTTCTGCTCCTGGTAACGCTCGCCCCCGATTTGCGTAAGCCGGTTGTCGAGACCGCCGCGACTAAAGGGACCGCCAGAGCGAGCACCATGCCCGGTCCCGCCGTGCAGTTCACACCGCAGTTGCCGCGGCGTGACGCCGATGTCGAGGCCGCAGGCGACCACATCGCGGCGGCCACCGCCTACTTGAAGAACCGCCAGGGCGCGGCCGCGCTCCGCGCGATGACCCAGGCGCGCTCGGCCGCGTCACGCGCCATTGAGCGCAGGCGTCAACAGGGCGAACGCGTTGACGTGTTGGAAGAGGCGCTGAAAGGGATAGACTCCGCCGAGCGCTTTGTCCAACGCGGCGCACTCGCCGACGCCAGGACACGACTCATCGCGCTCAACAAGAAATTGGACGACAGTCTTGAGCGATAAAAAGCTGTGAATCGTGAATCGCGAATAGAAAAAACTTTTCTTCGATTCACGATTCACGATTCACGGCTTTTCCGTCTCTATGCCGAATCGTTCGGCCATGCGGTAAAGCGTCCGCCGGTCTATGCCCAGAATCTCGGCCGCCCGCGTGCGATTACCATTGACCATTTTGAGGACGTGGAGCAGGTATCGTCGCTCGACTTCGTCCAATGATGGCAGGTCTTCAAACAGCGCGGCGAGCGGGGCGCGAGACGCCGCGCGCACCTCGTCCGTTTGGAGCCTCTGCGGCAAATCCTCCGGCATCACTTCCGAGCCGCGCGCGTGCAGCGCGGCGTACTCGACAAACGACTCAAGCTCGCGCACGTTGCCGGGCCATTCGTAGGCGACGAGCAGCTTCACTGCCTCTTCCGAGAACCTGAGCCGCCCGCGTCCGGCCTTCACGGCCGCGGCGCGCAGGAAAAGCTCGGCCAGCAGCGGCACGTCCGTGCGCCGCTCGCGCAAAGGCGGCACGCGTATGGTCACGACGCTGAGGCGGTAGAAAAGGTCTTCACGAAAGTTCCCGGACTTGACCTCTTTTTCAAGGTCGCGGTTCGTCGCGGCCACGACGCGCGTGTCCACGCGTATCGTCTGCGACGCCCCCACACGCTTGACCTCGCCTTCTTGCAGTGCACGAAGTAGTTTGACCTGCATCGCGGGGCTCGTCTCGCCGATCTCGTCCAGAAAGAGCGTGCCGCCGGATGCCTCCTCCCACAGTCCGCGACGGTCGCGCTCGGCACCCGTGAACGCGCCGCGCACGTGGCCGAAAAGTTCTGCCTCAAGCAAGGTCTCCGTCAGCGCGCCGCAGTTGACGGCGATGAAGCTCTTCATTGCGCGCGGGCTGTGCTTGTGAACGGCGCGCGCCACCAGCTCCTTGCCTGTGCCACTTTCTCCCGTCACCAAGACGGTCGCGCGCGACGGGGCGACGCGCGCCACCTCCTTGTAAAGCTCTATCATCGCGGGTGAGCGGCCCGTCAGCCCCGCCTCTTCGTACCGTGCTGTGAGTTCTTCCTGAACGCTTGACTCGCCGCCAATCGAAACCTCTCGTTGAAGGGCGCGGCGCGCGGCCGCGACGACCTCCTCGACCTTGAAAGGCTTCGAGATGAAATCCCACGCGCCCTCGCGCGAGGCTTCGACCGCAGCGTCGAGCGTGCCGAAGCCCGTCACGAGAATGACCGGGCAACGGTCGCGCAACTGCTGCAAGAGGTCCAGGCCCGTCTGTCCCGCTTCGAGATTGATGTCGCTGACGATTAAATCCGGCTGGCAACTTGCCGCCAGTTCCAGCGCCTCGGCGGGCGTCTGCGCCGTCTCGGCACTCCACCCTTGAGCGACGAAAATTTCGCTCAGGAGGTCGCACGAGGCGCGGTCGTCGTCAACGACTAGAATCCGTTTCATGAGCCTTTCATTTGCGCGAGTTGTTTCCCGTCCGCGCGCGATGATTCTTCCGCTTCGTCTTCCGCAGCCGCTTTGTCCTTCAACGGCTCGACCGGGAAACTCAGGACGAAGCGCGCGCCGCCGCCCGGCACACTCTC
>JADMIO011216461.1_pt1 | contig 10308 bp, 7 predicted proteins | sample 8958161 | NCBI WGS metagenome assembly JADMIO01 (sample SAMN16585339, study PRJNA669376) | soil metagenome | isolation source: Crop rotation soil | place: USA: Cullars Rotation, Alabama | collected 2011
ATGGATGGAAGCGGCCGAGCTGCACCGACTCGAGCCATCGCTCAGTCACGCGCTCGGCGCAATGTTCAACGTCGGCGATGGAGCCGTCGACAATACAATCCTCCTCGAGGCGCTGAAGAAACTCACCGCGAAGAATCAGCGGATCGCTCGCGTCGAATCAGCGGCCACCAAGGTTTTGCCGTGCGCAGATTCCTGCGAAGTAATCCTCGAAGACAAATCGCACCTAACTGCCGAGCGTGTGGTCCTCGCTGCGGGAGCGTGGGTCGGAAAAATCGCCGGCGCACGTTTCGCGCGCGCGGTCAAGCCGGCGCGCGGCCAGCTGGTCTCGTATCCCTCAACGCCGCTTCGCCACGTCGCATATGGCCCGCGCGGCTACGTGGTTCCGCGGACTGACGCGCTGATCGGCGGCAGCACGATGGAAGACGTCGGCTTCGACGCCGACACTTCGACCGCCGGGATCAAGAAGGTTCGAGCCGCGGCGGAGGAGATTTGTCCCGTCCTGGAATCATCGCAGGATGTCCGCGCGTGGGCCGGTCTGCGCCCAGTTACTCCCGACATGCTCCCGTTGATTGGCGCCGATCCGGAGTACCCGTCACTACTTTACGCGTGTGGACACTCGCGGAACGGCGTACTGATGGCCCCCCTGACGGGGGATATCATCGCCGATCTCGTGACAGCATCACCACTTAGCCACGATCTGGCTCAATTTCGCCCCGACCGCTTTTAATGTAGATTCCCTAAGCTCGACGGATCATCTCCTCCCCGTCAGCTCCAAAAAATGCCAGACACTCTTTACCAGATAATGGGGCGTCACCGCGCCGAGCCGCTCCCCGAGCGGAAACCGTCGTGGCTCAAGGTCAAAGCCCCGGGCGGACCGAACTATCTCCGCCTCAAGCAGATGATGCGCGAGCTCGACCTGCATTCGGTTTGCGAGGAAGCGCATTGCCCCAACGTCGGCGAATGCTGGGAGCACGGCACCGCCACTTTCATGATCCTCGGCGACGTCTGCACCAGAAACTGCGCCTACTGCGCCGTCGCTCACGGTCGTCCGCCCAAGTACGACATCGCGGAGCCTTATCGGGTCGCTAAAGCGATTGCCGACATGAATCTGCAGCACGCGGTGATCACGTCGGTCGATCGCGATGATTTGCCGGATTTCGGCGCCTGGGTCTTCGCCGAGACCATCAGACAGATTCATGAGAAGGTCCCCGGCTGCTCGGTCGAAGTGCTGGTTCCCGATTTTCAGGGCAACGAAGAAAGCATTCGCACTGTTCTTGAAGCTGAACCGGAGATCTACAACCACAACACCGAGACCGTGCCCCGCCTTTACAAGAAAGCCAGACCAGGCGGCCGCTACCCGAGAGTGATGGAAATCTTCCGCTTCGCTAAACGCATCGCACCAGAGATTCCTACCAAGACTGGTTTGATCCTTGGCATGGGCGAAACGAAGGAAGAAGTAGTTGCCGTCATGCGCGATCTGCGCGATGTCGACGTCGACATTCTCACCCTCGGTCAGTACCTCAGACCTTCGGACCAGCACATCACACTCGATCGATACTACACACCGCAGGAATTCAGGGAGCTGTACGAGATTGGAATGGAGATGGGATTCCGTCACGTTGAATCAGGGCCGCTCGTTCGCTCGAGCTACCATGCCTGGGAGCAGGTGCAGGCGGCTGGCGTATGAGCACTGAGACCAAGCGCGCCGCGCCGAAGGCAGCGGCCAAGGACAAGGGCAAGGCGAGTAGCAACGGCGCCGACGGCCGGCCACACGATGATTTGGGTGGAACGACGCCCGAGCTCAGACGCGAGCTGCTGCATTCGATGCTGGTGCAGCGCCGCTTCGAGGAGAAGTGCGCCGAAGCATACGCGCTCGGCAAGATCGGCGGATTCTGCCACCTCTACATCGGACAGGAAGCGATCTCGACAGGTGTGATGTCGATGATTCGTCCCGACGATTACGTGATCACTGCTTATCGCGATCACGGACAGGCACTGGCCCGCGGAATCAGTCCGCGCGCAATCATGGCCGAGCTGTTCGGACGCGAAGCTGGTTGCTCGCACGGCAAAGGCGGCTCGATGCACCTGTTCGACGCGGAAACGAATTTCCTCGGTGGGCACGGTATCGTTGGCGGACATATCCCGATCGCAGCCGGCGTCGGCTTCGCAATCAAGTATCGTCGCGGCAATCAGGTCTGCGTCTGCTTCTTCGGTGAGGCGGCGGTGAACATCGGCGCGTTTCATGAAGCGCTCAACCTCGCTTCACTCTGGAACTTGCCCGTCATTTTCATCATCGAGAACAATCGGTACGGCATGGGTACGGCGATCTCGCGCTCGACTGCCAACGTCGTGCGTGCTCAGGGGTATCGCATGGATGGAGAGACAGTCGACGCGCAGGACGTATTTGCCGTTCGAGATACCATGGAGCGCGCGATCGAGCGCGCTCGGAAGGAGAAGCGTCCCACGCTGATAGAGATGAAGACCTATCGGTTCATGGGTCACTCGATGTCCGACGCGGTGAGCGGCACCTACCGAAGCAAGGAAGAGCTCGAGGAGAACATGAAGCGCGATCCGATTCTCGTTCTCCACAACCGGATGTACGAGGCCGGCGAGCTCACCGAAGGCGAGATGCACAAGATGGATGACGAGGCGAAGGCGATCGCTCAGGACGCCTGGGATTTTGCCGACGCCAGTCCGGAGCCGCCGCTCGATCAGCTTTACACCGACGTCTACTCGGATACGACTTCATAATGGCTGTACTGACTTATCGTGACGCATTGACGCAGGCGCTGCGCGAAGAGCTGCAGCGCGATGATCGCGTCTTTTTAATGGGCGAAGAAGTCGCCCAGTACAACGGCGCCTATAAAGTGTCGAAAGGCTTGCTCGACGAGTTCGGTCCGATGCGCATCGTCGACACGCCGATCACCGAGCTTGGATTCGCAGGCGTAGGCGTTGGCGCGGCGATGGTAGGGCTGCGCCCGATCGTCGAGTTCATGACGTGGAACTTCGCGCTGCTCGCGATCGACGAAGTCGTGAACGTCGCGGCGAAAACGCTCTATATGTCCGGCGGGCAGTTCAAGATGCCGATGGTGTTTCGTGGCCCCAACGGCGCCGCGCTTCAGCTCGCGGCGCAGCACTCGCAGGCGTGGGAAAGTTGGCTCGCTCACATTCCCGGACTTAAGGTATTGACGCCCGGTACGCCGGCGGATGCGAAAGGCCTGCTCAAATCGGCCATTCGGGACGACAACCCGGTGGTTTTCCTCGAAGGCGAAATGCTCTACAACACCAAGGGCGAAGTTCCCGAGGAAGATTATCTCATCCCGATCGGCGTCGCCGAGCTGAAGCGCGAGGGTGATCACTGCTCGTTGATCACGCACGGCAAGATGGTGCTGGTCGCGATGCGTGTTGCTGACGATCTGGCCAAGGAAGGAATCAACATCGACGTCGTCGATCTGCGCACTGTGCGCCCGATCGACGTCGAGGCGATCTCGAAATCGGTGCAGAAAACCAATCGCGCCGTGGTGCTCGAAGAAGGCTGGGAGATCTGCGGCATGGGCTCGCAGGTCGTCGATTTCATCCAGCGGGAATGCTTCGACGATCTCGACGCTCCGGTCCTGCGTGTTCATCAGGAAGAAGTGCCGATGCCCTACGCCAAGAATCTTGAGAGAGCGGCCAAGCCAGACGCCGGCAAGACGGTCGCGGCGATCAAGAAAGTCATGTACCTCGACTGATCCGACATGGCAACGAAAGTAGTGATGGAGGCGCTGTCGCCGACGATGGAGGAAGGCCGCCTCGTCAAATGGAACAAGAACGAGGGCGACCAGGTCAAGGCAGGCGATGTCCTCGCCGAAGTCGAGACTGACAAGGCCGTGATGGAGCTCGTCGCGCGCGGGGACGGTGTGCTGCGTAAGCGACTGGCGAACGAAGGCGACGCATCTCCGGTCGGTACGTTGTTGGCCGTGATCGCGAACGCCGACGAAAACATCGACTCGATCGTCGCATCCAGCGGCGGTGGTGCTGCAGCGCCGGCGCAGGCGCCACTGCAGGCGCAAGCCGGACAGAGCGCGGCGCCGAACAAGACTGTTGCCGATACGCGCGAGACCGCTGGCAAAACCGCCGTTCCGCAGAATCCGGGGCAATCGCAAGGCGAAGCATCGACGCCACCGCAGCAAAAAACGGCTGCGCGTGCACCAGCACCGCCGCCGCCGCCAGCTGCTCGACCTCTCCCCCCGCGTCCTCCTGCAACACCAGGCGCGCCACGTGGAAACGGCGCTTCGAAGACCGACGGCGCGGGCCGCCAACGCTCGTCACCTTTGGCTCGCAGGCTCGCGAGCGAGAGAGGAATTCAGCTCGGCGCCGTTCAGGGCACTGGGCCTGGTGGCAGGATCGTCAGGCGCGACATCGAGAACGCGCGCGCGGGCGCGGCGCCGGCTGGAATCGGAGCGGGTAGATCGGCTGCCGCCGAGAGACTGGCGCGCGAAGGCGACTACAAGGACGTGCCGCTCACCCAGATCAGGAAAACGATCGCGCGGCGGCTTTCTGAATCGAACGGACCAATCCCGACGTTTTTCCTCACCGCTGAATTCGACGCTACGCGCGCTGGTGAAATGCGCAATCAGCTGAAGGACATGGGTGAGAACTACAAGGCGTCGTTCAACGACATAGTGATCAAAGCTGTCGCGCTCGCTCTGACCGAACACCCGGAAGTGAACGCGCACTGGCTGAACGATGCGATTCGCCAGTTCAATCGGGTGCACGTCGCGATGGCGGTTGCGGTCGAAGACGGCCTGATCACGCCGGTGTTGTTCGATGCCGATCGCATGACGCTGTGGGACATATCTGCAAAGGCTCACGATCTTGCGAAGCGCGCCAGAGAGCGGAAGCTGTTGCCGGAGGAGTACACCGGCTCGACGTTTTCCGTCTCCAACCTTGGCATGTTCGGCATTGACCAATTCACGGCGATCATAAATCCACCGGAAGCGGCAATTCTCGCCATCGGCGGGGTTGAGGAAAAACCAGTCGTCGTCGACGGCCAGCTCGAGATACGCTCGCGGATGCGAGTCACCATGAGCTGCGACCACCGCGTCATCGATGGCGCCACCGGAGCGAAATTCCTGCAAACGGTCAGGCGCTACATCGAGAACCCGCTTTCGCTACTGATTTAGACGAGGTGGCAGCCACCCGGCCGCAGCCTGATGCGCCCCAAATTCCGGGATCGGAATCTGGGGCGTTTTCGTTAGGCGCCTGTGGGAATTGCGGCGCGCGGCTGACTGGACCCTACTGCTCTCAGTGCGGTGAAAAGAAATTTGCGCAGCACGACTATTCGATTGCTCATCTATTTGAGGAGGTTCTCGACGGACTCACCCATTTCGACACGCGTTTCGTGCGCACTCTCAAGGTGTTGTTCACGAAACCGGGAGAGCTATCGAGAGCTTACTTCGAGGGCGGTCGCTCAAGGTACACCAAACCGCTTAGCCTCTTCATCATCATCAACATTGTTTTCTTTTTCATCCAGCCGCACACAGGTCTGTTCGGCTACAAGTACGCGCAGTACGTGTCCATTCCTCGGTATTCCGCGATGGTTCAGGACCACCTGAAGTCAACCGGCCAGACTCAATCAGTCTATGCCGCGCGGTTCGACGAAAATCTGCAGCACCAGAAAAAGAGCATCTTGATCGTTGCGGTACCCGTCTTGGCGCTGGTCATGTCGCTGGGGTTCATGGGGACGGGCAGAACCTACGCCGAGCACCTCGTTTTCTCGGTGCAGGTGTACGCATTTCTGCTCGCTTACCTGGCTGTCGTCATTCTGGGAATTCTCTTCCCCATCGTGTTTGGGTTGACATGGATTTTTCCTGGGGTGAAAGGATTTCGGATGCTGGGTGGAGAGCTCGCCATCGATACCGTGCTTGGCATCGGCCTGCTGACCTACACATATCTCGGCCTTCGGCGCGCATATCAGACCTCACGCACACGGGCGGCGTTGAGCGCGGTCGTTCTGTCGTTCGCGGTCGTGCTCACCATCATCGCGTATCACACGGTTCTGTTCTACCTGACCTTCTGGACGACGTAGGCGCGTCTCAATCCGCCCTTTACGCAGCAGCTAGATTTAACCCGCACTCACACCCGATCGAATAAATGGCTTCTTACGACGTGATTTTCATAGGCGGCGGTCCCGCCGGTTACATCGGCGCAATCCGCTGCGCTCAGCTCGGAATGTCGGTAGCGGTAGTGGAACGCGAAGGGCTTGGCGGAACCTGCGTTCTCTGGGGCTGCATACCGGCGAAGGCGCTGCTCGAGTCCGCATCGCTCGCCACCAAAGTTTCCCACGCCAAGGATTTCGGCGTCACTGTCGGCGACGTGAAGCTGGACTATGGCGTCGCGATGAAGCGCTCCCGCGCCGTGAGTACTCAGAACTCAAAGGGAGTCGAGTACCTCTTCAAGAAAAACAAGATCACTTGGATCAAGGGAACCGCTCGCCTTTCAGGCAAGAACGCGGTCACCGTCAAGAGCGACGGCAAAGAAGAAAAGCACGACGCCAAGAAAGCTGTCGTCATCTCCACCGGCTCACGCGTGAAAGGGCTGCCGCAAGCCGGCCTCGAGCTCAACAAGACGACGGTCATCTCTTCCGACGAAGCGCTCATCCTCGAATCCGCGCCCAAGACGATGGCAATCGTAGGTGCCGGCGCCGTTGGCTGCGAGTTCGCCGACGTCTTCACCGCGTTCGGCACTCAGGTGACGCTGATCGAAGTACTGCCCGGCATTCTCCCGCTCGAGGATGCGGATTGTAGCACCGAGCTCACGCGTAGCTTCAAGAAGCGGAAAATCGACGTGCTCTCGGGCGCCAAGATCAGCGACGTCAAGGTCGGCAAGAACTCCGTCACCATGAACGTCGAAGTCGGCGGAAAGAAACAACCCCTCGAGGTAGAAAAAGTCCTTGTCGCGGCGGGCCGCGCACCAAACATTGAGGACATCGGAATCAAGGAAGCAGGGATCCAGATGACCGAGCGTGGCTTCATCAAGATCAACGAGCGCATGGAGACTTCCGTTAAAGGCATTTACGCCATCGGTGACGTGGCCGGTCCGCCGATGCTGGCGCACAAGGGGATGCGCGAGGGCGTCGTCTTCGCCGAATACCTCGCTGGTCAAAAGCACGTGCATCCGGTGAACTACGGCAACATCCCGAGCGCGACGTACTGCCACCCGGAGGTCGCATCGATCGGCATGACCGAAGCACAGGTCAAAGAAAAGAAAATCGACTACAAGGTCGGCAAGTTCCCCTTCATGGCTAACGGCCGCGCACGGACCGCCGGTGAGACTGAAGGCTTCGTCAAAGTCATTCGCGATGCCAAGTACGGAGAAATTCTCGGCGCGCACATCATCGGTTCGCACGCCACCGAGATCATCCATGAGCTCGCGGTGGCACGTGAGAACGAGTTCACGGTCGAGGAAGTCGCGCTCGCGATCCACGCGCATCCGACACTTTCCGAGGCGATAGATCAAGCCGTCCTCGATTCAATGGGAATGGTGCTGGACGCGTGATCTCGGTGATGCGCCGTGGCTGAGAGAGAACTATGGACGGTGACGCTCGGTCGCCTGCCCTACAGCGAGGCGCTGGAGCTTCAACGCAGCATCGCGCGAGACCGAATTTCGGGGGCCATCCCGCAGGACGTGCTCCTGCTCGTCGAGCACCCGCCCGTCGTCACCTTGGGCCGCGGCAGTAAAGAGAAGAACCTCGTTTCCTCGCCGGAGTTTCTGCAGAGCAAAGGAGTCGAGCTGTTCGAGGTCGAGCGGGGCGGCGATGTCACCTTCCACGGTCCGGGCCAGCTCGTGGGTTACCCGATCGTCGATCTCAAGCGGCATCGACAGGACCTGCACTGGTATCTGCGCAAAATCGAAGAGGCGTTGATCAATACGCTTGCTGATTACGGAATTCCGGGTGAGCGCAACACCGCATTCACCGGCGTCTGGACTCGCGGTCGCAAGATCGCCTCGATCGGTGTCCACGCTCGCGAGTGGGTCACCTGGCACGGCTTCGCGCTCAACGTCACCACTGATCTTTCCTATTTTGACCTCATCGTGCCCTGTGGCATCGACGGTGTCATCATGACCTCCATCGCGCGCGAGCTCGGCCTCGAGGACGTCGCGCAGCAGGACGTTCGCGATCGCGTCTCCGCCAAGTTCGCCGAAGCCTTCGACCTCACCGCAGTAGTTACTTCCCGCGCGGCGCTCTTCGAAACCGTAGCCTGATGGATACCCTCAAGGTTTATCCACCCCGTCCAATCGCTGATTCGACGGGCGGAACGCCGCGTGATTTCGCCGCTGAGCTAAACCCGCAGCAGGCAGCGGCTGCAACGCATGGCGATGGGCCGCTCTTGATCATTGCCGGCGCCGGCACCGGGAAGACGCGCACACTCGTCTACCGTGTCGCACATCTGTTGGAGCGCGGCGTGCCCGCCGACCGCATCCTTCTGCTCACCTTCACCCGCCGCGCAGCACAGGAGATGTTGTCGCGCGCCGAGCGATTGGTGGGGAGCAACAGCAAGCGAGTGCACGGCGGAACGTTTCACGCAACATCGCATCGATTGCTGCGCCGCTACGGCCAGGCGGCTGGATTGCCCAAAGATTTTACCATCATGGATCAGGGCGATTCAGAGGATCTGATGCAGCTCTCTCGCGCTCAGCTCGGCTACGCTTCAAAAGGCAAGCGATTCCCCAAAAAGGAGACGCTTCAGTACGTCTACTCGCGGCACATCAACACCGGCGTGTCAGTCGAAGACATCGTCCGCGATTCCTATCCGCAGTTCGTCGATTATCTCGAGGACTTCGGAAAGATTTACGCCGACTATACACGTCGTAAGACCGAGCGCAATCTCGTCGACTACGACGATCTGTTGTTGTTCTGGGCGTTGATGCTCGAAGCGTCGCCAGAGCTCGGGAGCAAGATCGCTGGCCTCTACGACCACGTGCTCGTCGATGAATATCAGGACACCAATGTCCTGCAGGCGCGAATACTCCGCGGCATGTGCAAGACGCATAGCAACATCACTGTCGTCGGTGACGACGCGCAGAGCATTTATTCCTTTCGCGGCGCAAACTTCAGGAACATTCTGGACTTCCCGAAGCAGTTTCCGGGAGCAACGGTTGTCGCGCTCGAGCAGAACTATCGATCGACCCAGCCGATTCTGAACGTCACCAATACTCTGATCTCGCGGGCGGCGGAGCGATTCACCAAGAATCTCTTCACCGTGCGGACGGGAGGCGAGCTGCCGTGGCTCGTCGCCGCGCGCGACGAGCAGCAGCAGACCCAATTCGTGGTCGATCGGATTCTCGAGCTGCACGAAGAAGGAACGCCGCTCAATCACATCGCCGTGCTGTTCCGTGCCGGCTACATGTCGGCTGATCTCGAGATCGAGCTCACCAATCGGAAGATTCCATTCGAAAAATGGGGAGGTCTCAAGTTTCTCGAGGCGGCGCACGTCAAGGACGTTCTCGCTTTCCTGAGAATCCTCGAGAATCCGCGCGATGAAGTGAGCTGGTATCGGATTCTGCTGCTGTTGCCGGGCATCGGCGACGCGACCGCGCGCGCCGCGATCGAAACGATGGCTGCCGCCGCGTGGGAATCGAACGCATTCGGTCGTTACAAGCCGCCGCCGCGTGCGCGGGTCGCGCACACCGCGCTCGTCGAGCTGCTCGATGGTCTGCGCACAGCTCCGGTCCTGGATCGCGCACAGGTAGCCGCAGACATCACTCGCGTCCGCTTGCTGTACGACAGCATCCTGCGGGAGCGGTACGACCGTGTCGAGCCGCGGCTGGCAGATCTCGATCAGCTACAGGTGATCGCTGCCGGTTATCCCGATCGTGCGTCGTTCCTGTCCGCACTGGCGCTCGAGCCTCCGCAGGCAACTCAGGATCTCCCGGGCGGGACGAAGGACGAAGACGATGCTCTGGTCCTCAGCACCGCGCACTCGGCGAAGGGTAAAGAGTGGGATGCGGTGTTCGTGATCTGGGCAGTCGATGGCTGGTTCCCTTCCGCGCGGTGTCTCAATAGCGAAGAGGAAACCGAGGAGGAGCGTCGTCTCATGTACGTCGCTCTGACTAGAGCGCGCAACTATTTGAGCGTGGCTTACCCGCTCAACGCTTACTCATCTCGCCGTGGCGGCGAATACTCGATCGACCAACTGTGTCGATTCATCGATCGCGGCGTACGCGACAAAATGCAGCGCGTGGCAATTAGCGGCGATGACGCGAGGCCTCCGCAGGACGAGCCGAGGAAAGCTCCGCTGATGGATCTTAGAGCATTGTTGCGCG
>JADMIO011460739.1_pt1 | contig 10308 bp, 7 predicted proteins | sample 8958161 | NCBI WGS metagenome assembly JADMIO01 (sample SAMN16585339, study PRJNA669376) | soil metagenome | isolation source: Crop rotation soil | place: USA: Cullars Rotation, Alabama | collected 2011
GACAACTTGTCCACGTGGAATTCTAAGCTTAGGATCCCAATGTGCTGGAAAGGAGGTTCTCCTGACTTTCGAGCTGCCGAGCAACTTCCTCGACCTGTTCAGGTTTTACTTCGCGAGCCATTTCCTTCAGGGCTTTCTGAAGCTCTTCAGACTGACCGATCTTCGAAAGATCCCGCGCTAAAGACTCTGCCGCGTTTCTAAGCTTTTCAATGTCGCTCGGGCTGAGCTGATTGCCGCGGAGCTGAGCCGCCTTCTTCAACAAGTCGGCTGAAATCTTTGGCAGTGCCCTAGCGGCTTGTTGAGAAAGCGAATCCGGCACAGCTTTCAACGCGTCAGCCGCTGACTTTGCCGCATCGCCGCCTTTGGACTGTTCGTGGTCGGTGTCTGGTTTCTTGTCGCCGGATTGCGCCGTTGAATTCGGTTCTCCCGCTGGAGGCTGCGTCGGAGCGGGGTCGCTTGCGGAAGGTTTGGCTGCGGTCCCGTCAGCCGACACGTTAGCGTTCGGTGACGATTTTGAGGAAGCTTGTTTGTTCGCAGAGCTGTCCGATTTCGAGGAGTTATCTGATCTGTCATCGGTCGAAGCGGACGTGTTCTGCCTCGACAACTTCGATTTCGCCGAGTGCCGAGGATTCCTCGATTGGGTTTGTGATTGGGCTGTGTCATCTCTTGAAGACCTGTTGGCTGATTCGCTTGGTTGCGCAACGCTCTGGCTTGATGCTGTGTTTCCAGGTTTTTCGTCCTTCTTTTGATTGAGGGCGCCTGAATTTCCCTCTTTGGAACTCTCGTTCTGTTCGCTTGACTTAGATTCGGCTGATGCCTGCTCAAACTTTTTTGGCGTCGGCGGCGTGGCGGACAGAGTCCCTGAGAATCTTCGATCCGCAAGCGTGACAATCTCATCAGCGTGAGTGTTCACGAGATCATCGTGTCGCTGTCGTATCCGCTCCTCGAGCGCACCAAGACGTTTCAAAGCGTCCGCGCGTGTGGCTCGAGACGCGCGCAGCTTTCGGCCAAGTTCCGATTGCTCTTTCGCGAGTGCGGCAGTGTCGGTCTCCTTTGGGGTCTCGCGCTCGATTTCGTTGCTCGACTCTTCTAGACGCACGCTCGCGTTGTCAACATCGGTTCGTTCGGTTGCTGCAGCTTCAGTAATCGGAGTCGTTCGAGCCGGAAGCATCGCGGCTACAACCAAAAAAACGACCGAAAGCAACAAAACCGCATACGAGCGCGGCATTCCAGATGAAACGATGCTTGCAGCTCGCTCGCTCGAAATTCTCTCTGCTGCATCTTCGATAAGCGCACGCTGGAACTCCCCGTGCGGCCCGCCTCGCGCGATCACTGACCACGAGGAAGTCATCCGATCGTCCAGTTCCAAAGACTGATCTATCAAAAAAGCGGACTCGTCTTCGGTAGCCAGGCTCGTTGCCCAGCGAATCAGTGCAACACCGATTGATGGCAAACAGACTGCGGCAATCACAATCCAAATCGGGAAATCAACAAGTCGGAGTTTCGCCGCCACAATCAGCGGCGTAATGATCAGGAAGGCAAGTGTCAACGAAAACGATACTGCGTCGCGAAGTGAAAGCAGGCGACTTCGCAACCTTACACTTCTTTGGAAGCGCTTGATACGTTGTACCGCGTCGATCATATCCAGCTTCTGACGTTATGTAACCTTCTCAGACTCAACAGAAGACTAACCACCGTCAAGACGAAGTAGAATATCACCTGAGTCACCCACACCGGAATGCCTTGAAGCCAGATGTTTGACGGAATCGGTATCCCAGGAATCAGCGATGCGATTGCCGCGAATGGATTCGTCCGGAGCAGCAAGAATACGATGTTTAGAAATGTCTGCGAGGGTGCACCACTGAAGGTGTTAGCCAGCGCGGTAAAAAACAGGGCAAGCGCGGGCATCGCCGCTACAAGGAAAATGACAGTCAATAGGCTGGTCAATTGAGCCAGAACGCCGCGTCTCATGATCGTCGACAACAGAAAACTGATCGAACAAAACGTCACTCCCGAAACAATCATGATGAAGTAAGCGATCGCGATATCACGCAACGCCACGCCGCCAAGCGAATAAGTCAATGCGATCAACGGCAACGAACCGAACAGCGTCAGGAAAAGATAGGACAGCGCAGCTCCGACCTTTCCAAACAGGATCGTAGACGGCTTTGCGAGCGACGCGATCAACAAGTCAAACGTCTGCTGTTCACGTTCGGATGAGATTGCGCTTGCCGAGAAAGTCGGCGCGATCAAGCAGATCAAAGCCATTTGTACGTAAATAAGAACCGGAGTCAGCACCGATCCCGCTTGATTGACGATGGTTGTCGGAGCGTTTTTCTGCAGCACTACATAAATCAGACTGATGATAGCGCTCAGAATCGTGACGTAGCCGGTAAGCACCAGAAACGCGCGCTTCCCACGCATTCGACTGCGCATCTCTTTCATCAGGATTGGATTCGACAATTCAAGCATGAGCAAGATTCCTAAGCCACTACGCCCCGCGTCACCTTCAGGAATATATCTTCCAAATCCGCCTGGGTCCTCGTAAAACCGAGTACTCGAACGCCCCGTTCCACCAGGTACGCCAGCAGCTCATCAATATCATCAGCGGCGCCGCTGTACTCGAGCCGAACAATTCGTCCATCGCACGTTGTCCTCGATACCTCGGGCCTCTCGGCCAGTACTTCCATCGCAATCACGGGATCACTCTTCAGTGTAATCTCTACTACAACGTCGCCGGCCAGCGACTTGGTAATCTCATCAATACGGCCGGCCGCAAGGAGACGTCCCGCTTCGATGATTCCGATCGATGTGCAGAAATCAGCGAGCTCGGTGAGAATATGCGACGACACCAGGACTGTCTTACCCATTCGGCACAACTCGCGAATCAACTCTCGAATCTCAATTCGCGCGTGCGGATCGAGTCCAGAGGCCGGTTCATCCAGAAGCAGCACCGAGGGATCGTGCAGCAGAGTCTTCGCCAGACAAAGCCGCTGCTTCATACCTCGCGACAGACTCATCACCTGAGAGCCGGTCTTAACGGTAAGATCGGTCAACTCGAGAACATCGGAGATCGCGCGTTTTCGTTCAGCCGGTCCCAGCTTGTACAGAGCAGCGAAATAGTCGAGGTATTCCCAAACAAGCAAATCGTCGTACACGCCAAAGCTATCGGGCATGTACCCGATCAATCGACGAACTTCGTGAGGCTCGGTGACTACATCGAAGCCACCCACGCTCAACTTGCCTTCACTCGGCAGCATCAGCGTCGAGAGCATCTTTATTGTAGTGGTCTTCCCTGCCCCGTTCGGCCCGATAAAGCCAAATACTTCACCGCGGCCAATCTCAAAGCTCACATCCTGCACCGCCGGAAAGTTCTTATAATATTTTGTTACGTTCTCGAGCTTGATCATTGAAATTAAGACTTCAGGCCGATATTGATTTCCAATCCAGTCTTACAAGTGAACTACATACAAAGATTTACTTTTGCGTTTTAGGGATCCCGAAAACCCAATCCCGGTCGCACCTTTCTCAACAAATCCGATCAGTATCGGTCGCTCGAGGTTTTTTATCGCGTCGGGCAACATCTGGGTGTTGAAGAACCCTTGAGTTATCGCTCGATCGCCGCCGATTTCATGATCGAGCAGACCACTCAACTCGAGAAAGAGTTCCGCTTCGGTGCTGGCTTGCTCGAACTGCGTCAAATACCAACCGTTGAAGCTCATCTGTTCGGGTGTAGAAACGGTAACGCGTTGAGTGGCTCCAGCAGCGAGATCGAAAATCGACGAAATGCCGTCCGAATTCAGAAGCACCGCTTTGGTGATCTGATTCGCGCCGAGGTTCCTGACGCTGACCGCGCCGTCCGCAACCGAAACCGAGAACATCGGCGCCACATCCTCAGTTATCGACCTCACTTCGAACAGCCCTGAAGTCCAGGTGGTCATCGGCACTCGCATCGTGAAATCCCTGGCACTCCGCTCACATTCGATTTCCCCGATCGCCGAGGCACTAGAGCTCTGATTACCGTTGTAGACATCATTCGCAAACGTAGCGTGCCCGTCGAATACGACTTCCTGGGTTCGCTTTGTAGATGGCATCATCAACAGCCCGGTTGACGCCCGTGCCACTCCATCGCGCTGATGAAGTTCAACTAATGAAGCGTCAGCAACGATCGAGTCGCTGCCTCGTCCAATCTGTGCTACAGCCACGCTGACGATCGCAAATGTGATTACGACCGCTGGAATCGTCATCCACGCAAGGTCTGTCTTCTTTCTCCATCGCAGCACCAGATAGTTGATCGGGCCGAGCGCCAACACATAGGCAAGCAAAAAAAGAAGTACGTATTTCGGAGAAGGCGGCGCGATCTGTGCGAGCTTGAAAAGAAACCCTTGTGCGCCCCAACGATTGGATGTCGAAGTCCCCCTCCGTCCAACCGTAATCCAATTCATATGTCTCGGTTTCGTTTCGGCAGCCGGCAGCAGCACATCGCTCCATAGATCTCTTGCGGCGGACCACGCGCGGTAAGGATTTAGTTTTGGGTTGATCGCCACAAACCGGATGCGTCCGCTTCCGTAGCTTCGCTCGGCGACGATCGGCGAGTCAGCTGAACCAAGTAACAGATAAGCCCCTGGTCTTAGCCTGGAACCCAACATTGGGCTGCGGTCACTCGAATCGAATGGTCCGTACACCTCTGCCATCGAAGCGAGCGATTGACTCGTGCTAGTCGCCAGCGGATCCACCGGAATAATCGACTCGAGCCCGATTGCTCGCAGTCCGGCGATATCCGCAGCGCCGGTTACGATCAATAATCCGCCAGAGGCTACCCACAATCTCAGTGCCTGGGACTGCTCTTCACTCAATTGATTCAGCGGAGCATCGCCGATGACTACCGCGTCGAGTTGATCGTAGCAAATGAAATCGCGCGGAAGATCTTCGGCAGGCATCACCGTGGGGTGCGCCAGGAATGTAGGCTGACCGAAACCCGGCCCGCCAAATCTCCCACGCCGTTGCTGAGGAGTTGGGCCGGTTTGAACAGCTGTCTGAGGATCCGGCTCGGCCGGCGCTGAAGTCGCGCGGCTAAAACTTTTGAATGGAGCTCGGTTTGGAAGTCGAATGATCTCAGCTTGCGAGATGTTGTTTAACGTTGTTGTATCGGTGTCGATGACCGCAATTTCCAGCTGATCGCTGATCGAATAACTGCGTTCAACGGTGACCCGCATTTCAGTGATAACGGCGTCGTCGGCTTCGAGACGTACGATCGGGGCTTCACCCGAATTCAAAAACGCGGCGATCTCGTGCAACTGGTGCGAGCCGGTAGGAAGCTGAATCTGTTTGACGTACTCGCGCACTTGAGGAGTGGGGCTCGCGGTCGATTCGCAATGCACGACTAAACGACCTGAGATTGGCGGACCCTGATTGGAGAGGCTGATTCTGAACGGCACCCAGCTACCGGTCCAGCTGCTGATCGACAGCCGGCCGAACCCCGCGCGTACGTTCATCTCCAAATTGTCGACGCGCGCGCTGCCGACTCCAGCCGCCCCGCTCTCCTGAGCGTGGGCGGACATAGAGCCGCGAACTACCGCGACGAGGAACACAGCGGTCACGAACATCAACAAAGTCGTTCGATAACTTAGGGATGAACGACATCGAGCGGGCGCACTGGTATCTCTCGGAGAGTGAGTTCTGGAATAAGTGTTTTTCCTCAAATAAGACCGTCCGGATTGAAGCGATGACCAGACTATACATTCTCCCGAAGAGACAGTTCAACGGAAGGGATATGATCAAAAGTGAGACTAAACGCTCCTTTTAAACCACCAACTGCGTTTGGAGGGATTACCTCATCAACAAAGTAGGGCACTCATCTTAAGCTACAGACCGGTCTTGGACGGACAATCCTCGTCAGCGGTTGCTTGCGATCAACGTTCGACTCCAACTTTTTGAAGAATCATCCGTAGAGACCGCGCCATCCTGCAAAACGCGCAAGAAAAATGCTAGATTAGCAACGTAACCGTGATTGCATAACCAGAGAGAGGGAGCGCAGGCGTCTCGCCTGCATACACTTTCAGAGAGCGATTAACTTCGCTTCTAAAGTAAAACGCTGAGACCAGCTCGCTTCTTAACAGAACAAGCTGTCTCGCGCACAGATTATTCTGACTGGAGATCTCTAATGAAGTTTTCCACAAAAGCCATCCACGCCGGCCAAGAACCCGATCCAACGACCGGCGCGGTGAGCGTTCCTATCTATCATACTTCTACTTACGCCCAGGAAGGTCTCGGTAAACACAAAGGCTTCGAATACGCGAGAACCCAAAATCCTACGCGCAAGGCCCTGGAAGACAATCTCGCGGCCCTCGAAGGTGGGCGAGCTTGTTTCGCTTTCGCGTCCGGAATGGCGGCCACCAACGCGGTGATGACGCTTCTGAGAGCCGGCGACCACGTTATCGTGAGCGACAACACCTACGGCGGCACATTTCGTTTGTTCGATAAGATCCTGAGAAACTTTGGTCTTGAATTCAGCTACGTCGACGCTCGAGAGCCCTCCAACGTCGAAGAAGCGGCCCGCGCGCAAACTCGAATGGTGTTCATCGAAACTCCGACAAATCCTGTGATGTCGCTTGTAGACATTCGTGCGGTTTCTGAGGTCACTCGTCGAAGAGGGATCAGACTTGTAGTCGACAATACATTTATGAGTCCGTATTTTCAGCGGCCGCTCGAACTGGGAGCCGACATCGTGGTGCACTCGACTACAAAATATCTGAACGGCCACAGTGACGGCGTTGGCGGAGCGGTGATCCTCAACGACGCGGAAGACATCGCGAAGATGGGTTTCATACAAAACGCCGCCGGCGCAATCATTTCGCCAATGGACGCCTGGCTGGTGATGCGCGGAACGAAGACGCTGGCCGTTCGAATGCGACAGCACGATGAGAACGGCAGGATCGTCGCACAGTTTCTCTCTGAGCACCCGAAGATTCAAAAGGTCTACTACCCGGGGCTCAAATCGCATCCGCAGCACGATCTCGCAAGCCGACAGATGTCGGGGTTTGGCGGAATGATCTCGTTTGAGACGGGGTCTCTTGAAAATGCGAAGCGAGTGCTGGAGTCGGTGCGCGTCTGTACGCTTGGCGAGTCGCTGGGCGGAGTCGAGACGCTGATTTCTCATCCGGCTACGATGACCCACGCCTCGGTACCGGAAGCCGAACGAAACCGTCTGGGGATTACCGATGGGCTGGTCAGGGTCTCGGTTGGGATCGAGGATGTTGAAGACATCATTGCCGACCTCGATCAGGCGCTTAACAAAATTGGCTGAAAAAGCGGGGCGTTTTTGTCTCGACGTACCAAATGTTCAGGGAGGCAAGATGGACATTTGGGTCGCTGAATCGGGGCGATCTGGATCTCTTAGGAGGAATGTGTACACGAGGGCGAAAATAACTCGCATCATTCGTACTTACGTGGGATAGGGATATTGCCATACGAGTTGGAATCAATCATAATCAGCGCCAAAGGTCACAAGGTTTGCTGAGAAGTTAGGGTTGGCTGCGTCATTTGGTTGTTCTCCGTCACGCTGATCCATCGATTTTTATTTATGGCGGAAGAGATCGCATTCAAAATCTCCGTATACGCGAAGAGCGATGTCGGGATGGTTCGGTCGGGAAATGAGGACAACTTTCTCGTCCTGAATCTCTCTACCGCCGACACGTGGAAACCCGAAGGCAATAGTTCCGATCCGCCTCTAAGCCTAACCACCTTCAACCAGAGTCACTACGGGTCGATCATTGCCGTGACAGACGGAATGGGAGGCGCGCTGGCGGGCGAAGTAGCCAGCCGGCTTGCGGTTGAATGCGTGCGAGACCGAATGCTCGAGTTGCAGGCGAGTCCTTCATATTCAAAATTCGCCTTCGCTGAAAGGTTGCGCTTATCAATCGAACTGGCGAATCTGTACATCTACCAAATGAGCGCCAAACGAGCCGAGTACAGTGGAATGGGGGCTACATTCACTGCGGTAGGACTGTCCGGCACCGGCGCATATTTTGGTCAGGTCGGCGATAGCAGGGCTTACTTGATTCGAGGCGGCCGCATCCAGCAAATGACCCGCGATCAATCGCTGGTTGGTCAACTGGTTGAAGCCGGCCACCTCACAGAAGAGGAAGCGGAACGACATTCTTATCGCAATGTGATTCTGCAGGCGCTTGGCGCATCGACTAATCTCAACGTCGTCATCGATCATCTTCCGATTCGCGACATGGACACGTTTGCGCTTTGCAGCGATGGATTGTCCAACAAGGTGCGGCTGGAAGAGATCAAATCAGTCATCGATGAATGCGGGTCGTTGAAGGAAGCTTGCGACGAATTAATCAGTCTGGCAAACAAACGCGGCGGCGAAGACAACATTACGATTTTGATTGCGCAGGTGAGCGGTGGAAAATTGATTCCCGCCGAAGAAGACAGGACGACGGCGCTACTCACAAGTGACTCCGGAAAACACACGGTTGCGGAGTCAGGCGCTCACGAAAAGTGGGTTGAAAGATGGGGCGCCGAGACGCTTCCCCGAAACCCCGATCTTCCTTATCACATCGATCACGATTTGTTGGATGATGAGGAAGAGGCCACAATCCCTCCCGAAGAAGACACAATTCCGCCAACGGAAAAACTCGACGGCAAAGAATCATGAACAGGCAGCATCTTCAGGACAGCCTTCAGAAGCTTCACAGCGAGCTCCAACAAATCGATTCAATCGATGCAAACGAGCGCCAGGTTTTAGAGTCGCTGATCAGTGACATTAATAAGTTGATCGATGCCGGCGGAAAGACTGACAAGGAAACCGAGAAACTGACAGAGCGACTGAGAGACGGCATCACGCTGTTCGAAGCGTCTCACCCTCAAGCAACGTTGCTGATGGGTCAGGTTATCGATGCCATTGCAAAGTTGGGTATCTGAATCGACCCAAATCAGACGAAATGAAAAGATCTCACCCCAGCTGGGTGGAATATTTGTAGAACCGAGCGATGCGGGACGAGGCACCCCAGCGGGGTGCAGTCTCAAACTGTTGCTTCTACAAATATGCCACCCCGCTGGGGTGGATATTTCAAAATCAAAAACGCCGTCATCTGAACGATGACGGCATTTTTATTTCGCGTGTGTAACTTTGATGACCTACCTAGCGGCCGCTCACTGACTGAGCCGCTGAGCCATAGTAGATCCTCTTGTAGGACAACACCGTTGGAATGTTCGTCTGAGCCTTCACAGTCGGCCCGCCCGAAGGACCACCGCTATCGACCACATATCCCGGATAGAACGGCGGAGACTGTCCCCTGTCATACCGCGGATCCCACTTACCTTTGTACATATACCCGTGGAATTGACCGTCGTACACTCCCAGGTTGTCAAAGTTGCTGGACTGCATGCCACCGACCAGATTGAAGTTGCCGCGGTACGGTTTGCCGGCAAAATTTAGTACATCGGATCGTACTCGACCGCCAAACGGTCGGCCATCCGGACCCTCGAGAGTATTGCCCGCAGCATCCTTCAGTGAAAACGCCGCCATCGACGCGTTAACAGTCAGATTGTCCGGCGCTCGTCCATCGCTCGGGATGTTGATGTTTCCACCCGACGCGAACAGACCCAAAACATTTTGCGCATCCTGGTTGATCGGATTCCCGGCTGGGTCGACAACCGGAGTTTCATACGTCAGATCGCCGGTGATGGTCATGTTGCCGCCGTTGACCGGGCGCCTTGGATCCCCGCTTGCGGTGCCGCCGGCGGTGATCGTTACTGCGAAATCTGAATCGATTGCCGGAATCGGCTGACCCTGCGCATCGCGACCCGGCCCGTGAAGCGAGGCGATGTCGCCTCTGACATAGAGCGAAGCAGCCGAGCGATTCCCTTTGTCAACGATCGATCGATCTTTCGGAACCCCCTTCAGCGTTCGAGTGCCGTTGCCCGCGTCGATCGTGGTTGTGCCGGCGTCGATGTCGATAACAATCGTCGTTGTCTGATTACCTTGTGTAATCTTGATAACCTGACGATTTCCACCCGGATCTGCGTTCAGCTGAACCTGATCGGTGTCACCCATCACATAGATGCCACTGCCCGAGAACGTCTCTCCGTCAGACGGAATGTACACGCCACGCGCAAGCGTCGGTGTAGTTGAATTCGGATCCTTGGGTGCCGGAAGCTCGGTGCTCAGATCTCCGGCCGCTCGAAGCGCGGTGTGCAATTCGCCGTCGGTCGGCGGACCGGCCGATAGCGCATAACCGCCGTCGAGCACCGCTCGAGCCTGATCAAAAGCATTTCCAGTTGGCGGAATCGGTG
>JADMIO011606125.1_pt1 | contig 10308 bp, 6 predicted proteins | sample 8958161 | NCBI WGS metagenome assembly JADMIO01 (sample SAMN16585339, study PRJNA669376) | soil metagenome | isolation source: Crop rotation soil | place: USA: Cullars Rotation, Alabama | collected 2011
ATCGAAGGTCTGACTGGCGGAATGAGAAACTCCATCCTCGCTTTGATCACATTCTTCATTCTTGGATTTCTTGTACTCACCACTGTGCCTAAGACCAAACAAGTGAGCTGATTTCAGTTACCCAAACGATAAACGTTATGTTGTACACAATCATCAGGTGGCTTACCCGCATCACACTGAAGGCTTACTTCAGGAAAGTGGTGGTTAGAGGATTGGAAAATATACCTTCCAGCGGTCCGGTTATAATTGTTGCCAACCACCCAAGCGCCTTCATGGATCCCATGGTGGTGGGGACTTGCACGAACCGTTCGCTTCACTTCATTGCTGCGGCAGAATTCATGGGCCGTGGATTAAAGTCCTGGATATACAGGAAGCAGTTGCACATGATTCCTGTTTACCGTCCCGCTACCACAACGGGTGAAGCAAGCAGGATGAATGAGGAGATGTTTTCCCAGTGCTACGAGCTGCTGGCCAGCGGTGGTGCCGTAATGATTTTCCCGGAAGGAACCAGCATTACGGAGAAGCGGGTCAGAACCTTGAAGACAGGCGCGGCCAGGATAGCATTGGGCACCCGGGAGCATTCGTCAAGCAAAATTGAAGTGTCTATCGTACCTGTAGGATTGAACTATGCTAATCCCCACAGGTTCCAAAGTGAAGTATTTGTCAATATCGGTGAGCCAATCACAACAACCGGATTCACTTCAGATCAACAGGGTGCTGTCGAGCTGACCGCTGAAATTGAGCGCAGACTGCGAGAGACAGTTCTTCATGTACAATATGAGGAGCTTGATTCAATCGTAAAAAAGGCTGAGCTGATCATGAAATCAAGGCCTGGTAAAGCAAGGATGAAACAGGAGGGAGAGGACGAGGAGCTTCAACTTCACCAGCGACTAATTCAGGCAATGCAGACCATTCATGAAGTGCGGCCTGAAGTGATCGGCCAAATAGAAATGCGAATGGACTGCTATCTCGATAAGATCCGCCAAATGGGAATAGCTGATAGCTCTGTTGCAGCACTATCACCACTCGACACCCCAATCGAGCGCCTGCGTTTGTTTGCTGGAAGGCCACTGTTCATTTTGGGATTTCTGATCAACGCTATTCCTTATTACTTAACCGTCTTCGCATTCCGCTGGTTGAATCTTTTGCAACGCAACGGCGATTCATCGCAAAAGCACGGGATCAATCCGGCCTTTCGTGGATCAATCGCGATAGCTGTCGGAATGGTTGTCTTCATTCATTGGTATATCGGTTTGGCAACATTATGCGCAGGGTTGACTGGATTGTGGTGGGTCGGACTTGGCGCGTTGGTGGTCTTCTATGTCACGGGTTTGTTTACCCTGCGCTATATCGGTTGGATCCTGATCGCCGACCAGAAAAAAAAGATCAGGAAACTCCTCAGTAAGTCCAGCGATCTGTATGCAGAGCTAATTGTAGAGCGCAGGGACATACTGGAATCGATCAATAACATGACACAAGAATTTCAAACCAAATAATCATGAAAACCCCCAAAGTTATTTGCCTCGCAATCGTTGTGCTGCTGAAATCAAATTTCCTGGCTGCGCAAGACTATGTGGATATCGCGAGGGTTCATTATGCCGGATCCTCCATTAACAGCTTTGATGGCACCAGCTCGGGATCAAGATTAGGTGAAGTCGGCCTGGACCTCACGGTTCCCATCGTGATCAACGAACGCCTCAACCTTTTGTCAGGGATGATTTTCGAGGGCATCAAGACTCAATTGTATCCGGACCATGACAGGGAAACGATCATGAGCTTCACACTAAAGGCAGGCTTCACCTGGAAGCACTCTGACAAGTGGACTGGAACTTACGTATTCCTTCCCAAGGTTGCTTCCGACTTCAAGCAGCCATTGGCGCGGAAGGACTTCCAATTTGGTGGAATAGCATTGTTGCGATATAGCCATACCAACAACCTCAAGTACAGGTTCGGGATTTATGGTAACACCGAGTTGTTCGGTCCCTGGGTGGTACCCATTCTGGGTCTGTACTACCTCAGTCCGTCGAAGAAATTTGAAGCCAATGTGACTTTGCCGCTGACAGCTGATATGAACTACAGGCTCAGTCCTCTCTTTCATGTGGGTGCGAATTTCTTTGGCCTGGTCAGGACGTATCATCTCACGGAAGGCGTTGCAGGTTCCGACACCGGAACCGGTTATGTGGCCCGATCAACAAATGAGTTGTATGCTTACCTGAGGCTCAACCTCGGCAAGACCTCCGTCATTCAATTGAAGGTGGGAGGCTCACTCGGCAGAAGTTACCGCGTGTATTATGAAAATGATCAGGTCGGGTTTGGTATGCCGCTGGCTTACTTCCGCGACAACAGGGAGGCGCTCAACGTGGATTTTGAGGATGGGTTGATCGGGCAGGTGGTGTATATATATAGGGTGCCGATTGCGAAGAAGTGAACTGGTTTCCGGTTCCCGGTTTCCGTCGACCGGGGCGCCCTCCTATGAAATGTCTTCGTAACCCAGAACCCGAAACCCGGAACCCAGAACCCTACGAAAAAAAAGGGCCGCCAGATGTGGCAGCCCTTTCCGTTTTTATCAAAGTCGCACTCTCAACGCCACCTCGGATCTCCCGACGACGCCTTGCCGGCGAAGTTGTTGTCCTTGATCTTGAAGTTGAAATTCACGGGATCAAGGAACAATGAGGTCGATGGCCCATTGTAAGTCGAAAGCCCCGGTATCGGAGCCGAGTTGTTTACGAAATCATTTGTGGCATACGAGTTCGTGCTGTTAATGTTCGTAGAACTGCCGGCCCGTATTCCTGAAGACAATGCTCCGGCCTCGGGCCACGACTTCCCAAAAATGGTGTTCTTGATCGTGATACCACCGGCACTGTTATTTGTGTTAAAGTCCATCAAATAGTTCGTGGTAGCCACAGCCGCCCCACCGGGAGCCTCATAGATCGTAACGTTGTCGAGCGTAACAGAATTGTTTCCGGCGACGCCATGAATGATCATCTTCCGGAGCCTGTAGAATGTGGAGTTGGTGATCCTGATATTTGCGAACGAGCTTCCTCCGCTTGCAGCCGCCACGGCAAAGTCCCTGATGCTGTCAACTTTACAGTTATTTACAATGTATTCTCCATACTTGGTTCCGGGAGCCGCAGCCTGTCCACGGATCACACCACGCAGGATGTTGATGTTGCAATTTTCAAGTCTCACTTTGGTGATCGTAGCAGCTGCGTTGGCGTTGAGTATGTAGTCATTGTCATAACTCGCGTTGGCCGGACGGCCGCCTTTTATATTGAGGTCTTTGAACACCAGGGAGTCGATGACGCTACCTGCCACTACGTTGAACGCCGCGCTCATCCGGAGACTTGCGAGGTTGGTACCAAAGTCCAGGCCACTTTGAATGCTTATCGACTTGTTGAAATTGTAATTCGCCCCGGTTCCGATCCTGTACTCTGATCCGCGTTTTAACAATACGATGCTGCCCGATGCAATATCCGGAAGTGTATCCGTCAGGATGTTTGGCTTCGTAACTACAGAAATATTCCGCAGGTCGATGATATTTCCCGAGAGGCCCGCCTTTGTCGTGAACTGGATTGTTCCCTTATTTTTTGTTCCCGCAAAAATATCCGCCGTGTAGGTCGTAGCCGCCGTCAAATTGTTGATCTGCTTTGCGCCAGCTGTCTTCTCGGCAGCTGTCAGCGTAAATTCCACCGGCGTGCCTCCTTGTTTTGTGATTACAAGCCTGGTCAGGTCGCTGCTGATTTTCCAGTCCAGCTTGACTGACGTGTCAATCACCTCGTCGGTGGTTACCGGTGTCAGGAATTGCTCGCCGGCGATCACGAACGGTCCGAATTGAACGGATTTGCTGGCAGCAGTTTCTTCATTGCCGACAGTTGTCACACGGACATAGTAATTCTTGCGCACCGTGAGAACGTCATCCGTAACCACCACGCTGAGATTTGGCGTGGTCGTCTCGAATGCAGGGGCCGAAAAATTAGCTGGATCATCAGAGATCACAACATTATAGGTGACGACGCCAGGTGTGGTAAAAAGCGCGGCCTCCCACGTAAGTGTGACGCTTGTTTCAGCACTTGCCGCCGTGATTGTCGACACGCCAAAATTGCGGCTCAGGGTGAAGTCAGCCGGATCGGTGTCTTCCTCGCAAGCTGCGAACGCAAACGCGAAGACGATCGCAATCAGTGCCGGTCTGAAATAGTTATATATGGATTTCATTGTCTTGTTCTTTGTTATTAGTAGCCGAAGTTTTGACCCAGTAACGGATTGGAATCGATCACCGTGGTGTGGAGCGGCAACAGTTCACTCTTGTTTGGTGTGAACGATATCGCATAGTAGGCCAGGATGGTTGATGTTATCGTCGGCCCGGCCCAGTTCACGGCAGTCGTTCCCGCTGGAGGTGTACCTGGGGCTGGTGCATAAAATGAGTTGGACCACTGAAGTGTAGTCGAGTTCGACTGGTAATACATGGTCGTGGGAATATTGGTCCACGGCGCCTGGTTCGCCGCCATGGCCGCCAGGCTTGCCTTGGTTTCAGCAATCCGCGTCGACAACACATTCCAGCGTATCAGGTCATACTTCCTGATTCCCTCGCCTCCGAATTCAAGCGAACGCTCTTTCATGATCGCACTGAAGAAGCCGGTGTTGTCGGCAGGAGTTGTTCCAATTGGATTTGAGCCGAAGGCCCGGGTGCGTACCGTCTCGAAAGCGGTTATAGCAGCAGCAGTTGGGCCTGCGTTCAATTCATTCTCCGCTTCGGCAAACATGAGCAGAACATCAGAATAGCGAATCATGGGCCAGTTCAGGCCAAAATATTGTGCCGCTGATGTCAATGCCGCTGGGTTGGTGATCCAGTCGCGACGGAATTTACCGTCAACCATGTTTGCCAGGTTTCTTCCTGCGATTGTGTTGTTGGCGTTGATGTCGTATGGAGCACATGTCACATCTCTTCTTGTGTCGTTTGGATCGAAGAGGTAGAAGTATGTCGGCAGGATGGTCAGTGCCCCGTTGCCCAGGTTGTTGTACCTCGGACCATTGTAATAACCCAACTTGCTGTCGCCGGTACCGCTGCTTCCACCGGTCATCGCTACTTCCCACAAGATCTCCCCGGAAGGTTCTGGCCGGTGCGCTGCAATGGCATCTTTGAAGACAGCCTGGAAGGACGGATTCAGTCCGTGCTCTCCGCTATCCATGATGGCTTTGCAAGCGTCGCGCGCGATCGTGTAGAAATCCTTGTAGTTCGAAACACGCTCCATCTGGTTGGATGTTGCGCGGAGCGAATAACCTCCTGCGGCAAGTGCGATGCGGGCACGCAAACCGTGAACGGCTCCCTTTGTAATTCGCTCGAGACCCACGCCTGCTGCAGAGCGCCACGGCACAAGGTCCGCGGCCTCACCGAGATCCGCCAGGATCTGGGTATAGATCTCATCGCGATTTGTACGTGGTTTGAACAGATCGGTTTCAAACGAGGAGGCTTCAAACTGTGCGGGGACATCGCCCCAGTTCCGGATTAGCTCATAATAGAACTGAGCCCTCAGCGTCAGCGCCTCTCCATGCAATTGACGAAGCTCTGCCATCTCCGCGCCGGTACCATTTTCATAAGCGTCCATCAACGGGATGTAGTGTATGCAGAGATTTGCTTTCTCGATACCGGCGTACATCTGGTTGAATGGGTTCGCCAGCTGCGTATTGCTGGGCTGCACGTTGTAGTGCGCGATATCCCTCCGCTCGTTGTCAGGGTAAGGCGTTCCGCCTTGTCCCATCATTTCATCGTTGTCGTATGGATAGTACATGCTGACACGAATGCCGTAGCCGGCGTCGCCTCCAAGTGAGGCATAAGCACCGAGCACCGCTTTCGTCGCATTGGTGACATTGCTGAATACATAATCAGGACCGAATGAAGACACGGGGTCTATTTCCAGGTAATCCTTACAGGAACTGGCTAGCCCGATCGTCAGGAGTGCGGTCAGCGTATATTTTATGATCGTGATTTTCATAGTGATGATCGTTTAGAAACTCAGGTTTAAACCAGCCATATATGCATGACTTCTCGGGTATGCCGAGTAGTCGACACCCGGTGTGATTGGCGAATTGCGCCTTGTGTTCACATCGGGGTCGTAACCCGAATACTTCGTGAAGACGGCCAGGTTGTTTACCGTAGCATAGACCCTGAGCTTTGTAAGCCTTATTTTTTCCAGTACTCCTGCGGGCAGTGAGTAGCCAAGCGTCACGTTGTTTATCCTGATGAACGATCCGTCTTCGACGGCCCAGGAATGAACATAGAAAGAGCTGGCGCTGGTGAGCGGTGTCCACAGCGTCGCGTTTTCATTGATCGCCGCAAGAGCGGCCGGATCGGTCACTACGTTGCCTTCCGCGTCGACGTTGCGCCAGCGATCGTTCATGATTGAAAGCAGGTTCGCGTTCGGAGTGTATCCGCTGGTAAACTCGAGCTTGTTGGCATTCAGCACCTTGTTCCCATACTGGAAGTTGATGAACACGCTGAGATCGAAATTGCCATACGTGAGCATGTTATTGAATCCACCAAAGAATTTAGGCGTCGCGCTGCCGAGGTTAGTGCGATCCTTGTCGTCGATGAGGCCGTTGCCATCCTGGTCGATGAACTTTAGTCCGCCTGGTCTTGGCGCTGTAGCCGTGATGCCCTGGCCGTTAGGAACCCCTGCCTTAAGTGTGTACACACCAGCGTTGTAATCGAAGTCCTCTATCGCATAGAACCCGTCAGTTTCAAGTCCCCAGATGGTACCGACTGGCTGTCCGACAATGACTGCATAGTCAAAGGGCGCGTTGCCGCCTGCCCATCCTGACGAGAACAGGAATTGATCCTGGTCACCAAGGCTCTCTACCTTGTTCTGGTAGAATGAGATGTTGAATGAAGCATTCCATGAGAATTTGTTCATGGTCAATGGCGTTCCGGACAGTTGAAATTCGATGCCGCGGTTGGATGTGGAACCCACATTCTGGATCTGCGTTGTGTAGCCCGACGAAGTAGGTACCGGCGTGCTAAGCAACAGGTCATCAGTGGTGTTGCGATAAGCATCAACCGTCAGCTGGACGCGGTTGTTTAAGAAAGACGCATCAAGTCCGATGTTACGGGCTGTAGTAGTCTCCCATTTCAGGTTGTCGTTTGCCAGACCTGCCGGATTGTAGCCGGTAACCAGTTGGTTGTTGATGTCATAGAAAGCATTGGAATTGAACTGCGTGAGGTAGAGGAAGTCGCCGATCCTGTTGTTGCCGGCAAGTCCATAGCTGACACGGAGCTTGAGGTCGCTCAGGTATTGCGACGTGCTTTGCATGAATTCTTCACCGGAAATCCTCCACGCCAGCGAGGCCGACGGGAAAGCTCCCCATTTGCTTCCTTCAGCAAACTTCGATGAACCGTCGTAACGCATGGTCACCACGGCCATGTACTTCTCCTGGTAAGCATAGTTGGCCCGGCCGAAGAACGAGAGCAATGTGGATGTCACCTCGGATGAAGTAGGTATCTGGGGAGTTCCCAGCGCCATGTTCCCGAGTGCGCGCTCTGCGGTAATGCCTACCGGAAACAATCGGTTCTCGACGAAGTATGACTTGTTGGTGGCCTGAAATGTCTCCTGGCCCAGCAGCACATCAAGCTTGTTGTTCGTGGCAAATGATGGGCTGAGCTTGGCGGCCGAGAAAGTAACAACGTTCGAATTGTTGATTGTTAAGCGTTCAATGGTGTTGATAGACGCGATGGGCTGCGACGCACCGTTGAGCTTCGATGCCTGCGTTATCGTGTCGTTGAAAATATTTACCCGTTGGTTTGTCTTGTCAAATCCAATCGTGCTGCGGAACGACAGCCAGGACACCGGGTCGATTGACACCGAGCCGTTGATGTTGGCGACACCTGCAATGTCTTTCTGATACTCAGCTGCCGAAAGCAGTATCGGGTTTACCAGCGAGAGACTGTTGGCGTTCGTTTGGGCCGCGTAGTCAGGATCATACGTGTCGGTCGACTGACCGGGGAAAAGTATCGGCTTGTATTTGACTGCCTGGCGAAGGCGGTTCACCGAAGAAGAACCGGGGCTGGACGTACCTGCACCGTTTACAACCGTATTGTTGTAACGGGTATTGAAGTTCAGTCTCACGTACTTGTTGATCTTATGGTCGAACCGGAAGTTCAACAGGATGCGGTCAAAGTCGGAGTTGAGCATGATGCCCTCTTCGCCCTGCGAGGTAACGCTGAGATTATAGTTCGTTGCCGTTGTGCCACCGGTAACCGATATGTTGTGGGTCTGCATGAATGCATTGCGCCCGAATACTTCTTCCTGCCAGTCAGTGAACGGAACTTCCTGGTACAGGTCGAGGTCGTCGTAATGACCATACGTATCGCGGAATGTATTCTCGCCCGCTGCGCTGCCGCGGCTGCGTTCGTACTGATACATAACAAAATCGTATGGACGCATGACCTCCAGCTTGTTTGCCAGCTGCCGTATGCCGGCCTGTCCGGAGTAGCTCACAACCGTCTTCATGTCGCGGCCGCCCTTGGTGGTGATGATCACCACGCCGTTGGCGCCGCGTGCACCATAGATTGCCGTTGCTGATGCATCTTTCAGCACATCGATGGACTCGATGTCCTGCGCTGCCAGCACATTAAGCGCATTCTCCACTTGTATACCATCAACGACATACAGGGGAGTGTTGTCCTGTGTGATGGATCCGCCGCCGCGCACCCGGATGTTAACCTGTGCATTTGGTGATCCCTCTGAGGTTACAACCTGCACGCCTGCCAGACGACCGGCAAGTGATTGGGCCGTGTTGTTGACAGTGACGTCACGGAGTTGCTTCGCCGAAATTGAAGACACTGAGCTGGTCAGCTCCTGCCTGGATACTTCGCCGTAACCGATCACGACGATCTCATCCAGTTGTGTGATGTCGGCTTCGAGCGTAACGTTTACAGTCGACTGGTTGCCTACGGCCACTTCAATGGGTTTCATCCCGATGAAGGAAACCGAAAGGGTGGCATTATCGCCAATAGATAAGCTGAATTTTCCGTCAGCGTCGGTGACCGTACCATTCGATGTTCCTTTTTCGACAATGGTCGCACCGGGTAGCGCCTGATTGTCTGCCATAACTCTTCCGGTCACCACCCTCTCTTGCGCGTAAGCGCCTGCGAAGGGCAGAACCGAAAAAGCGAAGACAACCAGCATGATTTTGAACAGTAGATTTCTCTCCATACAGATAAGCTTGGTTGATTGATATGTTTTTTTGGAAGCTGGACTTAGTGGCTCGGAGCCGGGTGTCAGGCCGTTTTTAGCGGTCAGACCAGTTCATGCAACACCGCGGTTCCTTGCGCAATCGATTGCATTATAATGAGTATTTCAGAGACGAGCAATCCGCCGGTGGATTATTTTAGAAATCGATTTAAATACCATTCCTAGCGGTATTTTCGAGCGCTTGCGTCACGTTAAACGGTGAGCAATCGATAGCGCACATTTGCGCAAAATCTGTGCAACAGTTGCGCAACAAAAAGGACTATGGTTGCACAGACAGATTATACTGGGTACACCGAATTCATATTGAATAATTCCGGGCCGTGACAAAGTGTATTTCATAGATAGATGCAGTCATCACACTGCACACATCACCGCGTGATCACCGATCCACATTTTTTTTGCCATACATTTGAAAAAAATAAATAGTAATTCGTGCGCTTCATCAACTTCCTTCCCACTCTTCTTCTCTTCAACATCGCTGCTACCTGCCAGCCAGGTAATTCCCCTGCACCAGCATTTCCAACTGCGGAGGGATTTGGAAAATATACCACTGGGGGACGTGGAGGAGTTGTGTACATCGTGACGAACCTCAACGACAACGGTCCGGGAAGCTTGCGTGCGGGACTGGCCCTGAAGGAGGCCCGCACTATTGTGTATCGCGTATCTGGAACGATCGCGCTTGAGTCACCGCTCAATATCAACAACGGGAATATCACCATCGCAGGTCAATCTGCTCCCGGCGACGGCATCTGCCTTCGCAACTTCCCTCTTATTATTAATGCCGACAATGTTATCATCCGCTACATGCGCTTCCGCCTCGGCGACGAGTCGGCACAACAGGACGACGCCATCACCGGACTGAGAAGGAAGAATATCATTGTCGATCATTGTTCGATGAGCTGGGCTACCGATGAGTGCGCGTCGTTTTACGACAACGAGAACTTTACGCTGCAGTGGTGTATTATCTCGGAAAGCCTCAACCAGTCCGTACATCAAAAGGGAGAGCATGGATATGGCGGCATCTGGGGCGGCAAAGGCGCGTCATTTCATCACAATCTTCTCG